>JAABUS010001859.1_pt1 | contig 43081 bp, 31 predicted proteins | sample 5560161 | NCBI WGS metagenome assembly JAABUS01 (sample SAMN10711885, study PRJNA513376) | rock metagenome | isolation source: Antarctica rocks | place: Antarctica: Victoria Land, Trio Nunatak nord | collected 2016-01-04
TGCGGGAGAGTAGGTAGCTGCCATATTCTTTCTAAAGCCTCAGATACTATCTGAGGCTTTTTTTATGACCAAAATTAATAACTTGCACCTTGAATTAACGTCAGTTAGATGATATAATGTTATTAAGTGATAGCATAAACTCTCTTTCTTCAAGGCAATCAAATATAATAATGTTCCTACAGGAATAACGGTAATTGTAGTTGCATACCGAAATGCACGGAATTTTCTTTTTGCGAACTACATTTGACAAACCATTAATTTTAGATTGACAGTCATTCATGCTTGACTTAACACAAGATTGAAATGATAGAAAGTGTTTCTACGTAAAATAAAAAAAGGCCCTTGCCAAGGGCCTTTTTTATTTATTCGTTCCTATTTATACAATTTAAATCATCAAACGCAATTTCCAGCCGGCTACTGAAACTTTCTTCAGCCTTCCGCAACCAAACACGAGGATCATAATACTTCTTATTTGGCTTATCTGGTCCACCAGGATTCCCTAATTGAGCCTGCAAATAAGCTTCATTTTTTACATAAAATTTTTGAATGCCTTCCCAGAATGCCCATTGCAAATCAGTATCTATATTCATTTTAATTGCACCATAACCAATTGCTTCCCTAATCTGATTCTGAGGAGATCCGCTTCCACCATGAAATACAAAGTATACTGGTTTAGGACCAGTATGTAATTCTTTTTCAATATAGTCCTGACTATTCTTCAAAATTTCAGGACGTAACTCTACATTACCAGGACTATAAACACCATGAACATTGCCGAATGCCGCAGCTATTGTAAAAAGTTTTCCTATTTTACTTAATTCAGTAAATGAATAAGCTACATGTTGTGGTTGGGTATATAATTTTTCATTCTCTACACCACTATTATCAATACCATCTTCTTCCCCACCGGTAACACCTAATTCTATTTCTATACTCATACCCATAGGCGCCATCCGTTTGTAGTATTCAACACTTGTATGAATGTTTTCTTCTATAGGCTCTTCTGAAAGATCAAGCATGTGCGAACTGAACAACGGTTGTTTTTTTTCTTTAAAATACTGTTCACCAGCGTCAATTAATCCACTCACCCAGGGCAACCATTTTTTTGAGGCATGGTCTGTATGTAATACTACGGGCACTCCATAATATTTTGCAACATTATGTATGTGTAATGCTCCGGAGATCCCTCCTGAAATATTACCCTGCAGATTTTCATTTGGCATTCCTTTACCGGCTATAAATTGCGCTCCTCCGTTAGAAAATTGTATAATTATAGGTGAATTTACCTTAGCAGCGGTTTCAAGTGCTGCATTGATTGTATTACTGCCAATTGTATTAACAGCCGGTAAAGCAAATTGATTTTCTTTTGCATCAGCATATAATGCCTCTAATTCTTTACCATGTAATACACCCGGATTATATTTTTTCATTTTATATTTTTTAATTTATTGGTTGATAGTTTCCTCACTATCGTATTGCTAAGATACAGTTAGTTTAAATAAATTGAATAATGGTAAATATCAATCGCTTTGTGCAGTTAAGTTTATTGCATAAAAGATTGATATTTTTTCAACCTAAAATTGTGAATAAAATCTAATCTTCAAACTTGCTATGTATTTTTGGAATCATTAGCAAGTTCCTACGCAATAACTGTTTCAGCGTTTCTTTAACAACTTGTCCCATTGTTGTACAGGTTTCAAAATTTTTATTCAAAGGATAAAGCGCCATGATTTCCTTTACTAACTGACTGATTTTTTCCGGAGAAGAGATAACATCTTTCATCATAACATCCAATAATTCTTTTAAACGGTAGCGTGATGTACTAAGGCGGAAAGCCATAAGTGTTCGTTCTTCTGTCTGGTATTGTTCAATTGAATCTTTGTTCAGGTATTTAAGAGTAAGTTCAACCAATGGAAAATTTTCTTTAAAGAATTGAGGTAAATACAGGTTTTTCCTTCCTTCATAAGATTGCTGGTCGAAGTCAATAGCGCGTATCCTGTACTGGAAATCTTCCACATCGGGCGTAATGTCAACCACAAAGTTATAGCTACGCATATCACCGAGTAATCTTACAAAACAGCGTTCATTAAATTTTACGAACTCCTTAGCAAAACGTATTTTATTTGTAAGAGGATCATTTAAATACTGTTTAATAAAAATATCACCTGGTACACCTGGTATATGTTCCTCTACCAATGTAGCATTATAAGTATAAAATGTAATGCGATTTGGTGAAAGCACATGTTCCAGCTCCAGGCCATAAACACGGGAAGCATCTGCAATTTTTATATAGTAATGATCATAGTTGTCATTGAATTTATTCACTATCCGGATTCTGAAAGGATTTGAATTGCCAAAAGTGCAGTAATCGATTCGCGCTACATCTAAATGTTTTATAAAAGTAAGATCACCTTCTGTTTTTAATATAGCATAAATTTTTACAAGCCCATCTCTGATATAATCCCATTCCCGCATATCATATACAACTGTTTCCCAAAGTGTACTGTTACCAAACTTATCTTTTAATGAAACCGAATAAGTAAATCTTAGAAGGTCCCGGTATGAGATTGGTAATTTTACTTCCCGGCCATGATATTTAAGGTATTGCCTCAAACGATCACTAACCGGAAACATAGGTTTTTTGCGTGAAGGCTTATCAACTTCCCTGTCATACAAAGCGCTATCATTATGGTAAAAGTGCATTAGTTTGAATATGAGGTATGAGGTGTGAGGTATGAGCTATCAGCCCTCAATCAATAATACTAAAATAACCTATTATGAATAATGAATACCATTTATAAATAAATTCGAAAATGGAAAATTTAGACATAGTTAAATACCAATTGTTTCTTCATACCTTAAACCCCACACCTCACACCTGAAACCTAAATTGCCATACTCTGTATAACATCATATTTTGTTACAATATGAAAATTACCACTTTCATCTTTAGACAAAACTGCTCCATTTTCTTTATTAATAAGAGACGTTAAACGTTCAATAGGCGTTTCAAATGCAACAACAGGATAGGAGGGTTCTAAAACATCCCTTACAACATGCTGCTTTATGTCCTGCCCGTTATGAAACATTTTGTGAAATAAACCTGTTTCACTAATTGATCCAATCATATCACCGTTTTCGAGAACGGGTATGCTCTCTATATTATTAGTTCTCATCAGGTCAATCACTTCGGCTACTGTTTGTTGCGACTGTATAGTTATCAATGGTTTTGCAGGGCGGCTACTTACAATATCCTTTAATGTTTTCACATCGAGAAACCCTCTCTCCATCATCCATTGATCGTTATAAATTTTTCCTACATACCTACTGCCGTGGTCAGGGAAAATGACAACAACAACATCATCTTGTTTTAATTTATTTCTTAGTTGCATAAGGCCTTGTAAAGCGCTGCCGCAACTATATCCTACGAAAATGCCTTCTTCCCTTGAAATTCTTCGGGCCATCACTGCACCATCTTTATCGGTTACCTGCTCAAAATAATCAACCACTTTCATATCGTAGTTTGCAGGTACGAAATCTTCACCAAAGCCTTCACTGATATATGGATGAACTTCCTTCATATCTATCTCGCCTGTGCGGAAATATTTAGTAAGCAACGACCCGTAAGGATCGATAGCCCATACCTGAATAGAAGGATTTTTTTCTTTGAGAAATGTAGCAGTTCCTGTTAAAGTACCGCCTGTACCTGTAGCAGAAACAAGGTGTGTGATAGTACCATCAGTTTGATCCCAGATTTCCGGGCCGGTTGTTTCATAATGAGCCAAACGGTTAGCCAGGTTATCATATTGATTACAATGAAAAGAATTAGGTATTTCTTTAGATAGCCTGCTTGCAATTGAATAATAACTTTGGGGATTTTCAGGTTCTACATTAGTTGGACATACAATCACTTCAGCACCCATGGCTTTTAGAATATCTGCTTTTTCTTTAGATTGTTTATCTGTTGTAGCAAATACGCATTTATAGCCTTTAACAATGGCGGCGAGAGCCAGTCCCATTCCGGTATTTCCCGAAGTGCCTTCTATAATTGTTCCGCCAGGTTTTAATTTGCCTTGCTGTTCTGCCACTTCCACCATTTTCAATGCCATGCGGTCTTTTATAGAATTGCCAGGGTTAAAATATTCTACTTTTGCCAGTACGGTACATGGCAGGCCTTTAGTAATTTTATTTAATCTGATCATGGGCGTATTGCCCATAGTTTCAAGAATATTATTCTTAATGTCCATAAATAATTATTATTCCTGCCAAAGGTAACAATTAGTTGACAGCAGTTACCTGAGAGTGTAAATTGTGAACTGTTAATAACGGAACTTTTTTGTTTAATACCAACGTTTACATTTGCAACTCTTAAGCTAAAGGCGCAAATTAAAATTTGTAATCAGCATTATTAGTTGAAATTATATGCAAGAAAAATACTTAAAAAAGATCAGTGAGAAATTAAATTTCTCGTTTAAACAAATCAACAACATCCATCAATTACATACAGAAGGTTCTACTATTCCTTTTATATCGCGTTACCGTAAAGAAGCCACCGGCAATATGGATGAAGTACAGATTAACGATGTTATTGAGCAGATAAATTACTTTACTGAACTGGACAAGCGTAAAGATACCGTCATTAAGACTATAGATGGGTTAGGTAAACTTAGTGTGGAATTAAAAGATAGAATAGAGAATAGTTTCGATGCTACTGAACTGGAAGATATTTACCTTCCTTACAAGCCCAAGCGTAAAACAAGAGCCCTGACAGCAATTGAAAAAGGGCTGGAGCCGTTGGCCAAAGTAATTTTTGAACAAGGGTCTCAATTACCAGATAATGAGGCACGTAAATATATTGGTGAGTATGTAAAAGATAATAAAGAAGCTTTAAAGGGCGCGCGAGATATCATTGCGGAATGGATAGCAGAAAATGAACAGGCAAGAAATAATGTAAGGCAAATTTTTAATGAAAGCGCCACTTTATATTCAAAAGTTGCAAACAGTAAAAAGGACATAGAAGAGGCACAGAAATACCGCGATTATTTTGAATTCAGTGAATTGCTGAGTAAGTGTCCTTCTCATAGGATATTGGCTATAAGAAGGGGTGAGAAAGAAGGGTATCTTTTAATGGATATCAATATCGATAAACAAATAGCTATAGATAAACTGGACAGATTATTTGTTAAAGGGTCAAATCCTAACTCGTGGGAAGTAAAGAAAGCAATTGATGATAGTTTTGAACGTTTATTGAAACCATCCATTGAAAATGAATTTCGCCTTATTAGCAAAACCCGTGCAGATGAAGACGCCATAAAAGTATTTGCAGAAAATCTCCGTCAGTTATTGTTATCTTCTCCCTTAGGGTCAAAAAAAGTATTGGCACTTGATCCGGGTTTCCGTTCGGGCTGTAAACTTGTTTGCATCGATGAACAAGGTATTTTGTTATATGATACTGTAATATATCCCCATCAGCCTCAAAATCAATTACGCGAGGCTACCAATGAATTAAAGCTGCTCATAGATCGTTATGAGATTCAGGCTATAGCGATAGGTAATGGAACTGCTGGAAGAGAAACAGAACAGTTAGTACGAGGTATCGACTTTGGCAGGCTAATTAGTATTTTTCAAGTCAATGAAAGTGGTGCTTCCATTTATTCTGCTTCAGAAGTGGCAAGAGAGGAATTCCCGGATCATGATGTTACAGTGCGAGGTGCGGTTAGTATTGGCCGCCGGTTACTTGACCCATTAAGCGAGTTGGTTAAGATTGATGCAAAATCAATAGGAGTGGGACAATATCAGCACGATGTAAATCAGTCAAGGTTAAAAGAAAGTTTGGATAAAATTGTAGAAAGTTGTGTAAACCATGTAGGTGTAGACCTGAATACTGCAAGCAAACATTTATTAATGTATGTTAGCGGAATAAGTTCAACACTTGCGAAAAATATTGTTGAATACAGGTTGGAAAACGGTGCTTTTAAAAGCCGGGCCGAATTAAAGAAAGTGAGTTTAATGGGTCCAAAAACTTTTGAACAGTGCGCAGGATTTCTTCGCATCCCTCAAGCACAAAACCTGCTTGATAACAGTGCAGTGCATCCGGAAAGTTATCATATAGTTAACTCAATGGCAAGCGACCTTCATTGTACACTGGATGATCTGATAAAAAAATCTGAACTCAGAAAGCATGTTAACATAAAAAAATATATTTCCGAAACAGTTGGTCAGTATACCATTGAAGACATTTTGAAAGAATTAGAAAAGCCCGGTCGTGATCCCCGAAAAGTTATTGAAGAATTTAGTTTTGATGATACAATTAAATCGATCGAAGATTTAAAAGCAGGTATGACGGTGCCTGGTATTGTAACCAATATTACTAATTTTGGCGCTTTTGTAGATATTGGAGTCAAGCAGGATGGACTGGTACATATCTCACAATTGAGCAATAACTTTATTACGGATGCTAATGAAGTAGTAAAGCTGCAACAAAGAGTAATGGTGACAATTAAAGAAGTTGATGTTATAAGGAAACGCATAGCCCTCTCCATGAAAGATAATCAGAAGCAGCCCATTAAAAAAGATATGCAGCATCAAACAAAACAAGAACCTTCTGCTGATAAAAGAAACAATGCTAAGAAGGAAGAAACTTTAAATCCGTTTCAGGAAAAGCTGATGGAACTGAGGAAAAAATTTAATTAATTGTTAATTGTTAATTGTTAACGGTAAGCGTATTCACTTTAAGACTTTTAAACCAAGTCATATAAATTTATAAATGTTAATTTCTATCTGTTAACAATTAACAATTAACCTTTACCAATTAATTAATCATTAACAATTATTTCCAGTGCTTTTTTAACCACCTGATCACTAAGATTCAATACTTCATAAAAACCTTCATTGCGCCAGGGCTGCCTGGCAAGAAGTGCCTTGATACGCCGTTGCGCTATGCTCTTGTCTGATGGTGACAGGTGTGAAAGGTCTATGCTGTCTTTGGCAGCGAAAGAAACCAAATCCTTCCAAATAATTTCTTCATTTTTAAAGTTATGTGCAAAATCTGTTGCGGAATGATATGCTTTAAATTCATCTTTATGCTGAATGAAATAACGATAAACAAAATTATTCAACGTGCTGGACATATACAAGCCTGATAGTACCGGTGCTATCTTACTTGTATCAAATGGAACAAAGATATCCGGCATTATGCCACCGCCACCGTAAACGCTTCTACCCTTTCCGGTTTTATAAGCTTTGCCATTCTGCACTTTATTGCTGTCAGCATTAACAAACTCTCCATGATTGTACCGTGTTATGATTTCGTGGCGGTAATCATCTTTACTAGTATAAGCCTTTTGAATGCTTCTGCCTGAAGGTGTATAATATCGTGCGATAGTTAAACGCAATGCAGCGCCATCTGATAGATCATACTGTTCCTGAACCAGTCCTTTACCATAAGTACGGCGTCCGATAATAGTAGCACGGTCCCAGTCCTGCAAAGCTCCACTTAATACTTCACTGGCACTGGCTGAACCTTCATCAGTTAATACAACCAATGCTCCCCTTTCAAATAAACCAGGACGCTTGGATCGATATTCTTCCTTTGGTGTTTTATCACCTTGAGTATATACAATAAGCTTTCCATCCTCTAAAAGTTCATCCGCAATGTCTACTGCTTCATTGAGTAATCCTCCACTGTTACCGCGTAAATCTATAACAAGCTTTTTCATTCCTGCAGATTGGAGTTCTTCCAGTGACTTCATAAATTCTTCATAAGTGGTTTGTGAAAATTTGCTGATGCGTATAAAGCCGGTTTCTTTGTTAATCATGTAGGATGCTTCTACAGAAGGCAAAGGAATAAATCCCCGTTCCACTAGGAATGTCTTTTGTTCTTTTCCACGAAGTACAACTATTTGTACTTTGGAAGAGCCAGGTCCACGGAGGTACTTTTTAATTTTTTCCGGAGTAATATTTTTTCCTGCCACAATGGAATCGGCTACTTTCAGAAATTGATCTCCCACCATAATCCCAGCTTTTTCGCTCGGCCCCTTTTTCAGAACGTTTACGATGTTTACAGTATCTTTATAAATATAGGGTTCAACACCAATTCCCTGGAACTCACCTTGCAGATCTTCATTAATCTCACTCAGTTCTACCAGAGGAATATATACTGAATGTGGGTCGAGTTTGCTTAAAACCTGCTGAATAGCGTCATCTGCGAGTGTATCAGAATTTACTGCATCTACATATTTAAGATTAATCAGGTCAAGAACCTGTTGGAGCGGAGAACGCCTGTCAATACTAAAAAAGCTTTTTGCAGTGCGTGTATTCTCTCTAATTTTATAGCCAATGAGCATCCCCATGATCATAACTATTGAAAATATCAGTGGAAGCCAAACTTGTAGTTTCTTTTGCATACTCATATTCAACCGGTTCTATGCCGCAAATTAATCAATTCCCCGAAAGAATAGCCACGAAGACGTGAAGGCACTAAGAAGCACAAAGGTATTTTCCAGTGCTCCTTCGTCACTTTATGTTTTTATGGCTACTTTATGTGAGAGATTAATAAGTGTTTGCTTATATAAAGATTTTATTATTTGTAAGTGGCACAGGAGCTTTAATTTCGTTTTTTGTAATTATACAAATATGGCAATATTGATTGCAGATAGTGGTAGTACGAAATGTGAATGGTGTTATTTTCATGAGGGAAAAAAGAAACGTTTCTTTTCTCAGGGTATAAGTCCCTATTTTCTTAATGGTTCCCAGGTAATTAATCTGCTTCAAACAGAGGTTTACCCTAAAGTGAAAAACAATACCATTGATGAGATCTTTTATTATGGAACCGGTTGTAAAAGTACTGTTAACAGGCAGCTTGTAAAAAAGGCGCTGAAAAGTGTTTTTACAGAATCGTATGTTTTTGTGGATCATGATCTGATGGGAGCAGCAAAAGCATTATGTGGCAAAGACAAAGGGATAGCCTGTATTCTTGGAACAGGAAGTAATTCCTGTTATTTTAATGGCAGAAAAATTATAAAAAACAGTCCGGGAATTGGCTATGTTCTGGGTGATGAAGGGAGTGGCGCCTACCTGGGCAAAAAAGTATTGCAGTATTACTTGTATAATACCTTTGATGAAGACCTGGCTTTTCGTTTTAAAGAAAGATTTAATACAAATAATGCTGAAATACTTGAAAATATTTATAAGAAGCCTTTGCCTAATCGTTATATGGCTTCATTTGCTATTTTTCTGGCTGATAACCGCGGACATTATATGATCGAAAACATTATAGAAGACGGGTTAAACGATTTTTTTTTTCAACACATATGTAAATACAGTGAGAGTTGGAAGCTGCCTGTTCATTTTACAGGTGGTGTGGCATTTGGATTTAAAGATGTAATAAAAGATTTATGTGGCACTTATGAGTTGGTGCTCGGCAATGTAATCAAAAATCCTATGGATGGATTGATTAAATATCATAGTGAGATGTGAGGAATGTAATTGCTATCGGCCGTCAGCTATCAGCAGATCACTGTTTGATAGATTCCTTCCCTGATCGCTGATTTTTAACGGTGATGGCAAACAACTGAATATATGGTTAATAATACACAGGTTTTAAATTAATAGTTTGGAAATAAGCTGAAAGCTGATGACTAATGGCATTAATAAACAATTCTATGAGTGATTTTATTCGCATAACTGAGGAGTCAAGTGAATACCGTAACCTGGAAAAGATGAGCGTGCTTGATTTGCTTATCAGTATGAATAAGGAAGATAAAACTGTTCCGGATGCAGTTGCGATAGCAATTCCTCAAATTGAAAAATTGGTTACGGTTATCACTGATAAGATGTTGGCGGGTGGGCGTTTGTTTTACATTGGCGCAGGTACCAGTGGACGCTTGGGTATATTAGATGCCAGTGAAATTCCGCCTACATATGGAATGCCTTATGGATTAGTGATCGGACTAATAGCAGGAGGTGAGATCGCTATTCAAAAAGCAGTGGAGAATGCAGAAGATAATATAGAACAAGGCTGGAGAGACCTTGACAAATATCTTATCAGCGATAAAGATGTTGTAATAGGTATTGCTGCCAGTGGTGCTACTCCTTATGTAATTGGAGCATTAAATGAATGCAGAAATCGTAAAATTATTACAGGATCTATTTCTTGTAATCCTAATGCACCTATTAGCAGGCATGCTGATTATCCTATTGAAATTATCGTTGGACCAGAGTTTGTTACCGGTAGCACAAGAATGAAAAGTGGAACTGCTCAAAAGCTGGTATTGAATATGATATCCACATCCATAATGATTCAAATTGGAAAGGTGGAAGATAATAAGATGGTCAATATGCAATTGACCAACGAAAAGTTAGTAGACCGTGGTACCAGGATGGTAATGGAAAAACTGGCTATTGATTATGATAAGGCAAAAGATTTATTGTTACAATACGGGAGTGTTAAGAAAGCAGTTCAATCAGTTCAATGAGGCGTATAAAGTTTTTAAATTATACTATTTAGAAATTTTTGGTATTAGTATGGTTTAGACTGTAAATTGCTGAAGGCTGATGTTGTTTATATTTAAATCCTTTCAAACGTATAGAAAAGGGTTGTTGAATTGTGAACTTTGAATTTTTTAGCATGCATGAAATAGAACCATTTTATAACTGGAGGCATATCTATGTGAGTGAGGAAGATGAATGTTCTCCTTTTTATGGAAGGGTTTATTCTGAATTTGAATTTACACAAACAATTTACAATTATTATATTCACCCTCAATGGGATGAATTTGGTTCTAAAACCTTGTACCTTAAAGTACTTATGGCCGATTATGAGGAAAGGTTTGTAATAATAGAATTGATTGGTGAATGGAATGATGCTATTGAAAATGATATCATGACACTGAAACGCGATGTTGTAGATATTTTTTTAGCTAACGGTATCTCTAAATATATTCTGATCGCTGAAAACGTTTTAAATTTTCATAGTGGGGATAAGGATTATTACGAAGAATGGTTTGAGGAAGTAAGTGATTTGAACGGATGGGTTGTTTGTCTTAACATGCCCGAGCAAACACAACATGATTTTAAAAAAGCAAAGCTCAACTATTTTATAGAAAGAATGGATCTTGATAACTGGAGAATTTATAAACCATTTCATTTGTTTAAATTGATTGACGAGCAGATTTTAAAACGGCTGGAATAAATTAAGATTGGCTTTCAGCAGTCAGTTATCAGCTATCAGGAGGAAGCCTTCTTTTTGCATTGATCCCTAAAATCTGATAACAATTATAAGCAGTTAATAATTGACATTATATGCTGGTGGCTGAAAGCTATTTTAATTTTAGGCATCGTAAAAAAACTTTAAAATAATTGTAATTTGTCATATAAGTTCCTACATTTGATTTATATCATGAATGAAGCAAGAGTATATAACTGGTTTTATTATTTTTATTATTTTACCTCCAAACCAGGGGTGCTTTTGTTGACCATTCAATTATAAAATATTTTATTCAACATACAAAGCCCCCGGTTAAATCGGGGGCTTTTTTTTAAATGTCCGTTATGCGGCGATCAAATAAGCTGGAACATGAATAAAAGTATAAAACCTTCAGAACATGAAAAAATGGTGCGTGCACAGGCTGGAAATATAAAAGTTTCTATTCAGGGTTATGAAGGTAGTTTTCACCAGATGGCGGCAAGGTATTTTTTCGGAAAAGAAGTAGAAGTGATACCCTGCGATACTTTCAGGGATGTTGTAAAAATTGCTGCCAATAAGAAACTAAGCGATGGCGGAGTGATGGCAATAGAGAATTCAATAGCTGGCAGTATATTACCTAACTACAATCTTTTGCAGAAAAGCAATCTGAAAATTGGTGGTGAGATTTATTTACAGATAAGACAGAACCTGCTGGTAAATCCCGGTGTAAAATTAGAAGATATCCGTGAAGTTCATTCCCACTCAATGGCAATACAACAATGTTTTGGTTTCCTGGATAAGTATAACTGGAAGCTGGTTGAAACAGAAGATACGGCATTAAGTGCAAAGCTCGTGCATCAGCATAACAGCAAACATATAGCAGCCATTGCCAGCCGTTTGGCTGCTGAAATTTTTAATCTTGATATTATAGCACCCAATATTCATACGCTAAAAAATAATTATACGCGGTTTTTAATTATTTATCGTGAAGACCTCGATGCAAAGGTTGAAGGCGCAGATAAAGCTTCGGTTAATTTTCATACGGATCATTCAAGAGGAAGCCTGGCAAGAGTGCTTACAAAAATTGCTGAAGGAGGGATCAACCTCAGTAAACTTCAATCTTTCCCCATTCCCGGCAGCGACTGGAAATATTCTTTTCATGCAGACATGGAGTTCGATTCCATTGATCAATTTGAAAATATTATTCTTGAGATCAAGGAGATAACAGATAGCTTAAAAGTTTATGGTGTTTATAAAAAAGGAAAAACAATTTGATTTTTTTAATTAAAATACACCTCCTTCATAATGAATGCAAAAACAAATTTCTGCTTAAAGCCAAGAAAACTGATATCAAATGCAAACTTCAAAAAGATTAAATGGTGTTGGTGAATATTACTTCTCCAAAAAACTAAGAGAAATAGATGAATTAAATAAGGCTGGTAAGCTTGTTATCAACCTGGGTATTGGAAGTCCTGATATGCCACCACACCCTGATGTAATCAATGTTTTGCATACGGAAAGTCTGAAAAGCAATCAGCACGGTTATCAGAATTATAAGGGATCACCCATATTCAGAAAAGCGATAAGTACTTTTTATAAAGAATGGTATAATGTGGATTTAAACCCTGAATCAGAAATTTTACCACTAATCGGCTCTAAGGAAGGGATTATGCATATTTGTATGACCTATCTTGATGAAGGTGATGAAGCGCTGATCCCCAATCCTGGTTATCCCACATACAGAAGTGCTGTTCAACTGGCTGGCGGTAGTAATGTAACATACGATCTTAAAGAGGAGAATAATTGGGAACCGGATTTTAAAGAACTGGAAAAAAATAATCTTGGAAAAGTTAAACTTATGTGGGTGAATTATACGCACATGCCTACGGGTAAGTTACCATCAACGGAGTTGTTTGAAAAGATTATTGCTTTCGGCAAGAAACATAATATCCTGATATGCCATGATAATCCATATAGTTTTATTTTGAATGATAAGCCTATGAGCTTACTTAGTGTGAAAGGGGCAAAAGATATTGCTGTTGAATTAAATTCATTGAGTAAATCAAGTAATATGGCAGGGTGGAGAGTTGGATGGTTAGCCGGCGACAAGGCAACTATTGAAGAAGTTCTCCGGTTTAAAAGTAATATGGATAGCGGCATGTTCCTTCCTATTCAATTGGCTGCTGTAAAGGCTTTGGAATTAGGAAAGGGATGGTATGAAGACTTAAATAAAATGTATGCTCAACGCAGGGAATTAGTTTATAAAATTTTAAAAAGCCTTGATTGTACCTACGATCCTAAACAGTCTGGCCTGTTTATATGGGCAAAGATTCCTTCAAGTTATGAAGATGGTTATGAATTAAGTGATGCTATATTGTATGAAAAAAATGTGTTCATCACACCTGGTGGCATTTTTGGAGGCAATGGCAATAAGTTTGTAAGGATCAGTTTGTGCCAGAAAGTGGATGTTTTAAAAAAGGCGTTGGACAGAATTTGTGAGAGATAAAGAGTATTAAAAAATTCTTTGTTCAACATAACATTGAAAGGTTGATTATGGCTTAAACGGTTATATATGACAGTTACTATTATTGGTGTTGGTTTAATAGGAGGTTCCTTAGCAATATCGCTAAGAGAAAAACAATTAGCAAAGCACATTATAGGAGTAGACCGGAGTGAGGAACATTTGCAGAAGGCTATGAGTCTTGGGCTGATTGACGAACATTGCTCTTTAGCTGAAGCTATAAGTAAATCTACATTAGTAGTTATAGCTGTGCCTGTAGATGCAATGATGATAATACTGCCTGAAATAATGAGTTTGATAACTGTTCATGTGGTTATGGATATGGGTTCCACTAAAGAAAATTTGCTCAATGCTATTGCAGGGCATCCAAAAAGGGGGCGTTTTGTACCGACTCATCCTATGTGGGGCACAGAATATAGCGGTCCTGAAGCAGCGGTAAGTGGTGCATTTGTAAACAAGGCAGTTGTAATCTGCAATGCCAGTGAAATTGATGATGATGCATTGGCCCTGGTAAAAAATTTATACCAGAGGATAGGCATGCACCTGGTGTATATGGAAGCACCTGCACACGACCTTCATGCAGCTTATGTTAGTCATATTTCGCACATCACTTCTTTTGCACTTGCGAATACAGTGCTTGAAAAAGAAAAAGAGGAAGACGCGATTTTCGAAATTGCAAGTGCAGGATTTGAAAGTACTGTTCGTTTGGCGAAAAGCAATCCTGATATGTGGGTGCCTATCTTCAAACAAAACCGGGAAAATGTATTGGATGTTTTGAATGAACACATTTCTCAGTTAAAAAAGTTCAAGAGTTGCCTCGAAAAGGAAAACTACGTGTATTTAAAAGAGTTAATTGAACACGCAAATGGAATCAAGAGAATTCTGGAATAATTGTTAATGATTAATTATTAATTATTAACGGATAGTGGTTGATTAAGTGAGTGGGTCTATAACCATTTACCATTCGTGAATAGCATCAGCTACCCGTTAATCATTAAAAATTAATCATTAACCATTAATCACTAGCCTCAGAAGGCTGATAGCAGAACTTTAGTACCTTTGCGGAAATTTTTATTAAATATGATGACATTTGAAGGGTTGGGCATTGATGCTAAGTTAGTGCAGGCAACCGTTGAGCTGGGATATGTAAACCCAACACCAATACAGGAAAAGGCAATACCGGTTTTATTGGGCGGAACAACTGATTTTGTAGGATTGGCACAAACAGGAACAGGAAAAACAGCAGCATTTGGTTTGCCACTGTTACAACTGATTGATCCAAAGGAAAAATATCCCCAGGCGCTGGTGGTTTGTCCTACACGTGAATTGTGTATGCAGATTGTAAAGGAAATTGAACTTTTTAAAAAACATATTACAGGAATGCATGTGGTGGCTGTATATGGTGGTACTTCTATAAGCATGCAGATACGTGATCTTAAACGTGGCGTACAGATAGTAGTGGCTACGCCGGGTAGATTGATCGATCTGATTGAACGCAAGGCAATTGATCTGGCCCGAATCAAATATATTGTTTTAGATGAAGCTGATGAGATGTTAAACATGGGTTTCAGAGACGATATCGAATTTATTTTAAAGAATACGCCTGTAAAAGAATCAACATGGCTTTTTAGCGCAACTATGCCACCTGAAGTCAAACAGGTAAGCAAGCGTTACATGAAAAACCCGGTTGAAATTACCGTTGGTAAAATGAATACTGCAAACGTAAACATTGACCATCAATATTATGTAACGCAGGCCCAGCATCGTTATGACACTTTAAAAAGGATCATTGATTTTAATCCCGGTATTTATGGTATTATATTTACCCGTACAAAACTGGATGCTCAGGGTCTCGCAGAAAAGCTTACCAGGGAAGGTTATGATATCGATGCTTTGCATGGTGATCTTACTCAGCAACAGCGTGATAAGGTAATGGGACAGTTCAGGGATAAGACTTTGCAATTATTAATCGCAACAGATGTGGCAGCAAGAGGTATCGATGTTCAGGGTATCACTCATGTAATCAATTTTGAATTACCTGATGATATGGAAGTGTACACGCACAGAAGTGGCCGTACAGGACGTGCAGGTTTAAGCGGTATCAGCATTTCAATTGTGCATGCCCGTGAGACGTTCAAACTCCGGCAGATAGAAAAACTGATACAGGCCCCCATTAACCGCATGGATATTCCGAGTGGTAAAGATGTTTGCAGAAAGCAGTTCTTTAGTTTTATGGACAAATTACTTCAGGCCGATATAAGTCATGGAGATTATGAAACTTATGTTCCGATGCTTGAAGAAAAATTTGCTGATATTAGCAAAGAAGATGTTTTGAAAAGAATGGCGGCAATGGAATTCGACCGGTTCTTAAAATATTATGAAAATGCTGAAGACCTTAACGTACGTGAAGAGAGAAGGCCAAGAAGAGAATATGTAGGTGATGGCCACGACCAGGGAAGAAGGAATGAAACCAGAGGAGGAAGAGAGTTTAACGGGAACGGTGATTATATGCGGTTATTTGTGAACCTGGGAACTAAAGATGGTTTTTACAAAGCCAGTTTTCTTCAGTTTATTCTTGACATGAGCGATCTGAAAAAGGAGGTGTTAGGAAGAGTTGATATAAAGGATATGAATACATGGATTGAAATAGACAAGTCGGTAGCCTCCAAGATGATCAAATCTATTGATGGTAAAACCTATAAAGGTAGAAGAATAAGGATGAATGATGCTAACAGTAGATAGCTATCAGCTATCAGCTGTCAGGAGGAAACGTGTTAAACATAAACTTCCTGACAATAAACGGCGCTGTGATTTCAAGAGAAAACCACATAATTTTTGATTTGCTGACAGCTGAAAGCTGACGGCTGAAAGCCCAACTAACGATAGAATTTATTTTTGAATTTTGAACTTATATTTTATGCAAGCAATTCAAACAAAATCCACTCCTATTAATGAGACGCTTGAGAAGCGGCCTCTTATAATTGCTGGTCCCTGCAGCGCTGAGACAGAAGAACAGGTTATACAAACGGCTACCCGGTTAGCCAGTTCGGGTAAAGTAGATATATTAAGAGCAGGCATCTGGAAACCCCGCACTCGTCCTGGAAGTTTTGAAGGGATCGGCACAAAGGGATTGCCCTGGATGCAACAGGCAAAAAAATTAAGTGGTTTACCTGTTGCCATAGAAGTAGCAACCGCCAAGCAGGTGGAAGATGCTTTGCATTTTGATATTGATGTATTATGGGTTGGTGCACGGACAACTGTAAACCCTTTCAGCGTTCAGGAAGTGGCTGATGCGCTTCGTGGCGTTGATGTTCCTGTTCTTATTAAAAATCCAATCAACCCTGATCTTGAATTATGGATTGGTGCAGTAGAGCGCATAGCCAAGGCAGGTATAAAAAATATTGGACTCATTCATAGGGGCTTTTCATCTTACGGCAATACAGAATATCGTAATGCACCCATGTGGCATCTTGCTATTGAAATGAAGCGCCGTAATCCTGGTATGCTTCTTATTAATGATCCTTCTCATATATGTGGCCGCCGGGATATTTTGTTAGATGTGGCGCAGCATGCCATCAACCTTGATTTTGATGGATTAATTATCGAAAGTCATATTGATCCTGACAACGCATGGAGCGATGCCAAGCAACAGGTTACTCCGGAAAAACTGGCTGAAATTTTAAACAGTATTATATGGCGCAAAGAAGATACAACATCAGAAGAATTTCATGCTGATATGGAAAAATTACGTCAGCAGATCAATCACCTGGATGATGAGTTGATGCAGCTAATTGGGCAGCGTATGAAGATAGCTGATAAAATAGGCCAGTATAAAAAAGATAACAGTATCACCATTCTTCAAACAAATCGCTGGAATGAAATACTTGACAGGGCATTTAGAAAAGGAGAAAAACTCGGCTTAAGCAAAGAGTTCATCACAAAATATTTTGATGCGGTACACATGGAAAGTATTACGCATCAGAATAAAATTATGAATGGTTAGTATTTGGCTATCAGCCTTCAGCTATGGGCTATCAGGAAGAAAAGTATTACTCATCAGGTTCCTCCTGAAAGCTAACTGAAGGCAGATAGCAGAAGCATTGAAAGACCGGATCTCAATGCCGGACCATTGCATTTAATTGAGATAAATTTTATATTGAATGACTTCACTTGATTATACTTTTTCCGGTAAGAGAGTTCAATATTTTTTTAACGCTTCATATTCTGAATTAAACAATCATGTTCCAAAAGACAAACTAATTGTTATCACTGATGAAAATATTTTTCGCAGGCATCCTGAACTTTCAGAATACAAATTGATTGTTATGCCTGCCGGTGAGCAACATAAAAATCAATCTACTGTTGATTTTCTCATCAATGAATTGATAAAACTGGAAGCTGATCGTAAAACATTTATTGTTGGGATTGGTGGGGGTGTTGTTACAGATATTACTGGCTTTACAGCATCCATTTATATGCGTGGATTGCAGTTTGGATTTGTTCCTACCACTATTCTTTCCCAGGTAGATGCATCAATTGGTGGAAAGAACGGTATAGATATCGGTGTTTATAAAAACCTGGTGGGTTTAATCAGGCAGCCTGATTTTATATTGTTTGATTTTTCTTTGTTAGAGACATTGCCTGAAGAGCAATGGGTGAACGGTTTTGCAGAAATTATAAAGCATGCATGCATAAAAGATGCAGGCTTATTTGAGTTATTAGAGCAGCATCAATTAAAAGACTTTCGTGAGAATAAGGAGCTGCTCGCTGATTTGATTCAGCGTAATGTTGTAATTAAATCAACGGTTGTTGAAGAGGATGAGTTTGAACATGGCGATAGAAAGCTATTGAATTTTGGACATACACTGGGACACGCCATTGAAAATATTTATGAACTGCCTCATGGCCACGCGATTAGTATTGGGATGGCAGCCGCATGTAAATTCTCTGAGGAGCTGAATAATTTTAACGCAGTGGATACAACGAGGGTTGTAAATCTGCTACAACAATATGGACTTCCGGTTTCTTTATCAATAGACGCAAAAAGAGTGTTTGAAATTCTTAAGATGGATAAAAAGAGAGTAAGTGCTGATATGAACTTTATTCTTTTGAATAAGATTGGGAGCGCAGCGATAAAGTCTGTTCCATTGATTCAATTGCAGGATCTTATAAATAAGACACAAATAAGGTATGAGGTATAAGGTGAGCGAGTATTCATTTTAAAATCCACTATTGATAAGTAGTCATTAACTATATGATTGTTACCATTCAACCATCTGTTATAAAAGGAACCATCAAAGCTCCTACATCAAAGAGTTCCATGCAAAGGGCCTGTGCAGCGGCTTTGCTTACTCCCGGTGCAACTGAGATTTTCAACCCTGGTAATAGCAATGATGATCTGGCAGCGTTGGATGTTATACAAAAACTTGGCGCAAGAGTGATGAAAAATAATGATGGATCTATCACAATAAACAGCGCAGGTATTATGCCGGCTGCCCATGAGATCAATTGCGGTGAATCCGGTTTAGGAATAAGAATGTTCACACCGATTGCAGCTTTAAGCAGCGAAGAAATTATTATTAATGGAACGGGTAGCCTGGTTACACGACCAATGGATTTTTTTGATGAGATTTTTCCAAAACTTGGCATCTCGATAAAATCAAATAACGGTAAATTACCGCTGGTTATAAAAGGACCGTTAGTGCCGCAAAATATTGAAGTGGATGGATCACTGAGTTCACAATTTCTAACCGGATTACTAATGGCTTTTGGTGCAGCCGGTGCAAAGGATGTTTCAATAAAAGTAAATAACCTTAAGAGCAAACCTTATATAGACCTTACGCTTCAGGTGATGAAACAATTCGGCTGGCATGTTGACAATAGAAACTACGAAGCGTTTTATTTCGGAAATTTTTCTGATCAGACTTCGGTTACTGATGAGGAGTGGCAGGGCAGGTACACCGTTGAAGGAGATTGGAGCGGAGGTGCATTTTTATTAGTAGCAGGTGCTATTGCCGGCGATATCAAAGTCAGTGGATTAGATCCTGATTCTACCCAAGCCGACAAAGCGATAGTAAAGGCTTTAATAGAGTGCGGTGCAAAATTGATAGTTAATGAAGATAGTATTGATGTTGGGCCCGGCTCTTTGAAATCATTTCAATTTAATGCTACGGATTGTCCTGATCTTTTTCCACCGCTTGTAGCATTAGCGGCTTTTTGTGAAGGCATAACAACAATACAAGGTGTATCCAGATTGGCTCATAAAGAAAGCAACCGGTCACTTAGTTTACGGGAAGAGTTTGACAAAATGGGTGTAGTTATTAAATTGGAAGAAGATAAAATGATGATACATGGCGGAGCTGATGTAAAAGGCGCCAATGTTACATCACATCATGATCATCGTATTGCTATGGCTTGTGCGGTAGCTGCGCTGAAAGCATCGGGTGCAACAACCATCAAAGATGCTGAGGCCATTAATAAATCTTACCCTGATTTTTTTTATGATATTAAGTCATTAGGTTCACATTTGAAGAGTGATAAATAGATCTATTGTTTTATATTAAAAGTCCTTTAAGGATTCGGTTATGAATTCATTCGGCAGGATATTCAGGATATCAATATTAGGTGAATCGCATGGAGAAAGCGTAGGAGTGACCATTGACGGGTGTCCGGCAGGTTTGCCATTGTCGGTAGAAGATTTTATTACGGATATTGAACGCAGGAAGGGAGGTAATCAAAAAGGTACCACCCCCCGGAAAGAAGATGATCTCACTATATTTAAAAGTGGCATCTTCAATAACAAAACTACCGGTGCTCCTATTACTATATTATTTGAAAATAATAATACCCGTTCTACGGATTACGAAAAACAGCGGGCTGTGCCGCGCCCGGGGCATGCTGATTTTGTAGCTCATGAAAAATTTGGCGGTTATGAAGATTTCCGGGGGGGCGGTCATTTTTCAGGGCGGTTAACAGTAGCGCTGGTCGCGGCAGGGGTTATCGCGAAGAAATTGTTAACGTTATTGCATGCTTCACTGGATGAAGCCAATCCTCAACCTTCCATTAACGTTCATGCTGAGATTGTTGAAATAGGGGGAGAAACCGATCTTGAAAAAGGCCTGCAAAAAGCCATAGATACCAAGGACAGTATCGGCGGCATTGTATCCTGTTCAGTTACCGGATTACCTATCGGATTAGGAGAACCTTTTTTCGATTCGGCAGAATCTTTATTAAGTCATGCTGTGTTTGCAATTCCAGCGGTAAGGGGAATTGAATTTGGTACCGGCTTTGCGGCGGCAAGAATGTTTGGTATTGAACATAATGATTCTATTGAAGATAAAAGCGGTAAAACTAAAACCAATCATGCCGGTGGGATAGTGGGCGGTATCACCAATGGAAATGAACTGGTATTCAGGATTGCTATCAAGCCAACTTCCTCTACTCCAAAACAACAACAAACACTTAATTGGGAATCAGGGGAGGTGGAATCTTTTTCTGTAAAAGGTCGTCATGATCTATGTATTGCTTTACGTGTGCCAGTAGTGCTGGAAGCAGTAACAGCAGTGGTAATAGCAGACATGATGCTGCTGGAGCAGAGGCTGAAGCGGGTTGTAATGGTTAATGGTTAATGGTTAATTGTTAACGGATAGTTGTTAATAATTACAAGTTTAGATAGGGTTAGTAATTCGCCTTACATAATCAACGAACTCCCCGTTAATAATTAACCATTAATCATTCAATGTCATTGAGTTAAGGATTTCGTATATAGCAGGCATCCCTTGTGCTCCTTTTGGGATTTCCTATGTGTTCCTTGTGGTTAAAAGACTCCTGAATCAAAGACGGCATTTAAACACAATGAACACAAAGGAAATCCCACAAAGGACTCTAAGACTATTAATCAATTTGTGATTTCAAATATAAAAGAACACTTCAACCTTGTTAAGTCAACGACATTGATTACAATTAACAATTGATTATTAATAATTAATTATTATATTGTCAGAATTTAGATCAACTGATGATACCCTACATGCAAACTGAATTGGTTGCCGTAATTACAAAATTGCTTTACCGTATATTCCTTGTTAGCAACATTGCTATAATTTTTTTTGCATGTAAGAATTCTAATAAGCCCCTGGAAAAAGATGTTGTTAAAGCCCCTGATCAATTAGAAGTAAGAACAACTGAAAATCTTAAGAAACTACTCAGTTATGCACTTGATAAGAAGGGCAGTTTAAATGATTCGGTAAAGCTGTTATCACTAAGAATGATGGAATCTATTTACCAGCATAACAATTACAAGGTCATCTGGAGCCATAAGGATCAATGGAAGCCTATAGCCGATTCGATGTTTCAAGTGGTTGAGCATGCTAAAGAGTATGGCCTTTTTCCTGCTGATTATAATTACTCATCAATCGTATCGATAAGAAATATCATTCAACATGATTCTGTTTCGAGAAGAGATGCAGCTATCTGGTCAAGAGCTGATATCTTATGTACAGAAGCTTATTTAACTATTGCCAAACATTTAAAGCTTGGCAGGTTACAAAGAGATAGCATCACGGTACGTAAAGACTCTATTTTTAATGATGATTATTTTGTTCAGCAATTTAATCAGGCTACTGCTAATAGTAATGTCATTTCATCTTTGCATAAACTGGAGCCACCTTTTATAGGTTATAAGCTAATCAGGGCAAATATTAAAACCTTCTTAGATTCTGCCAGTTTTAAAGATTATACGTATATCTATTATCCTTATAAGGATTCCTTATTATTCATAAAATCGTTGCAGAAACGGTTAGTGGAATTTGGGTGCCTGGCAAAAGAAGATCAAACCGGGGACAGTGTTACAATAGCCGCTGCTATTTATAAATATCAAAAAATAAAAAATTATAAATCAACAGGCAGAATTTCTGAAACCCTGGTGAGGAGTATGAACAATACAGATCTGGATAAATTTAAAAGTATTGCGGCTACCCTTGATAGTTATAAGATGCTTCCAGATACTTTACCGCCATCTTATATAATAGTTAACCTTCCATCTTATACTTTATACGTTTATAATAAAGACACACTGGAATTTCAATCAAAAGTAATTGTCGGTTCACCAAAAACCAGAACTCCGCTTTTAAACAGCAGGGTTTCAAATTTTATTACCTATCCGCAATGGACTGTTCCTTATAGCATAATTTTCCGTGATATGCTTCCAAAAATTCAAAAGGATGTCAGTTACCTGGATAAAGAAAATTTAATGGTAGTAGATAATAATGATAGTGTGCTTAATCCGTACCTTATTGATTGGGCTTCATTGGATCAAAAGCATTTTCCTTACCTGATAAGGCAGAAGCAGGGCGATGACAATTCATTAGGTGTTATCAAATTTAACTTTGCAAACAAATACAGCGTATACCTTCATGATACAAATGCACGATGGTTATTTAATAAATCTTCACGTGCTTTAAGCCATGGATGTGTAAGGGTACAGGACTGGCTTAAGTTATCTGATTATCTGGTGCGTTCAGATACGGCGAGGTATCCTGGTGATACATTAAGGGCATGGATAGACAGGCAGGAAAAACATATTGTTACAGGGTTCCCAAGAGTGCCCTTATTTATAAGATATTTTACCGTTGAAGGCAAAGACGGTCAGCTGAAATTTTACAACGATATTTATGGTGATGACAGAGTGGTGAAAGAAAAATATTTTGCCCGAAAGAATATCCACTGATTTTACGATCAATTATCCTATGTAAGGCCATTCTTCTATGATAAGCCACTAACAATCGCGTCAGCATTACAGCGGTTATCCTTCAATGCATCTTTGTAAGGAAGCAATAAAGACTGCTGCTTTGCCTGACAAATTATCCACTGTTATAATTTTATTACATGAAACAAGCGATTTGCCTGCTTATCATCAGTTTATGCACCTTAAGCTTTACAGCAATTGCACAAGGCAAAACAAAATCCGTCAAGACTGCCAGGAGAAGTAAGATCGCAAAAATTCAATACGGAAGAGCCACTTTTTACCACAATAAATTTGACGGGAGACTAACAGCTAATGGTGAAATATTCAGCCAGAAGAAATTTACAGCAGCGCATAACAGTGTTCCTTTAGGTACATGGCTTAAGGTTACTAACCTTCGAAACAAAAAATCAGTTATTGTACAAGTGACCGATCGCCTGCATTACAGGAGTAAACGACTCGTAGATCTTTCTAAGGCAGCTGCAGTTAAAATATTGTTTTTACATGTAGGATTCCTCCCGGTTAAAGTTGAAATTTTAGGCAAATCCAGTGCTATGACTAAAGCAAGATGAAGGAATTAATATTTCACAGTATGAGCCATACCAGCTATTTTTGTCAGCACTCTATAAAATAACTGAATATGAAAAAACTGTTATCGTCTATACCTCTGTTGATGATATTTGTTACTGCATTTAGCCAAAACAATGATCCGGTTAAAAGTCCGTCTATTGGTATAAATTTCTTTTTCAACGATTTCAAAACTCCTTCTATAATAAGCAGCACTTCTTTAAGCAGTACACTGCTAAATAAAAAGTTTGGTAAAATTAAGGATATGGTACCGGGACTCGGATTCAGTTATTTAAAAGGTATATCCAGCAACCTGGATTTTGCCGGTACAATAGGAGGCTCGTTCCTCGACTATACTGCTGATAATGGAAAAGTATTAGGCACAGGATCTTTTTTGCTTGAGATAGATGCCTTGTTACATGCCAAAATGTTGCCTGATAATTACTGGGTAGTTCCATACCTTACAGCAGGTGTTGGTTTGTCAAAATACAAGGGTTATTATGGCGCCATCATGCCGGTAGGAGTAGGGCTGCAGATTAATATTTTTAATGATACTTTTATCATGATTGATTCGCAATACCGGCTGAAAGTAACCGAAAGCACTAACTATCATTTTTTATACAGCCTCGGAGTAGTAGGCAACTTAAAATCTTTATAATCAGCTATCAGCCGTCAGCTATCAGGAAAAAACAGCAGATTGCTAATAGCGGATTGCAGACTTCTAATAACTTCAGGGATTATTGTTTGTGGTATCCTTGGTCTTCCCTCCACCAAATAGTCTCTTAAAAAAGCCTCCCTTTTTATTCTCAGAATTTTCTACAGGTTCGGCTTCCGGCTTAACCTTGGCTTTATCACTTTTCTTATCATCGGTAGCTTCTTTAAGTATATTTTTTTCTTCATTATTTAACTCAGATTCTACAGGCACCTTACTGCTATCCGGCTCCGTAAGGTATTCATTGGCTTTACCATTACCCTGGTCAGTACCTTCGGCACCGGGTGGCGGAGTTTGATCAATTACATTCATATAATCAAACATGGCTTCGTTTTTCATGCTTTCAGGCTGAACGAATCTTGCATCCTTTTCAATACCCAATGTTTTATCAGCATATACTTTCTGAAAGAAGTACTCATATATAGGCCTTGCTGCAGCACCACCCATACCGGCATTACTTGAAATCTGTATAAACCTATCGTCGCAACCAACCCAGGTGCCTGCCAGAAGTTGCGGACTATAACCAAAAAACCACGCATCCGCATTGTCATTGGTTGTACCGGTTTTGCCACCCATTTCAACAGCTCCAAGCCTTGAACGTAAACCTGCAGCAGTACCTATATCAACAACTCCCTGCATCATTTTAACCATAGTATAAGCAGAGGCCTCACTAACAACCTGGGTCATTTGTGATGAAAAACTTTCGAGCACATTACCATTTTTATCTTCGATCCGGGAAATATACACCGGCTTAGTGCTATACCCGCTGTTGGGAAACATAGAATAACCCCAAAGCATTTCATATAAAGAAAGGTCGCAGGAGCCAAGGGCAATGGAAGGATAAGGTTCTACCTTTGTTTGGATGTTAACACGTTTTAAAAAATCAACAAAACGCTTGGGTGTTACCTGCTTCATAAGATAAGCAGCTACTTCATTAACTGACCAGGTAAGGCCGTTTGCCATAGTCCGTGTGCCAGTTCTACCCCTGTTTTCTTTAGGCACCCATCCAAACCCTTGAAAATACTGTGATGTAGCTTCGCATTGCGTTTCAGGAGTAAATCCATCTTCAATTGCCTGGCAATATAAAAAAGGTTTTATAGAAGAACCTACCTGGCGTTTGGTATTAAGATTGGCATGATCAAATTTGTAATTCTTGAAGTCTATTCCACCAACCCAGGCTTTTACATCTCCGCTTACAGGGTCCATCACCACAAAAGCAGTTTGCATCATCTGATGGTGATATTTAATAGAATCCATGGGAGTCATTACAGTGTCCTTCTGCCTGGTTGAATTCCAGGCGAATACTTTCATCTGTGTTTTTTTATAAAATGTTTTCCTGATCTCCTGATCACTTAACCCTTCTTCTTTTAAGTTCTTCCAGCGGTCACTCACTTTCATGGCAGCTTCCAGCTTATTTTCATGGCCCCTCCAAACATTACCATTTTTTACGCTATTCTGCGCACTCAATATTTTTTGAAGAACCGGCATATGCTTAACAACGGCTTCTTCAGCATATATCTGCATACGTGGATTAATAGTGGTATAAATTTTAAGTCCGTCTTCATACAAATTGTACGACTCACCTGTTTTAGGATTTTTGTGGGCCTTGCACCATTTCTTTATATCTTCCCTGACTATCTCGCGGAAATAAGGAGCCAGACCGGAATTCTCATCCAGTTTTTTATAGTTCAGAATTATGAGTTTGCTTTTGAGTCCGGATGCTTCAGCTTCAGTAAGATATCCGTTCTTTACCATCTGATTGATTACCGTATTACGCCTGTCGAATGCTGCTTTTGGATTAATGCGTGGATTATAAAAAGAATTTCCTTTTAATATTCCTACCAGAACGGCTGCTTCTTCAATATTAAGGCGATCAGGCTCTTTGGAAAAAAAAGTACGTGAAGCATTCCTGATTCCGTAAACATTATCACCAAAAGGCACTGCGTTTAAATATAAAGCGATGATTTCTTCTTTTGTAAAATTCCGCTCCAGCTTAATGGCAATAATCCACTCTTTAAACTTTTCAACAATACGTAGTACTATGTTTTTTGAGCCTTGCTCAAGCAATGCCTTAGCAAGTTGCTGCGTAATAGTGCTGCCACCACCATCTTGTCCTAAAAAAACAATAGCTTTAATTAATCTCTTTGCATCAATGCCTGAATGGCTATAAAATGTGTGATCTTCAGTAGCAATCAAGGCTTTAATTACGTGTTTGGAAATGTCCTTATATGCTACAATACTCCTGTTTCCCTTTTCTTTATAGTATTTACCCAGCAGCGTACCATCAACAGCTACCACTTCGGATGCCTCTATAATGGAAGGATTTTCAAGTTGGGTTAAGGATGGCATCTTGCCAAAAACTCCCAGGTTAATAAGAATAATGAAAAGAAGGAAAGCGCCTGCGCCACCTAAAAAAATTTTCCAGAATATAGCATTATACGGTGAGCCAGGCTTTGATGTGGATTTTTTCATAAAGAAAAACGATAAGGTTAAAAGTACGGATTATGACTTACAAAAACTATACTCGAAAATAGAGATGCAAATAAAGAAATCCTAATATTGATTTGATAGTTGCACGGCCTACGTTTTTGAACCACACAGTCCTTATTGAATTTGCAAATTCAAACATCAGGTTAAGATAACTGATTAAGTCGCACTGCACATTAGTTATTTTTGAACCACGGACACGAAGAGGCACAAAGATCTTGTTCATTTGTTTTACTTTTAAAAAACTCTTTGTGCTTTTTTGTGTCTCTTCGTGCCTCCTTGGTTTAAAAACTCTTTGAGAACCTGAAGTTTAATTTGTTTTCGAATGTAGTTATATAGGAGGCAGGGAGACACAGAATAATTATCTTATTAGAACCGTGTTCCTTTGTGTCTCCCTGCCTCTGTGGTTTATTGCGCTGGGATTAGCAGCTAATTTTTCTCTACATTCAGTTAAAAATTCAATATGAAAGAATTCCCGTTTCAATTTGGCGCTGAAGTCTACACCTGGTTCATGAACGAACAGGGAAAAACGCATCAGAACCGTTTAGGGCATATGATTGAAATCTCGTCAAAAGCAGGCTTTACCGGTATTGAACCCATACATGGCTGGATGGGAGACCTGAGCGAGCCGGAAATACTTAAAGAAAAATTGCATCAATGTAACATAGAACTGGTAGCCATTGCACTTGCATTAAACTGGAACGAATTGCAGGAAACAGAGCAGGAACGTATGGAAGCCGATAAAGCTATCAGCTTACTGCAACATTTTCCCGGCGCCCTATTGTGTACGGTACAAAAGCCAACCGGCCGTCATGATATTGAAAACCGCCGCCGCTATCTCACAAATTGCGTAAATACGGTATCCCGCAGGGCTATGGAAAAAGGAGTGCCATGCAGCTTTCATCCTAACTCACCACATACCTCTATAACCCGTACCAAAGAAGACTATGAGGTATTACTTGAATCATTAGACAGCATAGTTACAGGCTGGACGCCTGATGTAGGCCACATCAGAAATGGCGGTATGGATCCGCTGGAATTAATGAAAAAATATCAGTCTCTTATAAACCTGGTGCATTATAAAGACTGGAACGGAGAACCGGAATGGTCGCTAATGGGTAAAGGGAAAATTAACCTGGTTGCTATTACAAAATGGCTGGAAGAAATTAATTACCATGGTTGGATTATCTGCGAAGATGAAGCACCCGAAGCATTGGATAACCCGGATGAAGTAACTATTCATGATGGAAAATGGATAAAGGAAGAACTACTGCCTTCTTTGAAATAAATATTTACTAATGTTAAGTTAACTCTAAAGTGACGTTCTGCTATCAGCCGTCAGCTATCGGCAGTCAGCAGATCAATATGTATTAAATTTCCTCCTGATACCTGATACCTGATAGCTGATAGCTGACGGCTGATAGCCTATACGTCCATTTACACTTAACTTAGCACTAGCATTGTTTTTTATTAATCACTCAAAAGGATCGTACCATGCCATACGTTCAAACAAACGGAATTAATTTATACTATGAAGAGAAAGGAAGCGGAGAGCCTTTGTTACTTATCATGGGAATTACAGCGGCGGGATCTGTTTGGGAGAAACATGTTGCGTACTGGCAACAGTTCTTTCAATGTATCATTGGAGACAATCGCGGCGTAGGACTTTCCGATAAGCCTATCGGTTCCTATACAACGGAACAAATGGCAGACGATTATGCCGGATTGTTGCAACAGCTTAATATACCGTCTGCTCATGTGGTAGGATGTTCTATGGGCAGCACCATAGCACAGCAACTTGCATTACGGCATCCTGATAAAGTAACATCTCTTGTACTGATGTGCACATGGGCCAGATGCGACCATATGGCAAAAACTGTTTTCGGGCATCTGAAAAATATAAAATCAGGATTACCATCTTCTGAATTAATTCAGTACATCCAGTTGCTGATCTATAGTAAAAAAAGTTTTGATGATGATGTTATGTATGAAGAAATGCTGACAGATCAAAAAGAAACCGGCGACTCGGAACAGCAACCTCTACATGCAATGGAAGCCCAGGCAGATGCCTGTATATCGCATAATACATTAAGTATGCTTCCCCGGATTGTGCAACCAACTCTTGTCATCGGCGGTGAAGATGATATCTTTACTCCTGCATGGATGTCTAAGGAAGTTGCGGCGGCTATTCCTGGCAGTGAGTTGCATCTGTATCCTGAATCAGGTCATGCTTTCCATTGGGAAAATTTAGTGGATTTTAATGAGAGGGTAGCAAGGTGGCTGAGGAAATGAAGGAACCGGTTTTAAGATAAGGGTGGAACCGGCTAGTGATAAGTTAAACATTGAATTGCTATCAGCCATCAGCAATCGGGGGGGTAACTGAATAATATTGATCTGCTGACGGCTGGTAGCTGACGGCTGATAGCTAAAAATCAGGAAGAAACAAGTAGATTTGTCACACAGTTACAACAAGATGAAGGCAAAATATATCAATCCATTTACAGACTTTGGATTTAAGAAAATTTTTGGTGAAGAAGCAAGCAAACCGCTATTGATTGACTTCTTAAATGCCCTGCTGCCTCTGCAAAACAAGATAACAGCGCTTTCATTCAAGAACACAGAACAACTTGGACAAATGGAAGCCGACAGAAAAGCCATTTATGATATTTATTGCGAAAATAAAAATGGAGAAAAATTCATTGTAGAACTACAAAAAGCAAAGCAGAATTACTTTAAAGAAAGAACTCTTTACTACTCTACTTTTCCCATCAGGGAACAGGCCGAAAAAGGCGAATGGAATTATAACTTGAAAGCTGTGTATTGCGTGGGTATTCTAGACTTCACTTTTGATGACTATGAAAACGAACCTGAAAAAAGCGAGGTTGTTCATACCATTCAGTTAAAAAACCAAAAAGGCAAAACTTTTTATAAGAAGCTTACTTACATCTATCTTGAAATGCCGAATTTCAATTTAAAAGAAGATGAATTAAAAAGCAGGCTTGACAAATGGTTGTATTTCATCAAACATCTGGAAGACTTTCAAACCATTCCTGCAATTTTCAAAGATGATATATTTACAAAAGCTTTTGAAAAGGCTGAACTTGCCAAATACGGACAGGCTGAGCTGGATAACTACGAAAGCAGCCTCAAGTATTATCGTGACTTAAAAGGTGTTATTGATACTGCTTTTGATGAAGGCAAAACAGAAGGTAAAATGGAAGTTGCAAAGGCACTTAAGGCAAGCGGTGTTCCAACTGATATAATTACTAAAACAACAGGAATTTCGGAAGCAGAAATTGATAAGCTGTAACAGGACATTATAATGTAACAATCCATAAAATTGTTATAGCAACAAGCGAAAACGAAGCACATGTTCAGAAGGATGCGTTAGCAATTCACATTATTATATTTTTTTTTCTTTTATTAGTCACAATCGAACAATCTGTTAATGATTGTCGATTTACACTGTGGGATTACCATCAACTGTCTTTATTTAAGACTTTCATATAAACTGATTGATAGTACCACGCGATACGTTGTATTTTTTTCTAAAGCACGATAACTGGCTTTGGTGAGTAGGTACTCTTTAATGTTTAATTTTTCTTAACCATTTTTTAACAGTTAAAACCGTCAACCTATTTTAGGACAAGACACCTGGTAGACAGTGATCTGCTGATCGCTAAAATCAATTTCATGCGTGATTTTATTCTTAACTTAATACTAACTAATTAATTGCTAAAAAATCGTTTTAAATAAGACTGCCAATTATTTTGCACTACTTTTTACAGATAATTTATAAACATGTGTAATACTCTCAATGCTGTAATCATAGGTGGAATAATAATTTTGTGTGCTATTGCTTGTGAAAAGGCCCCTGTCAGTATCAATCCTTCAAACCAGGTTGATACTAATTATGTGCATGTTGCAGGTGCAAGATTAACTGATACGCTTGGACAAAAACTGGAGTTAAAAAGTGTCAGTATTGGCGGCTGGCTCATGTGGGAAGCATGGATATGGGGTGGTGGCCTTAATTCTGAAACCTGGGTTATGAATACTATTGCAAGCCGGACAAGCCCAGCTTATGCCCGGTCTTTCCGGGAAAGTATATATGAAAAATTCATAACCCGCAATGATATAAGATCGATTCATGAGCTGGGATTTAACTCCATTCGTGTTCCCTTCAATCACGCTTTTTTTGACAACGGTTCAAATTCCGGTCCTCTTTCTGAATCACATTTCCAATTAATTGATAATCTCCTTAACTGGTGTGAAGAATTTCATGTGTATGTGATTCTTGATATGCATGCTGCGCCCGGTGGTCAAAATCCATCGTTTATATCTGATGCGGAGGTAGTAAAAGTCTGGGATTCTGAAGAAAACAAAGCTGGAATGGTAAGAATCTGGAGAGCGATTGCGGAGCGTTATAAAAACAGAAAAATAGTATTAGGATATGATATCCTAAATGAGCCGGTACCTCCTTCAAATACTAACCTGATCAACTTACACATGTCATCAATTGCTGCAATAAGGGCAGTTGATTCACATCATCTTTTAATAATTGAAGGGTCAAATTATGCAAAAGATTTTTCTATGTTTAATACGGTTATGGATAACAACCAGCTTTATAGCTTCCACTTTTACACATGGCTTATGTCTGAAACTGCACAGCTTCAGCAACTACAGGATTTCAGTGCATTTGCAAGCCGGGTCCATGTGCCAATGTGGTGCGGCGAGTGGGGTGAAGCAGCGCCCGCCGATCTTCATAATATTAAAACTAAACTCGCTGACAATTCATATTATTTCTGCGGGGATTCATATTGGACCTGGAAAAAAGTAAAGCTAAATGCCGGTAGTTACCCCTTAAATAATATTGCTGTTAACGCGCAATGGAGTAAAATGATTAATAACCAGTTAAAAACGTCTTCCGAAACATATGAGGAGATCGCTGATAGCTTTTTAAAGGCAGTTCTTTTTCCAAATACTGTTCAGGATGCTAATGTTGTAAATGCAATTCGATGAACTGCTCCTGCGAATAATGATGATTTATTGTTCATATATATTCCAAATGGCTAATATTAATACCTCCCTTTAAACTGTTTCTGAGTAATGATCTACAGCTCAATAATTGCTTATGTCAGCCCCATTTTTTATCGTTTGTCAAAACTGTAATGGAAGATGTTAGTTAGAATCACTGAATAACTTTACTTATCTATTTTTGAAATTTCTCTGTCAAAAAACCAAATATTATGATGATTGTTTGGTTTGCTAGTCAATACTTCGTTAGCAATAAATTCATTTTGATTATTTCCAAATTTGTAATTAACAATATTTAAAAAATTCTTTCTCCATAGTGTTGCTTTCAAATTATTTTCTTTCTGCTCTAATTTACCCTTAAATAATATTTTTACTCGTCTTGTCTTACCATCTGCAACCATCTTAAAACTTATTTTCTTTTTCTTGTCGCCAAATATGTGATACCTGGTTAAGCTAAATTTATCACCGTCTTGCTTTATTATAAACACACTACTTGTTAAGCCCTTTGGTTGAGATTCTAATTGACTTTTTTCTAGGTTTAGAACCCAAGTTCCTGTATAGTTAGGTGTTTGAGCAAAAATTTGCAATTGATAAAAAAATAATCCAAGTACTGTCAGGAAAATTTTTATATTATTCTTCATACTTACAAGAGTTTTTGATACTAAAAGTTGTTTTTTAAATGGCGTACAAGGGGATTGGCTTTGGGCAGGTGGGATTTATATTCCGTCTGCCCATAGCCGCTGTTAAATTTATAATTAAAAGTTCATTGTTTAATTTTGATGCCTGGCTTTAGTCGTCCGCCTTAATAAAAGCTGAAGCTTGCATATAGCTGATGATATTTCCATCCACCCCGCTTACCCAAAGCTTGCTGTTGAACTAAACCCCGTTTAAGAGCGGGGTAAGAGTAGCTGAGAATACCTTACTACCTTTATAATTCATCAACTACAATATTAATTTATGAAAAAAAACCATTCCGCTTTTACCTGAAAGCTTAGCAGCTTTAACGCAACTTTAGCAGGTGATGACTGCAGCGCATTATGCTTTTAAGAGTATTGAGTTTTATGCTCGTGAACTGCATTTTTTATTTGAGTATTATCCCGATATGCTCCCGGGTGGTATTATCGATAGCCATATCACGACAAGCTCCTATCATGACGTTTTGATGAGAGCTTTCCTTTGGGGGCTTATCGCATAGTCTTCTAAATGTTGTGGGTAGTCTTTGTCACACTACCACCGCTACATAAAAAGTCTAATTAACGGCAATGAAGCATTAAATAAGTTATGGAATAAAATAGGTGGAATTAAACTCTCTCCTTTTTCTTTTAGGTAGGTCATAAAAGCTCCTAAAACAAATGTTACAGCAAAACCTGCGAAGTAAAATTGCAAATGTTCTTTATCGTCAAAATAAATAGCGTGCCCCACCCCAAAAAGAATTGTTTGAACCAAAGCACCCCAACCAAAATATGTTCCTAAAAATTTCTTTCTTGAAACAAATACTAAATTTAAAAGTCCAAGTAATACCCCTCTAAAAACCGGTTCTTCTGACAACCCTGGCATTGTCAATTGAAAAAATAGATATTCATTGGTTTTGTCTCCTTCTGAAAAACTACTAACATAAATATTGTATGCTACGCTTATTGCTAACAGGATTAAAAAGGGTATCCAAACCGACTTGTTGACCTTAAAGGTAAAGCCCGCTTCGTTTTTGGTTAGAAAAGGAAGAAAGTAAACAAAGGCTATTGCCAAGACAAAAGTCAAAAACTTTCCCTGCCAATTCCAATGCAGTTTATTTAAAAATGGTAAGTCAGGAATAAAAAGTATTAAAAATGTCGCTATGAAAAAGGCGGCGAAAACCAAAAGCAAAAATCTTTTCTCGGACTTACTAATCAACAATAAAATGGCTGAAAGTATTAAAGATACTCCTAAATGAATTCCCCCCAATGAAACTGTCTGTTGAAACTCTGTCACTTACTGTCTTTGCGTTAGATTATTGAACCGGCTTTAAGATTATGCACAACAAGCAAGGCTTTTTGCAGGTGGGAAAATAGAATTCCGTCTGCCGGGAAACGCTGCTGAATGAAAAAATATTGTTGAAGTTAATACAAAAGATTTGAAGGTGTAATTTCTCCACTTGTTGCTGGGCAGTCGGCAGCAATTTCTGTAAAAGTGTCTTTGTAATTTGTTGTATTTACACTACCTGATACCCTTAAACGCTTGTGCCTGCATAAACCAAAAATTTTGTATAACCTCTTGTTCACGACGTCACGTGAGCATGCTGAATAGTTGGTCATGACCCTAAGTGTTTGGGAGCTCAAACAGGTATGATCAGCATCCTTCATACCTGGGGACAAACGATGACTCTTCATCCGCATCTGCATTGCATAGTGCCTGGTGGCGGATTAACAAAGCAGGGCCAGTGGAGACAGGCAAAGAGCGATGGCAAATACCTCTTTAGTCTTAGCTGTTAGGCACACTGCTTCTTTGTCAGCCGTTTGGCGGTTCCTAAAATTTATTAGTATGCCCACATTCTTAAACCAAGCAAGTCATAATGGTAAAAGAAAAATACAAGATACAATAACCATGTAGAAGTGACTGCTAAGTACCACTTTGTCCAAGTATTTTTTATTTGTCTAAATCTTCTTATTGTACTTATGAAACCTGCTATGGACAATAAAGCAAAAAGTATTGTCCCTGTAAAATATAAAATAGTCAAAAAGTTAAATGAACCAATATTTATTGGGTTGCTTCCCAAATATGCAAATGCTCCAAATGCCGCAAATAAAAACAATACTCCAATTGCCGATAAGTTTCTTATTAGCCATTCACGCCATGATAGTTTCCTAAAAATTACCATAAATAACCAAACTACGAAACTTAATACTAAAGTTATTGCGGAAAATAAACTTCCGAACAAAAGAGTTCGCTCAAATATTATTTGTGTAAATGATACTTTTTCAAAGTACGCACCCCAGTCATAAAGAACTTCTTTCCCCTGTTCATTCTTTGTTAGTAAAATCGATGGAAGTGTCTCGTCATTTTTCCTGAAAATGTTTGTTCCTGTTTGTATAAGTTGTTTTTCTAATCGTTTAAATCCATAGCAATACAAGCTGTTACCACGAAGTTCAATGTGATAGCCATGAAAAACTTCTTCTAAATATCTGAATATTTGAAAACGTGGGGTCTTTAAACGATAATAACCTAAGTATGGCGTTAACGCTTTATCATCAATTGGTGTGGATAACAACGATTTTGGATCAGGAAAGTGTCGTGTTAGAAAATCGATAATAACATTATTAAATGGGTTTACATCGCTGCCGCAAATCACAAACCCGACACCCAATTGTCTGTTATAGGCGAACCTTGATGCAAAATCAATACTGAGCCCTTCATGTCCATAAAAAGGATATTTTGTATTTAAGAACCCAAGAGAAATTGCTGACCCATATCCGGTTTTCAAACCTTGCCTGACAGAAATACAACTAGTTGGTATTTCCATTTTATTTATGACAGAAGTATCAAAAACTTGTATGCTGTTTGAACGTCCATTGTTTAAGAAGAATTGAACAAACTTGCTCATGTCCTCAGCGCATGAATAAAGTGCTCCTTCGCCTTTACCATAAATGTTAACTGATTGAACCTTATTAAATCTGGTATTATCCCATGTATATCCTTGAGCATAAAGAGAAGCCGGTTGATGGTTTTCGTTGAAATTGCTATGATACATGCCAATTGGTTGTAAAACCTGCTTCATCAAAAATTCATCATAAGTTTGTTCTGAAAGTTTCTCTATTAGATAGCCTAAAATCACATAATCAGTATTGCAATAAGCCATCCTCTCATTCGGATACCAACGGCATTTCATGGAGTTTTTATATCGTAATACGGCTTTAAATTCAGGAATTGAGCCTTCGGTATTGAAAAGTGCATTAAAGTGAACATCGTCAAAACCTGCAGTATGCTCTAATAAGTTTATTACTTTAACCGGATGAGTGTTTTCCCACGGATTATTAATTGGTACTTCTGGTGCGATTTTTTTTAAATCATCGTTAAGTGATAGTTTACCCTGTTCAACTAATCGCATTATAGCAAGTGCAGTAAAAGTTTTCGTAATAGAAGCCATTGGGAAAAGTGTCTGCTTTGTTACCGGCTGCTTTGTGTCGAAATTTGCTGTCCCTGAACCTCCAACAAAAAGTGTCGTGTCTTTTGTAACAATTGCAAACATCAACGATGCTATATGCTGGTCGTTCATGATCTTGCTAATACTGTCCTGCAAATCAGATATTTGTTTTGGTGAAAAAGTCGCGATAGTTTGAGCAACAGCACATTGAGTTGTTAGGGCAAATAAGAGTGAAAGAAACTGTGTTTTAAAGCTCATGAGAAGGTGTGGATTTTATTTGGGTGTATCACATAGCATTGTGCATAACGAGCAGATATTGCTGCAGGTGGGATATTTTATGTTTGTCAGCCAAGAACTACACCTTGGCTTTATTTTGTTGATGAAGTTAACAACTTTTGCTTGGCTTTGTTCGTGGAGCCTGAACTACTGCTGATAGTAGCACTTGGTTGATGTTTCATTGTCAGGCCCCACTTGCAGAAATACCACAGTTTGAACTTAACCCCACCTAAGGGCGGGGTAAGAGTAGCTCGGAATACCTTACTACCTTTATAGTTCATCAACTACAATATTAAATTATGAAAAAAAATCCATTTCGCTTCTACCAAAAAGTGTAGCTGCTTTAGCGCAACTTCACCTCAGTGATGACTGCAGCACATTATGCTCCTAAGAGTATTGAGTTTTATGCCCGTGAGCTGCGTTTTTTATTTGAGTATTATCCGGATGTGTTGCCAGGTGATATAATCGACAGCCATATCACTAGAGTACATGTGTTATGTAAAGGATGTGCTGCAGTGTGGCAGGGACAAATGCCGTGGGGTAGCCACAGGCTTTTAGCTTTGTTTATAGCATAGTCTTCTACATGTTGTGTGCTGGGCTTCTTTGTCAGCCTGATATTTTTCGCATAAGCATTTCAAGTGGTCCCTTTTTAAATTTTTTAGTCCAAAGTGTACTAAAAATAATGGTGGCAATAAAATAAAGAATAGAAAAAGTAAAAATATATCTTGGTGAAACAGGCATTTCCATTTGCAAAAAACCTGTGTACTTTCTTCCTGTCAAGGCATGCAGAATTAACATTCCAATTGTCACATGTTGAACATAATTTGTCAAAGTCATTTTTCCTGTATCTGATAACCACTTAACAATTGAACTTTCTGAAAATTTGTCGCCAAGCCAAATACAAAGTGTGATTACCATTGAAGCTAATGATGCCGTAATTATCATAAAAGGTAAATAGGGTGGGAAGTAATCGTACATTATATAGTCCAAAATTTTACGGTCGAACTGTTTGTATAAAGCATATTTTCGTAACCCTTCAAACAGAAGAAAAAATAGTAGTCCAATAATAAAAACTCTCTGTCTGATTTTAGGCTCTTGCCAATTAATTCTGCCAAGCCACATACCTAATAAAAAATATGCAATCCAAGGAAAGATTGAGTTCCAACCATTATAAAATGTGTTTCTTATAAAACCTTTAATAGTCCAAAAGTCTGCATATTTGAAAGTATTCAAATTCCAACTTGTCCAAATAGGAATTATAAATAGTAAAATATGAAAACCTATGATTGCTGTAATTGCTCCTACTAGAAAGTATCTTCGTGGTAAAAAAAGCGTAAATGCTGCAATGTGCATATAACCACCATAGAAATGTAAAATGTCTCCTGCCCACCAATTATAAAGCAAAAGTCCAACTGCAAACAAAAACCATGAACGTTTTAAAATTATGGACTTAAATTTTTCTTTCTCTTGAATAGAATATTCTGAAAAGCGATTTGTCATAAGGGAAACGCCCATTCCTGCGCAAATAATAAAAATTGCAGTTGAGTTACCTGTAAAAAGATTTAGGAATTGCCCAAGTAGCGTTTTGTCTTGGAATGAACCAAAACAAAAATTGAAGTTTACGATAAACATTCCGAAAATAGCGTAAGCCCTTGCTAAGTCAAATCCAATTATCCTTTGGCGCATAAGTTAATTTATTGGTCTTGGTATGGTAGTCGTTTAGCCTTGCACACAACGAACAGGGCTTGGCGATGTGGCGGTATTTGAAAATTGTCAGTCCGTAACTGCTGCTGAATAAAGTTACTAAAGTTGATGTAAGAATTACAGCTTGGCGTTATTCGTCTACAAAAATTGAAGCCGAATAGCGAACAAAAAGTTGAGAATATATTCGTCCCACCGCCATATTGCCAAACCGCCTGTTAGCGGTAAGTTTAAGTGATTTCTCATTCTTTCATAACAGGCAACAAAATATAACTCGCGTATTGTTGATTACAATAAACTGTCTCCGTTGCTTTGATAAAGTCAGTCTCTTTTGCTTCAAAGATATTAGCTATGTATTTTTGTGGGTTACGATCAATAATTGGGAACCATGTGCTTTGAACCTGTATCATAATGTGGTGGCCTTTAAGAAAGGTGTGGTTAACATCATGCAAGTCAATAACAAATTCATCTGCTTTATTAGGCACTAAAGGAGAAGGCTTTTCTAAGCTTTTACGAAAACGACCTCTTATAACTTCCATTGCAATCGGCAGTTGATAACCACTCATCTTTCTGCTATTAATATCAAAAGCGGGATATACATCAATTAGCTTTACTATAAAATCTGCATCAGTGCCGGTCGTGGAAGCAAATAGATGCGCTACTACTTTGCCGGTAACAGTAAAATCTTGAGTGAGGGAGTCCATCGTAAAACTTACTACATCGGGCCTGGTAGTTACAAAGCGCTGGTCTTCCACATGCCAGGTAAACCATCTGCTGCCTTGACTATATGTAGCTTCAATAGGTAAAGTACGGTAAGGCACCGGGTTGGCAGGATCACTTACATAACTTACAGAACTTCCAACGGATGTAGGTTTTGTGAAGCTGGCTTTATGATCTGTGGTAGCATACAATTTTTTTAGTTCCACATTTCCAGGCGGCCATGTACTGTAGTGCTTCCATGTATTACTTCCTGTCTGGAAACAATTCGCTTCATCAAATTTACCATCGCCACTGCCTTTTAGCCAATAATCGAACCATCGCTTTTCAAGTTCCTGGAACCATGCAGAAGTGTTGCTGCCAAAGCTTATTTGCCCGAGACTGTCTCCCTTCAAACGTTGCCATCCGCCATGGTTCCAGGGTCCCAACACAATATAATTACGGCTAAAACTGTCTTCTTTTTCAAGATGACTATACATAAGTTGCGGCCCATTCATATCTTCCTGATCAAAATAACCACCTACATGCATGATAGGTATCTGTGGCTTTTGTATATACGTAAGGGTCGACGATTTCTTCCAATATTCATCATAGTTGGGATGTTTTGTAAAGTCGTTCCATGCAGCAAGGCGACTTTTATAGTATTTGTCGTTTACATTTTTCAAAGACCCTAATTGTAAGTACCAGTTATAAAGATCATATGTAGGAAAAGGAAAGTCGCTGTTAGACATCTTACTATTTTCAACTAGATAACTATATTCAAAACCATAGCTTAATCGAAACGCGCCATTATGGTGAAAATCATCTCCTAAAAACATATCTGCAGGTGATGCCTGAGGAGAGCTTGCTTTAAGAGCAGGATGCGGATCAACAGAAGCATCCAACGCAAGGTATCCAGGATAAGAAACGCCACTGATGCCTGCTTTGCCATTGTTATTTTTGATACTTTTTAAAAGCCAGTCAATAGCATCATAAGCGTCTGTGCTTTCATCAGTTTTTGATTTATCAATTAAATGATAGAGCGGCCGTGTCATCTCAAAAGTGCCTTCGCTTTTGAATTTTCCTCGCATGTCCTGAAATACAAAGATATAACCCTCTTTAGCCATAGGCTGAAAATTGCCCATCACTTTTACTGTTATTGTGGAGTCTTCAGGTAAAGGAAAGTCTGCACCATAAGGCGTTCGTTGTATCAGAAAAGGCAAAGGTTTTGTAGGTTGCGTTGGAGTCAGCACTACAGTGAAAAGCTTTATACCATCACGCATTGGTATCATGTATGTTTTCTTGGTATAAGACGAGATGGTATCTGTTTGAGAATATATTGCAGTAAACCGGATGATAAAAATGATAATAACAAGCAATTTCTTTTTCATTTCCATAAATTGAGATAATGCAAAAAGTATTTATACATTGGTTCGTGATTGTCAAAACTTACCGATAACGGAATCGCATTAGCGATGGCGGGGCATCGACATTCGTCCGCCCATAACTACTACTGATTAAAATATGCTTTCGAAGATAACAAGTAGAAGCTATATTGATAATGTCCTGCTGGAACATATTTTGCTGTTGATTACAATTCATTGATTGTCATTATTGTTTTTACTTCGTTATCGGAAGGTTTATCAATTGAAAAATAGATGTCAAAATGGTGCCAGCCGTTAGCGAGCCGTTCTGTTCCGCCCGCAACCCAATTACAAGAAGATTTTTGAATAACTCTTCTTACTTCATCAGCAAATTTTTTCTTTTTTGTCATTTTTATTGAAAGGTCACTAAGGCCGCCCTGTTTGTTAACAATGAATTTTATTCTTGCTGTGTCGCTAAATATTTTCCCGTTTTGAGAAAGGTCACTTATAAATTTTTCAAAATTAATATTAGCTGACAAAAATTTGACCAATGAGTCGTGTCCACCTTTAAAATGAGGTTTGTTAAGCATTTTTGTAAACACCTTTTCCTTGTCAGGAAGTTTGTCTGAATAACAACTCTTTGTCTTGTCGGAATTTTGTAAACATGCTGTTTGGCTGAAAAGTTCAATAGCAAGAATGATAGATAGTAGATATTTTGTCATTATAGGATGTTACTTGTTTGCGCCCAACGTTAAGGCATGGCGATGGGCTGGTATTTTACTATGTCAGAGTCCAGAGCCGAAGCCGATTAAAATATTAAAGATGAAGTTAACAACTAAAAGTTGAGTTATATTCTTCTGCTGGTACTGCTGCTTGTATGTAGTTGTAGCTCATTGTACTTCCGTCGGCCAGCCTACTGCCAAACTTGCTGTTGGCGAATGTTTTATTACTTTTTTCTTGGTCGCCCTAACATTTCTAAAACCGATTTATAATACTGTTCCAAAGGTTCAAGTCCAACTGTTCTTCTTTTATCAATGTTTTCAGGGTCTGCTAAGTCTTTAGGATAAATTATATGTTTAGAACTGTCAAACAAATTACCCTTATTGTCAAAAGATAGTTGTGTGCCATACAGTTGTTGTCCGCCTGTATTTCTTTTAACCCGGTCATATAAGTATACATAGTCCTACTTAGCAATTTTACCCTTTCTGGAAAACTTTTTAAAATGGGCAACATGGATGATTGAAACTTTGGGTTACTGTCTGAATGCTGAATTAAAATGAAATAGTGATTTGATGTTTCTTGTCCAACCATTTTGTTTGTTGGATAACCATATCTTGAATAAATGTCCTTTATTATCGGAATGTGTTTGTCAAAAGTTTGTTTCTCTAATTCTTGAGCTTTTTGGATACTGTTTGTGCCTTCTTCTTAGTGGGTTTTTGTCCATTCAGCGTCCTTGCCACGATTGGTATAAGTTACTATTTTAAAAGCATTGTTTGTGTCTTTTATAAACTCAAATCTTAATGCTGCTTCTTTAATATAAAATTCGTTTTTGCTGTTGGCATACATTTGAACTTTGGGCAATCTGTCGCCTGAATTAGCTGCTTCAATGGAGAGCCTTCCATCTTCAATAGTTACAATCAACTTATGATTTACATTGCTTAAAGTAACTTCATAAGTTCCAACATACGTTTTCAAAATAGCTGCGTTTACTTTAACATCGTTATTTATAGATTTTCCAATTGCAAGTCGTGCAATGTCATTGGCAGGGCAGACGCATTAAAAATAAGGGAGATAGCTATTAGCGGATAAAAAAAGGATAAAAGCTGTTAACAAAGAAGAAAAAAGTTGTTGTATTGCAGTAAAAATACAAATGGAAAGCCCGATTAAGTATTTTGCAAGCATGCAAGACCATCGCCTGTCCCGTAAACGCTTACATAACAAAAAAGACATTATTGCCATTACCATAGCGGCTGTGATATGCGGGGCATCAGATTGGTACGAGATCGCCGATTACGGCCAAAAGAAACAAGGGTGGTTTAAAACATTTTTGGAGTTGCCTAACGGCATTCCATCCCATGACACCTTTAATCGTTTTTTCGCTATGGCAGACAGCAAGGCACTGGAAGAATGTTTTGCAAATTGGGTCAGCTCTGTAGCAAAGATCACTCAAGGCAGCATTGTAAGCATTGATGGCAAATGCCTTCGGGGAAGCGCTGAGGCAAAAAGCCAAGATTTCATTCACATGGTCAGTGCCTGGTGTAACACCAATAACATGGTGCTGGCACAGCAAAAAGTAAATGACAAGAGTAATGAGATCACCGCTATACCGGCTTTGCTGGAGGTGTTGTTTTTGCAAGGCTGTCTGGTTACCATAGATGCAATGGGTTGCCAGACAGCGGTTGCAGAAAAGATAGTGGATAAACAGGCAGATTACATCCTGGCTGTAAAGGGCAATCAGAAGGTATTGGAAGATGATATAAAGGAAGCCTTCGACCAGTGCATCATAGAAGATCAGTACACACAAAAGGAAGTAGGGCATGGCCGCATTGAGGTAAGAACCACCAGTGTGATCAAAGACCTGGACTGGATATGCAACAAGGGGGACTGGAAAAAGCTGGCTTGCATCGTGATGGTTTTCTGCAGACGCATTGATAAGAAGACAGGAAGCGAAGAATCGTC
>JAABUS010001860.1_pt1 | contig 43079 bp, 42 predicted proteins | sample 5560161 | NCBI WGS metagenome assembly JAABUS01 (sample SAMN10711885, study PRJNA513376) | rock metagenome | isolation source: Antarctica rocks | place: Antarctica: Victoria Land, Trio Nunatak nord | collected 2016-01-04
GTGTGTCAAGGCTCAATTGCATGATGCGCCGACTTGGCAGTATCGGGCTTTGCCCGATCGGAACGGCATAAAACCGTTCCCTACCGTGAGGCCGATCCCGGAGAATGAGGGCTGACAGACTACTAGACTCACAGTGCATTCCAAGGAACACCCTCTTCACACCTCGGGCGACGGACGTCGTGGTCGGGTCGTAGCCTGCATCAGGAAGTTGTGCGATTGGGCGGTTGGACAATAGCAATTTTCCTGACGGGACTGGTTCCAGGAATCACCTTCACGTTCGAGCCACGGGATCTACAGGATGAACCCGCGCAATCATGAATGGAGCGTTGAATCATGAATGGAGCGTTGAGTCGATCGGCGCGATCATCTCTTCCGGACCCGATCTCACCTTTGGGCAGGGAACAACCCTTGCGTGGAAACCGGATGTTCGGATTACCATCACACATGGTTGCCGTGGACGGTTGTCGCATCGAAATGGAGCATGATTGATCGTACCGATGACAGCGGACCACGAGTCCTAATGAGATGAGGGAGTTGAGTATGAAAAGTGAAGACCGTCAGCACCGCCCTTCCACGCCCGAACCCAAAGATACCGATCTGGCCACTCATCCGGACGGGCCCGAAACATCTCACGAGGAAGCTCGCGCCAACGACGAGCAGGCGCAGGAAAAGCAGGACGACGATCTGGAGAGTGGAGCCGAAAGCCCAGCCTGAGACACGATTGAAACGTTCATTGATGGAGGAATTGTTGTGACGGACGATAAAACGCGCAAGAGAAAAACGCAGCGAAACGCAGAGGGGGCCCGGAAAGCGCGTGACGAGGTGGATACGCTGCGTATTCCCTTGGCAGAGGAAACGGTCGAAGCACACATTACCGAGCGCGAACTTGGAAAAGTCGTCATCAAGAAGCGCGTTGAGGTTGAGCCGGTCAAAGCCGACTTCGATCTTCAGCACGACGATGTGGTTGTCGAGCGGGTTGCTCGCGACGAGATCGTTACCGAATCGAAAGAGCCCTGGTACGAGGGCGATACGCTCGTCATTCCTTTGTATGAAGAACAACTCGTAAGTGAGATCAGGCTTGTCCTGAAGGAAGAAGTCAGGGTTCGGAGCACGCCAACGCACAAGCACGTATCGTTGACGGACGAAGTGCGACGGGAGGTCGTGGATATCAAGACGATCAAGAATCCCCCTTCGTCGTCGTAGAGTTCGATTCGCTGCAATTGCGTACAGAGAAAACCGGCACCTGAACAGGTGCCGGTTTCTTTATGCGATATATTTGCTGATCCTGTCGAATCGGTGCCTAGATTCGCTTCGGATCGTTGCCACGCCGCGTGCGATCGTTGGCGTCAGTCGTTGTCAGGTCATCATTCATTGTCGTAGTGGAATCGTCGACGACATGCGCTTCTTCACGACGGACCGTATCGGTGACCCGCTGCGTCTTCTGGACTGCTTCCTTGGAGATCTCGAGTTCCTCGGCAACGTGAGCCCGCTTCTCGACATCGACCTCTTCGCCACGAACCGGAACCTCGATCGTGCCTCCCTCGAACAATGTCTCGCCGGGAGCAGCGTTTCGGTCGACCGTGCGGCGGGTAACATGCACTTCCTCTTCGGTCACAGGCACATCAAGCGACTGCTCTTCGGAGACGACATTCTTTTCGACCCGCACCGCGCCGCGATCGACTTGACGCCGCGTAGCAGTCAATTCTTCCTCGGAAAGCGGAACACGAATCGTGTCGGTTTCTGCACCCGTTCGCACATTGCTCTCGTCATAGGCGGTCGTGCCCACACGTTGAGCCGCGACATCATCGTTATAGACGGCGTTTGAACCCGAACGGGTGACATCATCGGTGGAGACCGTCGTGTCGTATCCCGTCGTGTCGTATCCCGTCGTTCGTTCGGTAGGAGCAACATCCCAGCCCTGATTGAGCGCCACGTCCTTGGTAACGTTCAGATAGGCCTGATCCGCATCAGCAGTCGTGAAGGCGCTGGTCGGGATGTAGTAATCCGTCGGGAAGAACATTCCCTTCTTGACGACGACATAATCGCCTTCGAGGCGATCCACCTCGCCGACCTTGTCTCCATCGGACCCAACGACATTCATTCCCTCGCGAAGTTGCAGTGGTGATTGATCGACCATTTGGATGACTCCTTCTAAAAACAACCCTCAAAGAAAATGGGACCTCCCACTTTCCACCAACTCTTTCCTCGCAGGCACCATGCCACCGTCCTACCGAGGCAAACCAGACACATGCCTGAATCATTGCCGACACCCTGTGGGTCAGCACGTATGTCATCTGATTCTTCCGTGGCACCTTTAGTGCATATCCTGACATTTAGTCCGCGCTTGTGACAGGAATTGATCGGGACAAACTCACTGTTCTCGGTGTTTTCCAACAGTCTAGAGGAGAATCGCATGTCAACCCGTGACCCGTATTTCGAACATGGATCCGAACAGCCGTCCGATCCCTTTTCCTCTTCCGTCGACGAGTCCATGGCCGCGACCGACGACTTTCTCGCGGACCTTGGTTCTGGCACATCCACAGCTGGCGATTCCGCATCAGCGGGCCCCGCACCGTCGTCCACGTCAGGCGAGCAATCAGGGAAGGACAAGGCCAAGCAGGGCGCCGACGATGTCAAGCAGAAGTCCCACGAGTCGGCTGATACATTGAGCGCCAAGTCCGATGAGGTCGTCGGCAAGGCCCAGGACAAGGCCGGAGAGGTGCAGGACAAGGCCAAGGATCTGGCCAGCACGGCGCAGGACAAGGCAGGCGAGTTGCAGGGCAAGGCGCAGGACAAGGCCGACCAGGGGATCGATGCCGCGGCCTCCGGTCTTGGCTCGGTTGCCGACACGATCCGCCAGCGTGGCGGCAGCGTCGGTTCGGCTGCGACCCGCACGGCCGATACGCTCGAGCATGCCAGTCAGTATCTGCGGGACAAGGATTCGGATCAGCTCCTGAACGATCTCGAGTCGCTCGTGCGCGAGAAGCCGGTTGAATCGCTGCTGGTGGCCGCCGGGATCGGATTCGTGCTTTCGAAACTCTTCCGGTAAGCGGTTGCAGACGGAGAAGAGATCATGGATACACGCGGAACTTCCGAACCTCGCGTCACGATGGACGCCACACAGCCAACCACGTCAAGACAGTCATCGACATCGAACCCGGAGAGTCTCGGCACGATCGTCACCGGCATTGTCGAGGATCTGCAGGGGATCGTGCGCGGCGAGGTCCAACTTGCCAAGACCGAACTCAAGGAGGACGCCTCATCGCTGGGCAAAGGCGCCGGGATGATCGCCGCTGGTGCGCTCGTAGCACTGGTAGGATTCATCTTTCTGATGCTCGGCGTGACGTATCTCCTGAACAAATCATTTCAGATGTGGATCGCGGCAGGAATCGTCGGGCTGGTGCTCCTGCTCATCGGTGTCATCGCCGCGATGGCGGGCAAGAACACCATGAGCGCCGCCAACCTGAAGCCGCAGCAAACCATCGACTCTCTGAAGGAGGATCAGCAATGGGCCAATCAGCAGATCAAATCCGTCAAGAAATAGATCAGAAGCGAGCAGACGCATCCAGCAAGATCGATCAGCTGCAGCAGCAGGTGCAGGGCACGACCGAGCAGGTTCGGGATCAGGTCCAGGAATCCGTGGAACAGGTCGTGGAACAGGTCAAGGGAACGGTCGACGACACGATCCAGACCGTGAAGCAAAGCGTCGATTTTCACAAGCAGATCGAGGAGCGTCCGCTCGTCGCGCTCGGCGCCGCATTGGTGGGTGGATTCTTGCTGGGCGGCATGACCGGTAGCGGTGGCAACGGCGGGGGTGCTGGTCATGCGCCGCAGCAGGGATACGGATCGTCGAACGAGTATCGTTCCACTTCCAGCCATAGCTCCGGATCGAGCACTGTCCGCACCGCCCTGCAGAAGTCCGGCCTGGAGGATACGATCTCGAATGCCGCCGCCGCGCTGATGGGGAGCGTGACCGACCAGTTGAAAAGCACCCTCGATCGAAACTTCCCGGGGTTCGCGGACAAGATGCAGACGGCGCAGAACAAAACGGGCAGCCTTGCCGACAAGACCCACGAGACACAAAAGAGCAGCTGACCCGGCAAGCGCCACCGCTGGCATAATATCTGATCTGCTCCCTGATGAGGCCGCCGAGAGTATGTGTCGATATGTGTGGACGTGCTGAGGGTCGGGGCAATTCGATCGTCATTTGCCATCTGGAACGTCTGTCACGACGAAAGAGATGCGGGGAGGCACATTTCCTGCATTTCTTTTTTTCATATACGCATACGCATCGGATATTCGGACGCGAGCCAGACCGGATGTTCAATACCACGACGATGTTGGTGAGGAAACGAGCGCACATGCGAATTCCCGGATTACACGAGATCAAGCCGACCAATCTGGTGAAGCGATCGGTGAAGGGCTTCATGACGGACGACATGTCCACCTATGCCGCAGCGCTTTCCTACAATGCGCTCTTCGCGCTGTTCCCGTTCCTGATCTTCCTGATCGCGCTGCTTGGTTTCCTGCACATTCCCCAATTCTTCACCTGGCTGCTGGAGCAGGCACAGTCGGCATTTCCGCCGGACGCCTATCAGCGGATCGCGGATGTCGTTACCCAGATCCAGAACCAGCCACGGGGAGGTCTGCTTTCGTTCGGGATCGTGGCGGCATTGTGGTCGGCCTCATCCGGGGTGCGGGCGCTGATGAACGCGTTGAACGTCGCCTACGATGTCGAGGAAACGCGACCGCTGTGGAAGCGGTACGTTCTTTCGATCGTCTATACCGTCGGCTTCACGGTGCTGCTGATCGCGGCGGCTGGCCTGATGCTGCTTGGCCCGCAGGGGATGCAGTGGCTCGCGGATCATGCGGGGTTGAGCGGTCTGTTCGTGACGCTGTGGACATGGCTGAGGATTCCGGTGCTGGCGGTGATCCTGACGATCGTGGCGGCGCTCGTCTATTATGTCGCCCCGAATATCAAGCAACCGTTCCGGGTAATCACTCCCGGGGCGGTGATGGCGGTGTTGATCTGGCTGATCGCATCGGTCGGCTTCTCGCTGTATGTGTCCAACATGGCCAACTACAGTGCGACCTATGGCAGCCTGGGAGGCATCGTGGTGATGCTTTTCTACTTCTTCCTGACCGCCGCCGTGCTGCTCCTCGGGGCAGAGGTCAATGCGGAGGTGTACCGAGCCAAGCTGGGCGAACCGGTGCCAGCAGATGATGGCGGCTCTGGCGGCGCTGGCGGTGCTGACGGCTCTGGAGATCACGACAAAGACCCTCAACCGCAGAGTTCAGGCGCATAGTCTGATACCCACACCTGGGGAAGGCTTGTCGATCAAGCTTGGCGGTCACGGTATGATTGTGAGACCACGCGCTTGGTGGTTGTGGTCGCCTCCGGCACCAGCATCCATGGGACACCCTGGTGCAACGGCGAAGCCGACGTTACCGTGTCGATGATTCCCCGCTCTTGACATCCATGTCCACATCCATCTGAAGGAGATCACCATGCCCAAGGACGATCTTTCCGGCAAAGACCTCGATAACATCAACCTCTCGGGGGGCAAACTTGCGGACACCGATCTGTCGAAATCGTCGTTGCGGCATGCCTGGCTGGAAAAGACCGACTTCGGCAATGCCAACCTCGAAGGCAGCGATCTGCATGCCGCGCACATGGAATCCGCCAATCTCACCGGGGCGAACCTGCGCAATGCGGATCTGAGTGATGCCGATCTGCGCGGGACGAACATCGAGGCGGCGGCCACGACCGAGGGCGCGAATCTCGACCGCGCGCGCGGTCTCCCGGAAGCCCCGCTGAAGACCGGGGATGCCACGGCATCTTCCGCTCTCTCCAATCTGCCGGACCTGCCGGACCTGCCGGACCTCGAAGAATTGCCCGACACCGAGGATTATCCTCATCCAGCGGAAGCCGATGCCGGTACGTCCGCATCCGATACTCCGCCGGCGGATGCGAGCAGTGAGGACGATGGCGATGAGGATGACGGCGAATCCAAACCCATCAAGCTGCGGGAGAACAACCTGAGCTGACGCGACGATAGCGACCACCTCCGCACAGGTGATTGAGGTTTATGCGGTTTGTGTGGTGTGATCGATAACGTCCGCCATGACGGGTGTTTTGTTGTGCGCAGTGGTCGCGGTTTCTAAGTGACCTAACAAATTAATTAATTAATTGTCAGAGGGTCGTTGCGTTTGCGAGGCAGATGGAACGCATCTCCACGAATAAGAGAGACGTGGGTTGCCGGCGGGGTAGGGGTGGGGGTGTCGAAGGTAACACCGGGGCGGCCATGGAGTCCGCCCGTACGAGTTTGAGCTGAGTCCGTTCGTTCGAGGTCGGGACCAGCCGTTATGGGATGCGGGGATCGCCCCTGCGAATTGCCGGGGCGAGTGGTTGGGCGCGCTAGTCGTATCAGTCCGGTACAATGCCCACATTGGACTTCGAACCCGTTCCGAATAAGCTACCTGGGCTGATCGCATGCCGGATCCGGAAGCGCTTGCACGAGAAGATATCGACCGGCAGCTTACGCTTGCGGGTTGGACAGTGCAGGACCGCGACAAACTGAATCTCTTCGCTGGACCCGGCGTTGCCATTCGCGAGGTGTCGATCCCCGGTGCGGGTGAGGCCGATTACCTGCTGGTCGCGGGGCGGAAGGCGGTGGGGATCGTCGAGGCGAAGGCTCGCGGGGCGACGCTGACCGGGGTCGAGGTGCAAACGCGCGTCTACACCGCGGGTCTGCCCGAGCACATGCAGGCGTGGAGACTGCCGCTGCCGATGCTCTACGAAAGCACCGGGATCGAGACACGGTTCACCAATCTCCGCGATCCGGAGCCGAAGAGCAGACGAACTTTTGGCTTTCACCGGCCGGAAACGCTGATGGAATGGGCGAAAGACGGGGCAGATTCCTCGCCCACGCCGCGACCACTGAACGCCGTGGCGGAGAAATCTGGCAGCTACGAGACGGGACGCTCATCGCTGGCGGGACGGTTCCAGCTCCTGCCCGCTCAGATCGATGACCCGCATCTCTGGCCCGCCCAGCGAACGGCGATCATCAATCTCGAACACTCGCTCAAGGAGAACCGGCCGCGCGCATTGATCCAGATGGCGACGGGTTCGGGCAAGACGTTCACCGCCATCTCCGAAATCTATCGACTGATCCGCTACGCCGACGCCAAGCGGGTGCTCTTCCTCGTCGACCGTTCGAATCTGGGACGACAGACGTTCAACGAGTTTCAGCAGTACACCGCGCCGGATGACGGACGGAAGTTCACCGAGCTCTACAACGTCCAGCACCTGCAATCGAACACGATCGACCCCGTCGCACGGGTCTGCATCACCACGATCCAGCGGCTCTACTCGATCCTGGCGGGGGAAGAGGAGTTGGACCCGGCGCTCGAAGAAGCGCCGCTTGCCGCCGTGCCGGGGGCGATCGCCAGGGCGAAGGAGATCACCTACAACCCTGCCATCCCGATCGAGACGTTCGATATCATCGTGATCGACGAGGCGCACCGCTCGATCTACAACCTGTGGCGACAGGTGCTCGACTACTTCGACGCTTACCTGATCGGCCTGACCGCGACACCCAACAAGCAGGCGTTCGCCTTCTTCAATCAGAATCTCGTCATGGAATACACCCATGAGAACGCCGTGATCGATGGCGTCAATGTCCCGTTCGACGTTTATCCGATCAGGACGCGGATCACGCGGGGTGGCAGCTCCGTCGAAGCCGGCTACGAGGTCGATTACCGGGACAAACAGACGCGCGCGGTGCGGTGGGAAGCGCTGGACGAGGATCTGGTCTACACCTCGCAGCAACTCGACCGCGAGGTGGTGTCCGTCGATCAAATCCGGACCGTGATCCGAACGTTCAGGGAGAAGCTCTTCACCGAGATCTTCCCCGGCCGCACCGAAGTACCAAAGACGCTGATCTTCGCCAAGGATGACACCCATGCCGACGACATCGTGCAGATCGTGCGCGAGGAATTCGGGAAGGGGAACGACTTCTGCCAGAAGATCACCTACCGGACGACCGGGATCAAACCGGAAGACCTGCTCGCCCAGTTCCGCAACAACTACAACCCGCGGATCGTGGTGACGGTCGACATGATCGCGACCGGAACCGACGTGAAGCCGATCGAGATCGTCTTCTTCATGCGAACCGTCAAGAGCCGGGGCTACTTCGAGCAGATGAAGGGGCGCGGCGTCCGCGTGATGCCTGCCGACGATCTCAAGCGGGTGACGAAGGACGCCCCGGCGAAGACCCACTTCGTAATCGTGGATGCGGTCGGGATCGCCGAAACGGAGATGAGCGACACGCCGCCGATGGAGCGCAAACGATTGGTCGGGTTCAGCAAGCTGATCGAGATGGTCGCGTGGGGTCACGCGGATACGCCGACCGTGACCTCGCTCGCCTTCCGGCTCTCCAAACTCGACAAGGTGCTCTCCCCGGCTCAACACGCGCAGATCGAGAGCGTGAGCGGCGGTCAGTCTTTGAGCGAGATCGTGCAGGCGCTCGTGCTCGCGACAGATCCCGATCGCCAGATCGAGCACGCTCGCGGGATGGCGGGTCTTTCCTCGGACGCATTTCCTGATGCCACGCAGATCGAATGCGCGAGGGAGGAGATGCTGACCGAGTCCATCATTCCGCTCGCCTCGAACCTTACCCTCCGCACGACGCTGATCGATTTGCAGGCACGGAGCGAGCAGGTGATCGACACGCTCTCGAAGGACGAGGTGCTGGAAGCGGGATTCTCCGCCGAGGCGACCGAACGCAGCCGGAAGATGACGCAATCGTTTCGTGCCTACCTCACCGAGAACCCGGACGAGATCACCGCCCTGCAGGTGCTGTACAGTCAACCGTACAACCAACGCATTCACTACCGGGATATCAAGGCACTGGCGAACCTGATCGAGGCGCCACCGCGTTCCTGGTCGATCGATGGGCTGTGGCAGGCCTACCAGCAACTCGACAAGACGCGCGTGCGCGGATCGGGACCGCGTGTCCTGACCGATCTCGTCTCGCTGATCCGCTTCGCAATGGAACGGGACGACGAGCTTGCGCCCTTCACCGAGCAGGTCAACCGGCGATTCACGACTTGGCTTGCCACGCAGGAAGCCGGTGGACGACGATTCACGGTCGAGCAGCGGCGGTGGCTGGAACTGATCCGGGACCATATAGCGGCGAGCTATGCGATCGATCGAGAGGATTTGGAAGAAGTGCCCTTCAACCAGCATGGTGGACTTGGCAAAATGCATTCGCTCTTCGGCGAAAACTACCAGCAGATTCTCGATGACCTAAATCAGGCATTGGCGGCATGAGCGAGTGGACTCTCCCTTTTGGATGGACACGATCGACTCTCGCAGACCTTGGGGTATGGCGGGGTGGTGGCACACCCAGCAAGCAGAATAGTAGTTACTGGACGGACGGCACCATCCCGTGGGTGTCACCCAAAGACATGAAGGTCCTCAGAATTACGAGCACTCAAGACACGATTACTGAGGCGGCAATTCGGAATTCGTCTGCGACACTCTTGCCAGCGTCATCAGTCGCAGTAGTTACTCGAAGTGGCATTTTAGAGCGCACGTTACCTGTGGCTGTTATCGAAGTTGTGGCCGCAGTTAATCAGGACCTGAAAGTACTCATTCCAAAGGCCGAAATCGATCCATCGTTTGTTGCGTACTTCTTGCGAGGTCGTGAACGCGACGTGCTTGGTCAGTGCATGAAAAACGGTACAACCGTCGCAAGCATCGACTTCGGACGTTTTTTGGCATTTGCGATACCTGTCCCATCGCTTCACGAGCAGAGGCAGATCGTGTCCGAGATCGAGACGCAGTTCGCGCGGCTGGATGCGGCGGTCGCGGCGCTCAAGAGTGCGCGGATTCGGCTCAAGCGCTACCGGGCGTCCGTCCTAAAGGCAGCTTGCGAAGGGCGACTTGTTCCCACCGACGCCGAGCTTGCCCGGCGCAATGGCCGGGAATATGAAACGGCGAGCGTGTTGCTGGAACGCATCAAGGCAGAGCGTGCCGCCTCGCCAGACAAAAAGCGCGGGAAGGCGAAGGAAGCGGTTGCGCTGGATAATTCGAAAATGCCAGAGATTCCCGAGGGTTGGACTTGGACGACTCCTGAAATGATTAGGTCTGAAAATCGCTACGCACTAGCAATTGGTCCATTTGGAAGCAACCTGAAAGTCAATGACTACCGAGAAGCTGGCGTTCCCTTGATTTTCGTACGAAATATACGAACCGGTATCTTCAGCTGCCCAAGTGCAAAGTACGTTGACCATGACAAAGCTATCGAACTTCAAGCCCACACTGTGCAAGAAGGCGATGTATTGATTACGAAAATGGGAGATCCCCCTGGCGATGCCATCGTATACCCGCCCGGATTACCTCGCGCAATCATTACCGCTGACTGCATTCGATTCCAACTCGACGGGCACATTGCAAATTCCAGATTCATTCAACACTTGATCAATTCTGAACACGGTCGTCGAGAGTTCCAAAGATTGACGAGAGGCGTGGCTCAGCAAAAAGTCAGTCTGGCAAGGTTTAGGGAATGTTCTCTACCTTTGCCCCCACTTGCTGAGCAGGAACGCATCGTCGCCGAAGTCGAGCGGCGGATGTCGGTCATCGAGCAGATGGAGGCGCTCGTCGAGACGAACCTGAAGCGGGCGGAGACGCTGCGGCAATCGATCTTGCGGATGGCATTCAGCGGAAGGCTCGTGTCACAAGCATCCGCCGGGGCGATCGAGCGCGAGATTGAGGCACTACAAGGCCTCTCGAAGCCAGCGAAGGTTTCGCCCTCGAGCGCTTCGCGCGGGGATTCTTCGCTGCGCTCAGAATGACTTGAAAGGTCTTGAACGGCAGGCTCGTTGTGGAATGACTTTGGTCTCTGACACGTCTAGGAGCGCTCACAATGGTCCTGAGGGGAATCAAGAAACAGCTTGTTGAGAACAGTATTGATTCGTTTGTTCTATCTCTCGAAACAATCAACCGCTTAAGCGTAAAGTATCGTCTTGAATCCTTTTGCATGCTTCTGTGTAACGCATGGGAGCTATTGATGAAGGCTAGGATTGTAGACACCAATGGACGCACTGCGATCTACTCTCCAAAGGAACGTGGCAAGACGCTTTACTGTCGAAAATGCGGGGAGATCACCTACTCTCCAAAAGAGCGCGGTAAATTCAGAAAGACGCTATCTGGCCAAAAATGCGCGGAGTTCATTTTTAAGGAGAATGATCCTGTCCGTAAAAACCTTGAAGCTGTCATTGAGCTTCGTGATGAATCCGTCCATCTTGTGATTTCCAATGTGCCTTCTGATGTTCTTGAACTGTTGCAATCATGCGTTCTCAACTTCCACGTCTCATTAGTAAATTGGTTTGGCATCTCACTATCTGATAGACTGCCCCTCGGTATGATGACGTTCGTCTATGATTTCGCTCCGTTACAGCGTAATATGAACATCCTCAGAAGAGAATTGGGGGCCAGAGAGGTCAAGTTTCTTTCTGCGTTCCAGGCAGAAATTCAAGCGACTTCTCAATCACTAGGCTTCTCTCCGGATTTCGTGACTCAAATCGAACATAGGGTGATTATGGTAAATCATCCAGGACAGGCTGATGTTGAATTGGTACAAGGAAACGATGGCTTGCCTGTTGGATTGATTTCAGTTGCGAGAGACCCTTCAAAGACACACCCTCTGCGTACAAACAAGATAGTCACCAATGTCAAATCTCGCACGACGTTGGAGCGACCATTCAATACGCATTGTTTCCAAAGTGTCTGCCATGCCTGGAATGTACGAAAGCATGCAGAATGGTTCTACTGCGGAAAAATCGAGAATAGCGCACCTCAATATAGTCAAACGTTGGAAGACAAGATTGTCTCTGAGATTGAAAATAATTCGGACTTTGTTGAACGATGTAGGGATAAATATCGGGCGTCACGAGCAAATTCGTAAAGGAAGATTGCGAATGATCAGCATTCATAGTTTACGGATCATCCGGATGCGCTGGGTCTACTCCAATGACAGGCTCTCTTTGGGTCATCATTTGATCCCTGAGGGTGATCACTTTCCAGTGAGCACTAATCATTTGCCACCCAAAGGTGATCATTTGGCTTCTGAGGGTGATCATTTGCATTCAGCGTTTCGGGGCACCGTACTTCAACAGCGACTCGACACTCCCGAATCGGAATAGGAATACGCCATGGCAAGCACCCACAGTCAGCAAATCGTCCAGAAGCTCTGGAACTACTGCAATCTGCTCCGGGACGATGGCCTCTCCTACGGAGATTACGTCGAGCAGCTGACCTATCTTCTCTTCCTCAAGATGGCGGACGAGCGGACGAAAGCTCCCTACAGCGAATCCGCATTCGTGCCAGCACAATGGGACTGGAACAGTCTCACCCGGCTCGACGGTGCTGCGCTGGAGGTTCAATACCGGCACATCCTCGAATCGCTCGGCAAGGAAGGCGGGATGCTCACCGTCATCTTCCAGAAAGCCCAGAACAAGATCGAGGATCCCGCCAAGCTCTCGCGCCTGATCAAGGAACTGATCGACAAGGAGCGCTGGCTCACGCTCGACACCGACGTCAAGGGCGATGCCTACGAGGGATTGCTGGAGAAGAACGCGCAGGACACCAAGGGTGGGGCCGGGCAGTACTTCACGCCACGGGCGCTGATCGACGCGATCGTCGATTGCGTACGACCGCAACCCGGCGAAACCATTATCGATCCGGCGGTGGGGACGGCGGGCTTCCTGCTCTCCGCACACTCCTTCATCAGCAAGGACCCGACGCTCGACCGCGACCAGAAGGCACACCTCCGCCTCGAAGCCCTGCATGGCACGGAGCTCGTTCCAGGTGTCGCGCGACTCGCGGCGATGAACCTGCTGCTGCATGGCGTGGGACCGCTCAAAAGCGACGACGGGACGCCGCCGATCACGATCGGGGATAGTCTGCTGTCGCGCGGAAGCAAGCGATACGACCTGGTGCTGACCAATCCTCCCTTTGGCCGGAAGTCGAGCGTGCTGATCGTCAACGAGCAGGGCGAACAGGAGCGCGACGCGCTCACGATCGCGCGCGACGACTTCATCACCACGACGAGCAACAAGCAGCTGAACTTCGTGCAGCACGTCAAGAACATTCTCAAGGTCAATGGGCGAGCGGCGGTGGTCATTCCGGACAACGTGCTGTTCGAGGGTGGTGCGGGCGAGACGATCCGGCGTGACCTGCTGAAGGCCTGCGATGTCCATACGCTGCTGCGGCTGCCAACTGGAATCTTCTACGCGCAGGGTGTGAAGGCGAATGTGGTCTTCTTCGAGGCGAGGGAAGCCAGCGAACGACCGTGGACGAAGCGGCTCTGGATCTACGATCTGCGCACCAACAAGCATTTCACGCTGAAGACGAAGCAGCTCGAACGCGCCGATCTCGATGAGTTCGTGACGTGCTACAACCCGGAGAATCGCGAGGATCGAACGGCAACCTGGAGCGAGGACGCGCCGGACGGTCGCTGGCGAAGTTACTCCTACGACGAGTTGATGGCGCGAGACAAAGCGAACCTGGACATCTTCTGGTTGCGAGACGAGAGTCTGGACGATGGGGCGAGCCTGGAAGAGCCGGACGTGATCCTGGCCGAGATCATCGAAGACCTGCGGGCGGCGCTCGATGAGTTCGCGTTCATTGCGGACGACCTGGAGCCTGTGGCGGATTGAGCAGGAGTCAGGGCGGACCCATTCGGCTTCGCTCAGGGCAAGCACGGATACCCACCCGATCAACAGGAAGCGGCGACCTTCCTGATCATCGAACAAGCGGAGCTTCTGGCATCGAATATCGCGTGAGGAGCTGGGCAAAGCAAGAGGGGGATCATGCATGCTGGTCCCTCCTTGGTCGCGATGACGGGTCAGCGATTGCGATGGCGACGATCAGCGGCGGGTGGCCACGACTTCCAGGTACTCGGAGGGGAGCACCAGCGTGCCGTCATCGGCCCGGTTGCGACGGTGAAGCATGTCGAGCAGATCGGCGGCGTTGGCTTGCTGTCCCGCTGCATCGAGCGCGGCGAAGGCACGCAGGACCGGTCCGAAATACTGGCGAAAGATCTCCAGCCAGGCTTCCGGCGAGCGATACCTGAACACGAACTGCCGCCGCTCGACGTGCAGATCGCTGATCCCATCGCCAAGCAGCGCATGCAAGCCGTCTTCGGTTCCCCAGCGGCTTGGCGGCATCAGTCCCGGAGGTGATGGCACCTGCCGGGCGGTGATGGCGAAGAGCTCCCCGATCGCTCCCTCGGGTGTCCAGTTCGCGAGGCCGATCGTGCCACCAGGGCGACAGACGCGGAGCAGTTCTTCCGCCGCTCGCGCCTGATCGGGGGCAAACATCACGCCAAAAGTCGAGAGGACGACATCGAAACTGGCGTCGGGGAAGGGGAGATGTTCGGCGTCACCGTCGCGGAAATCAACATGCACGCCCTCAGCCGTCGCCCGTTGCCGTCCCCGCTCGAGCAACGCGGGGACGTAGTCGACTCCGGCCACGTCGCAGAATCTCCGGGCCGCTGCCAAGGCGGCTGGACCACTGCCGCAGGCGACATCGAGCACATGGCTGCCAGCTCGCAGATCGACCGCCTCACACAGGAGTTCACCGACGATCACCATCGGCGTCGCCACCACGGCGAAGTCGCCGCTCGCCCACGTTTGCTGCTGGCGCTGCTTGATCGCGCCAAAATCCGGAGATGCCTGGCTCATCGTCGGTTCCATTCTGTTGTCCGTCTTCCAGAAAGATGATTGAGTATCATCATACCGATCGTGGAGTTATCGTCAACCGGAGTGTCAGCCTGGTATCTGCCCTGATCTTCCACTCCTAGCCTGGAATCCATTGGCCTCCCCAAAGACGAGGTTTTGGCTCGATCCAGGCACGAAAGCCCGAAAACCCATACCTGCGCGGATTCCCATTGCATCACATACCGATCACATCACCACGACATGCCTTGCCCGATGCGATAGCATGTCGAAGCGCGCCGAAGATGCCTTGAGTGTCGTATGGGACACCAGGGTCAACACGGGGTTCGCAGCGCGGCGGCATCCCTACGAATGTTCTGTTCCCGTAGGGGCGAACCGACGAGCCTGCCCTGAGCAACGTCGAAGAGTGTTCACCTGTCGCGCGCGATTGCAACGACATGCCTTGCCCGTGTTCGCCCAGAACGCTGAGGATCCCTGCGAAGAATTCGGTCCGGTTGGTCGGGCAGCTGCGTCGGGCAGCGCACCGGCCCTGAAATGTCCGATTAAATCGCAGCCCAAAACACTCTCCTGCGATTTAATCCTCCGTCCAAACCTCACAACCATGGGGAAATCCATTAAACCGCAGCCCGATTAAATCACAACACGCATGCGCAAAAGAGTTCAATTCGAAGGATGTGGAAGCGGCTGCGGATCGATCTGGGCTGGTTCGACGAGAGCTATCCTGCGACAAGCTCTGCCGCGCTGCGAGGATGACAAGCCAACGTGTGGTATGGCGGGACGGCGGGACGGCGGTCACGATGCCGACCTGGATTTCGCCGGGACGGGCGATGATACGACCGAGAATGTCCGAGGTGGTCAGGAAGAAGGCGCCGACGACCAGCGAATATGGCAGCACCCAGCGATAATCCGGCCCGACGATCGAGCGCACGATGTGCGATGTGGCCAATCCGATGAAGCCGATCGGTCCGGCAGCGGCGACGGCGGCACCGGTGATCACGACGACCAGGACCGACGAGATGATGCGGGTCCGGCCCGTGTTCATGCCGAGACTGCGGGCGGTCTCCTCACCCATGCTCATGACGTTGAACTGGTGCCTGAGGAAAAGCCCGGGCACGGTGCCCCCGATGAGGAAGGGCGAGATCGTCCAGAAAATCGAGAGCGACCGGTCGGCGACCGATCCGGCGGACCAGAAGCGGACGATATCCATCGTGTTCCGATCGACCAACAAGAGGGCGCTCGTCCAGGCACTGAGGAGTGGAGATAACGACGCCGGCGAGCGCGAGCTCGACCGGGGTGACGCCGCCCCTGCCGCTCGAGCCGATCGCGAAGACCAGGACCGAGGTGACGAGCGCACCACCGAATGCGACCCAGATGTACTGTGCGGGTACGGTCAGGCCGAGGAAGAAGATCGCGGTGACAACTCCAAAGCTGGCACCACTGCTGACGCCGAGGATGGAGGGATCGGCGAGCGGGTTGCGGGTGACCGCCTGCATGATCGTACTGGGGACCGCGAGCGCGGCGCCGACGCCGGGGACGATCACGGTACGGGGCAGACGAAGGCTGCGAACGACCGTCTGCTCGTAGGACTCCAGGGTGTAATGGAAGAGCGCGTTCCAGGCATCACGGGTGGTGAGTGCGAGCGAGCCGTAACGAAGGCTGAGCAACGCGATCAGGGCCGTCGCCATGATGCAGGCGATCAGGCCGAGGACACGAATGGAATTCAGCCAGCGCCGACGCGTGCGCACAGCGATCAGGATAGGCACGGAGGATGGTCTATCGATTGCCGCCGCCATGTGGCCACACCCTGTCCCGGTTCCCTGCCATTTCGTGCCCAGACCGTTTCCCTTGCGGGGTTGTTGCCAGATCGATCACTCGCGTCGTCATCCTCATTCATGCGTCGGAATTCCGATATCGGCTGGCACCTGTGCCGGGATGGAAGGGGGAACTCCTGTCATCACGACGGCGGTTCCATGATAGCCGACTCGATCGGTCGGACTTATCGTAGTTTTATCTGCGGACAGTGTCAAACAGGGTGATGCCTTCCTCGTGTGGAAACGGGGTGCCTTGCATCACTTTTCGCTTGATGGGTGAACACCGTCCATTCTGCGAAAATGCGTCGTCGCCATGACGCTGCGGGCATGCAAAGCCGTACATACACGCGGCAAACCCGGTACGCTTCAAGATCGTGACGCGATGATGCGGTTTTACGTGCTGAGGAAAATGGATCCGCTTCCCGTCAGGAGGGCGACTCCGCAGCGGCCCCGTCGCGCTGCCCGTCGCGCTGCCCGTCGCGCTGCTGAAATGAGGGGGTCGGGTTCACGGTCAACGATGAGCATGTCGCCGATCTGGTCTAGAACAACTCCGGATCTCACGTTCGAACAGGCAATCGAGATCCTGACCATCCTGACCGACTCGTCGGGGAAAATGAGAACATTGCAACGATGCTTCGGGTGAAGCCACCGACGTCGTGAAACGCGCGATCCGGGCATATGCGTTTTCCTGGCACCTCCTGATTCGCGAATCTGCACTCAGACGCGGACGTCCCTCGACGCGCATATCGAGATCACCATGGCCGGAAACGGGAACGCCACGAAAGGGCAACACGTGAACTGGGAATTTACCACCGTCGTCGAGCGGATCGGCCGGGTCCTGGAATCGGCGGGCATTGTGATCATCCTCATCGGGGCGACCATTGCAACCGGGCTTTTTCTCTACCAGATGCGGCAGGGAGGCACGGTCGACGCCGCCTATGTGCGATACCGGCGAGGATTGGGACGAGCGGTGCTGCTTGGCCTGGAATTTCTCCTCGCTGGCGATATCGTCCGCACGGTTGCCATTGATCCCACGTTTCGCAGCGTCGGCATCCTCGCCGTGATCGTCGCGATCCGGACCTTCCTCAGCATCGAGCTGGAACTGGAGATCAATGGTCGATGGCCCTGGCAAGAGAAAGAGCAACCACCCGAGTAGGTTGTGCCGTGTGATCGGGGTCTCGAAGACCGAGACGGGATTCCTCACCCATGCAAGCAGACGATCTGCGGGCCGCCAGCGTTCGAGCATGTCGCGTCGCGGCATTGGCTGGTGCATTCCCGCCGGATCGACCACACCGTCTCGATTGCGACGCGGTCGAAAACGGCCGATGACGAGGCTCCGCTGCAGACTAACCCCTCCCCATGCCTGGAGCTTCGCCCATGCCGAGCCTGCTAGCCTGCTACACCTGCCACGCCTGACATCTGATCGACTCGTCTACGGCCTGAAAGCCGTCTCGCAGCCTGATCTCGCACCTGACTACCGTCAGGTTGTCCACGTGGTTTCCGGGCAGGATCGAGAAACCGGCAAGGGGGTCAGCCAGATCTGGCTCGCGAGTGTCGATGGTGCGAGCCAGCGACAGTTGACCTGGAACGAGGGATCGCACAGTTCTCCCGTGTGGTCTCCAGATGGCAGGTCGATCCGTTCGTCGGTGAGAAGATCGATGGCCCGGAGCAAAGCCTGGGAGATACGCATGGCATTTTCGTGTTGGTGATGGATGGCGGTGAAGCGCGCGAGCTGACCTCGCATCTCGACGGACCGTCGCAGCTGGCGTGGTCGCCGGAGAGTCTGTCGCTGCTGCTTTTCGTATCCGATCACTACTCGGTTGGCGGCGTCTTCGTTCTCCACGATCTCGCCACCGGCACCCGCCGGCACGTGACCGACGATTGGGATCGGGCACTGGAGTATGCCGACGGCATGGCGTGGACCGAGGGGAGGCGCGTTCTGATCGGAGGTTACGAGCGGTCCGGGAGTGGTCTGTGATGGCTTGATATCGACTCGGGCAAGGTCGCGCAGATCAAGCTGGACGATTTTTACGAGGCCGGGGTGGTCACCGTTGCGGGACGATCGACCATCATCCGCACCAGAAGCGGGTGCGACGGCACAGGCGAACTGGTGGCGTACGATCCGGATGTTCTAGAAGCGCCCACGCGCATCACCCATCTGAATGATGATTTCCTGGCGGAGTCACCGTCTGCACTGATCGAGCGACTGAGCGTCGTGCATGAACACAATTCGAGATCGAGTCGCCGATCACGAAGCCGGTCAACTTCGATCCTGCCCGGCCGTATCCGGTCATCGTCTTCGTGCACGGCGGGCCGCACATGTTCCAGACGTTCGGGTATGTGGAAATGAACCAGCTCTTCGCGAATGCCGGGTATCTGGTGGTCAGTCCGAATCCCCGGGGCTCGACTTCCTACGGCGATGCCTTTACCGCCGGTTGCCTTGGCGATTGGGGCGGTGGCGACTGGCGCGACATCCTCGCCGCGCTCGACAAGACGTTGGAACTTCCCTATGCGGACTCCTCGCGAACGGGGATCTATGGTTATTCATACGGTAGCATGGCCTCGTGGGCAATCGGGCAGACGGATCGCTTCAAGGCAGCGGTGATCAGGGCGCCGATCACCGACCCGATCTCCCGCTACGGGACGTCCGATATCGGTTTTCCGCTCGGCGGCATAGAATACGACGGTGCGCTCGCAGACGTCCACGAAGGGCGATCGAGCGATCGCCGATGACACACGTGCACAAGGCGGTGACGCCCAGCCTGATCCTGCATCCGGAAGAGGACCAGCGGTGCCCGATCGGCCAAAGCGAGCAGCTCTTCATCGGATTGCTCGAAGCCAACGTGCCGACCGAGCTCATCCGCTATCTGGGCCAGTCGCATCTGATGCTGTGGAGCGGTCCTGTTGCCTACCGGATCGATCTCTACACTCGCGTGCTTGCCTGGTTCGAGCGCTATCTGTAACGATGGCCCCTCACCCACAGGCGTATGATGGCAACGAGGGTGACGTGTCGTTGCCTCGGAATCGGAAGGACCCATCGATGAAGGTTCAGCTGAGTATGGTCGGGTTGATGGTGACCGATATGGCGAGGGCGTTGGCCTTCTACCGGGAATTGGGTCTCGACATCCCCCTGGACGAAGATGCGAAGCCGTTCGTGCTGTTCCGCATGGAGAGTGGGGTATCGCTCTTCTGGGATACGGTGTTCGCGGATCGGATCGACCCCACACGAATGGCATTCACCGGCGGCTACCAATCGATGCTCGAGTTCTATCTTGGCGAAAATTCGGCGGTCGATGCGATGTACGAGAAGCTGACCGCCGCTGGCTATCACGGACGAAGCGCTCCTCACCAGACCAGCGGGCCGTATGCCGCGATGGTGGACGATCCGGATGGAAACGCGCTGCTGCTTACGTCCGATACCGGAGGGCTGGAGAGCGCGTCGCCGGATTCACACTAATCAATCGGAGATATCCCCAACGCGCTTGACCTTGACGTTACGTCAACCGCTATCGTGATGACGCGGTCGGATGAACCGATCGACTGTGAGGACGATTGCGTGTCTCGCAGGACGCAGATCACGGTGAGGAGGTGGGATCGTGGCATCAGACGTGGCTACGGCAGGTATCGCCAGCACCGGCAGAGCGGCTTCCACGGCCACCTGGTCGATCTCGGAGGTTTGCCGGATGACGAATGTCACGTCCCGGACGCTCCGTTACTACGACCGGATCGGCCTGCTGAGGCCAGCCGGGACGCACGCGAACGGTTACCGGTTCTACCAGAAGTCCCAACTCCTGCGTTTGCAGCAGATCCTGCTCTTGCGGGAACTTGGGATGGGATTGTCCGCGATCGCCGCGATCCTGGACGGTCAGCAGGACCAGATTGCCGCCCTCACCGCGCACCGGAACTGGTTGCTTGCCGAAAGCACGCGCATGCTCGAACTGGCGCACACCGTCGAGCGAACCATCTCCGATCTGGAAGGAAACGTACCCATGGCAGCGGAAGAGATGTTCAATGGCTTCGATGCGAGCCAGTACAGGGAAGAGGCGACGCAGCGTTGGGGAAAGGATGCCGTCGACCGCGCAAACGAATCGTATCTGGCAATCACGCCACAGGAACTGCATGCACACCTGAATGAGGCGGTCGCCATCAACCTGCTTCTGGCGAATCTGATGCGGGCGGGCGTTCCCGTGACCGATTCCCGGGTGCAGGAGGTCGTCGCGCGGCATCACCGCTGGGTCTGTCTCAGCTGGACCCCGGATGCAGAAGCGTACGTCGGGCTTGGAGAACTCTACGTCGAAGACGAGCGCTTCAACGCCTTCTACGACGGCAGCGCGCCGGGCAGCGCCACGGGCAGCGCACCATCAGGCAACCCTCCACGGAAGGGACTTGCCGTCTATCTGCGTGATGCGATGGCGGTCCACGCGCGGCAGACGCTGGCGTAGGGACTCCGGGCCTTGCGGACCTTTTGATACGCTCGTCTCGATCGACATCCCGTTCCATACCAAGCGCACGACCCCGGAGCACGAACGCTCCGGGGTCGTGCGCTTGTGCGTTTGTTCGATCGACATCTTGAGACAGCATCCGGTTGAATGGCGGGTGAACCGGTACGGCAGGTGGCGATCGGAACGAACCGTATGGGCATCGAGCCATGCAGCGGAGTTTGCCCGTGTCACGCAGTCGAGCAACGTCGAATGGGCGCGACGCCGCTTCCCCGCTTCCCGTTCCTGCCCACGCCGGCGCCACAGTCAGAGCAGCGGCGTCGGTCGGGCGCTCGTTTCCGCGAGCCGTCAGCCGTTACCGGATAGCCAGCATGACCGGCATACCGGCGTTCAACCGAATTTCGCATGGAGGCTAGATCTCGTCGTGCTCGGTGTCCGCGTCCGAGTAAGACCTTCCGCCGCTTCCCGGCTCGATCTCGAAGATCGTCTCGACCTCGACCGGCACGTCACCCGGCAGCGCCTGGACGCCGACGGCCGACCGGGCGTGGATGCCCTTCTCGCCGAAGACCTCGAAGTAGAACTCCGACACTCCGTGGATCACCTGGGGGGTCTCCGTGAATCCTGGTGCCACGTTGACCATGCCGAGGACCTTGACGACGCGGCGGATGCGACCCAGATCTCCGAGCACCGACTTCGCGATCGCGAGCTGGGCGATGGCGCATTCGCGGGCCGCCTGATAGCCCTCGGCGGTGGTGTAGACATCGCCGACGCGTCCCTTCCACTTGGGATCAGTGGTAGTCGAACCGCAGCAATAGAGCAGGTTGGACTCGGTAAGGACACCGAGCGCCACCGCGGGATGAAACGGCTTGAGATCAGGCAGCTCTATTCCGAGTTCCTTCAGCTTGTCTTCGGGATGCATGATGTGCGTGCTCCTTGTGGTCTGTTCGATCGTACGTAACAGCGTAACCGATTTCCGAGATCGCCTGCGTAAGCGACTCCCACCTTACCCGTGATTGCAGATGCCGTCGAGCGGGTGTGGCGTCGAGGCGTTAGAGGTGCAAGAAGCTATGTCGTCGATACTCGGGCGAACATCACATCCATAATCGGCCTCGATATGAACACCCTGTCTCGCTTGCGCCCTGTGATCTCTTCAATGACGCCATCCTTGACGAGTTCGTCTACGATTCGGGTTGCGGTGGGAATCGCGACGTTGAGTATCTTTGCTGTGGATTTGACGGTAAGAGAAGGCTTGTCGAAAAGTTGATCGATCATCTGGATCGTCTTGCCGGATGTTCGTTCCTGGTATCGATGCCGTAGTTCCTCACGAAGGTCGTTTAATTCGCGTATCCGGAGATAGCTCTCCTTTGCCTGTCGTTCTATTGCTTCAAGCATAAAGAGAATCCAGCTTCTCCAGTCACCCTTGCTGCTGACGTTGAACAGATGCTCTATGTATTCGTCGCGGTGATCTTCGATAAATTCACTTAGGTAGAGGAGAGGTAGATCAAGCTCGCCCCATAATCCTAGCGTCAAGGGGAGAAGGAGCCGTCCCAAGCGACCATTTCCATCCATGAAAGGATGAATCGTTTCGAACTGGTAATGGATTAAAGCGAGCCGCACAAGCGAAGCGTACTGACGATCGCTGACTACGTAGAGGCAAAAGTCATCAAGGAGACCTCGCACCATCTCAGGAGGAGGGGGAACAAATCGGGCGCTGGAAGTATCATCGTTTTGGGTGCCGACGAGAACCTGTATCGAGCGAAGTCGACCGGGATTCATTTCTGATCCGCGAACCCCGTCGAGAAGTTGACTATGTAGCTCCATCAGAAAACCTGTACTGAAGGGCCGGTCCGTTGGTCGATGCCATCCGCTAAAAAGGGTGCGGGTATAGTTTGCGACTTCTTGAAGGTCTGGATCCTCAGATTCTGCCATCTCATCGTCGGAAGCCTCAAGGAGAACGAGCTGACCATAATCTGCTTTGGTCCCTTCGATTCGACTTGAGGCAAGTGCTTCTCGCTGGACGAACGGACGGATGAGCAAATTGGGATTCCTTAGCATTTGACCTACGCCATTCAGATTCCCCAAGGCGAGGGTGGCTCGGGCGGTCGCCTCTGATATTCCGTGGTCGGCTATGAGATCGGGAGGAAGGGGACTTGGTACAAATGCCCAAGCTGACTTTCCTGAGGCAGAAGCAATTGAAACGAGTTGGCCCGGAGCATCTGGAGCGAAACTTGATGGGTTCATCCCAATTTATCCTATGCATGAAGTTGATCCTAGAGACTATGACTATGACTATGACTATGACTATGACTATGACTATGACTATGACTATTATAGCAAACGTCTAATCTCGTTAATAGCAAGGCCGCTTAGTAACTCTGACGTTCACAACGCTTTTAATCGGGCGCAAACTGACAACAGGTGTCGGCGCTCGTGGTCTGTCACGCACCAAACGCCGAGTGGCCGTGAAGGTGCGCGCAAGCATCGGATCGAATTTCACTCGATGGGGTCAAACCAGCTGACCCCGCTACGGGTGTCATGGATTGGCTTTGATGACTGCTAGCCGGATGGCTGACCCACCGCTCTGCGGTGGAGGATCCGATGAAGCTTCTGACACGGGGGACCACTCCGCAGCGCGGCGGCACCTCTACGAACGAGCACAACGAGTGAATTCCGCGGTAGCATGGCGCCGGTACTGACGGTGGCGACGATCGCGCCGCGTTCCCCCTGCAGCGCAATGGCGGTGCGGTAGGGATCGCGCCACGATGGGCCTCACCCCCAGGCACCGATGTCCGAACGAGCCGCGCAGCCACTACCGGGAACAACCAGGCTATCGGGTTCGCCGAGCACACCAGCGGATCGGAAGCGAAGACCGCAGGAGGCGGTCACCTCCTCGACAGCGGTGAGGGTGACGAGACGAACCGCGAAATTCGCCCCCGCTCCGACCGCGCCGCGAAGGACGCGAAAGGGTGCGAGGGCATCGAGTTCATCTACACCATCGCCGCCGTCCCGCCGTCCCGCCGTCCCGCCGTCCAAGACCAGGATCTCGATGAGCAGAGGGGGCGTCACGACAAGAGATCGCGGAGTGCTTCGACGACGATCACCTCTTCACCTTCGGCGAGTGTCTGCGGGTTGATCCCAATCACATCCGAGGCGACCTCGCTGACGGCAATGCGCGACTCGCCGTCCCAGAGCGCTTGCACGAGCGCGTCGCCGTCCAGCTTCGCATCCGAACCAAGCGTCACCAGGACGCGAGGGAACGGTTGACCCGCCTCGTTCGGGAAGCCGCGCTCGGCGGTGATGCCGGGGATCTCGGCGAGACCGGAAAGCCAGTACTGAACAATCTGCTCGTACCTCGCGATGATCGCATCCTCGTCCTGGGCGAGCGTCCACTCGACGGCGGCGAGAATGCCGACCAACTCCTCCTTGCCGACTTTCATCGGTCGGCCAATGGCACTGTGCGGGGAGGCGTTCGGATATATGTTTGCGATGATTCCGGGGTTGCCGAGCACAAGGCCGGACGACTGTGGGCCGCGGAGTCCCTTGCCACCGCTGAAGATCGCGATGTCGGCGCCAACATCCCGTGTGAAATGCCAGAGGTTCCTGATGAACGGGACCTGGGCGGCGGCATCGACGACGACCGGAACGCCACGGGCATGGGCTATTTCAACGACCGTCTCGATCGGCACGGCGTCAGGTCCGAGGTGTCCACCGGCGAACCAGAGGACGGCGGCGGTTCGCTCGCTGAAGGCCCTCTCAAGCGACACCACGGAATCGTCGATCTCGACGAACGTCGCGCCGGTCATGCGGGCAGCGTAATCGTACCCGTTGCGCTGGGAACGGTGGATGATGATCTCGGTCTTCGGGAAGTCGATAAGTTGCGGGAAGCCCTGGATGCGCGCTGGCACCCCCTCGGTGAGGATCGCGGCCATGGTGAGCGTGATGCCGGCGGCGGCTCCGGAGGAGACGTAGGCGGCATCATTTTGGGTCAGGGTCGCGATACGGGCGCTGACCGCCCTCTGCAATTCGACATAGTCGATGAAGGTGCGCGATCCCTGCACCATGGCGTCGATCACGGGTTGCGGCATGACCGACCCGCCGAGTTTGGTGAGGGTGGCGGCGGCGTTGATGACCGGGCGAACGCCCAACTCGGCCATCCAGTCGAACGATTCCGACGATGAAGGTATCGACGCGTTGCTCACGACCATGTTCCGATCTCTTCAGGCACCCAGATACGGGGCTTCGGCACGCTGCCGAGTTCATTCGCCAACCAGCCATCGACCGCATCGCGATCGGTCTGACCTTCATGTGTCACATGGTATTCCTGCGCCCTGTCTCCCAATGTGTCTCGGATGGAGGACCACCAGGTAGCATCGCCGACGGCACCCTCGTCGCCAACCGAGAACAGCACCCGGGCAACGATCGATTCGGCCTGATGGAGCGGATCGACGAGCGAAAGGGTACGCGCGACCGCTTCACGATCGTCAGGATACGTCCGCAGATAATCGTTGATCTCCTCGAACGGATACGCCTCGGTGACCGCCGCGACCTCCGACAACCTGTGAAAAAAGCTCCCTGCGAGTGCGACGATGGAGACGTCCGACCGACGACCAGCGATCAGCAAGGCGATGTCGTTGCCGATCAGGGCGATCCGGCTGGTATCGACTTCCGGGCGATCGCGCAGGAATTCGAGTCCCCGGAGATGATCGGCGAGGATGCCACGGTAGATCCAGGTCCGGGGATCGGCGACGCCGTCGGTGAGGACGCCCGGGAACTTGCCCGCGTACGGCCAATCGGCATGGCGGGTACCGCGATACATGAGGGTCATCACGGCATAGCGCTGTCGATCCTCGTACTGGGGCGGCGTCACGACGCTGCCATAGCCGGGGACGGCGAGCAACGCGGGGAAAGGGCCATCACCATGCGGGATGCTGAGGTAGGCAGCGATCCGGTAGGGACCGATGCTGGTGAGCCGAACCTTCCAGGTGGTGGAGAATTCGGTGGAGTAGAGGGGCACTTCCTCGAGTTCCGGGGCAGCCGGAATGGCCGCGAGTTCGGCATCGATCTCGTCCCAAAACGCATCCACGGCCGTGGCGGATGACGCGGCAGCGAGTCCTGCCACCTCCGCCTGCTCGTGCTCCGGTGCCTGAATGGTGAGCAGCGTGTCCCCGGCGTCGTTCGTCTCGATTGCGGGGATCTCGCGTGTTTCGGGTGTCTCAGTCATGATGCGATGTTACTCCTTGGCCCGGTCCCGGGGACCGGGCCCGGTTTCACGAGGCGGGTCGACCCATTCGGCTGCGCTCGGCGCCGCTGCCAGGGCAAGCTATGGAGTCGCCCCCTACAAACTCCGCAGTCAGTTCAGCCGACGGTGGTCTGGGCACGGAGGCCGGCAGACGGTGTTCCCGGATGCAAATGGGATGCGAGAAACTTCTCGACCTCGGCCATCTCCCAGAAGCTTCCGGCGTCGTGTCCACAGCGTTCATGGACATGGAGTGTGACATCGCCGGGCATCGCCGCGACCAGGTTGTAGGCGGTTTCCGGCGGGCAGACATCGTCATTGAGACCGGCATAGACCAGCATCGGCGCGGTGATCGCGGGTGCGAAGTTGATGCAGTCGAAATAGGCCACGGTTTGCCGCATCGCCGGTTCGCGGTCCGGATAGAGCCGCAGGTATTCGTTCATCTCTTCATAGGGATAGGAATGGGTCAGCTTGGCGCTATCCATGAACCCAGCCAGATACGGGGCGCCGGCCGCGCCGCAGGCGATATTATCCGAACGCAGGGCCGCAGTCGTGATCGTGAGCGCTCCGCCCTGGCTGGAGCCGTGGACCCCAATCCGGTCGGAGATGACCTCTGGCCGGGCGATCAGGAAGTCGATCGCCCGGGCGGCGTCGGCGTAGAAGCCTCGATAGCTGTAGGTATTCCTGTCGACGACGTTGTGGATCAGGAGGCCGGGATAGCCGGGGTTGAACCGGGCATTCGAGCGGAGCTTGCCGCGCGGGACGACGCCGATCGCGGCGTAACCGAGCTTTGCCCATGATTTTGGGAGCGTCGGCTCTGAGACATAGCCCGGCACGATGCTCAATCCAGGATAGGGCCCCGCGACGTAGGACTCGCGTGGCCGGCAGTACCAACCGGCGATCCGAATCCCGTCGAGGCTGGTGTATGCGATCTCGAAGACCTCCACCTCGGCGGTCGAGCGCATCGGCACCGAGGTGAGCGTTGGATCGAGCGGTGTCTCGTCGAGTTCCCGCTGAATCGCGGACCAGAATCGATCGAAATCCGGCGGCCGCTGGACACTTGTCTGATGGTCTGCGGCGCGCCCACGCTTGCTCACGGATGACTCCTTTTCCTCGACCCGAGCGGGTGTCATGGCAATCGCCCGGGTGCCGATGTTCCAGAGGAGTCCGGAACGTCCGTATCCCCTTCGCCTCTCACGAGGCGACACGTTGGGGCGTACTATCGGCCGAGAACGCGAAGAGCGCAAGGGGGAGGGGTGAATCGGGGAATTCGGGAAATTGGGCAGCGGTTGGGAATTCGGAGAACTCCGCCACGTATCGAATGTCCGATCGAACTCTGCAGTCGACAAAACGCCAGTCCGCCAGCGCCAAACGTTCGATTGTTACGACCTGACTGATAGAATGGAGGAGAGTTTGATTGCCAGCGCTCGCAGCTGGCAAGAATCCGTCAGCGAAGAGCGAAGAAAGAAGGTCTCAATGGCCAAAAAGATTCCCGCCAGCCCCGCCAGCCCCGCGAAGCCTTCATCTCCCGGCGATCATCCCCTGAAGCTGGATGAGGCGTGGAAGAAGCTCCCGGTCGGTCCGCTCACCGAAAGACTGGAACGTGCTGACGACGCGTTCTTCTCGCAGCGCAATGACCCGAATCGCTCCGTCAAGCCGACGAATCACAAGACGTTCAACCGGCAGAAGAAGGTCTAGTGGGCTGTCAAGCGCCAATCGCCCGGGACATCAACATGTAGGGAACGGCCTCGCAGCTGCGGCCGGTGCCAGAAGCTTCATCGGTTCCGATCAGGCGACGCCCGATATCGTCGTCCGGTCCACCCAGAGGTCATGTCTGGCAGACCATATGACCATATCTGCAAAATCACCTGCACGGGCGGCGTCCATCGACATAGGGCCCTGCGGGCCCTCGGAACGGCACAAGGCCGTTCCCTACAGGTGAACGCGCGGTGTGCGACGAGCGGTGCGTGGTGCGTGGAAGTCACGGGCCAGTGGGTCAGTGGGGCAGCGGGTTACTTGCCAGAGGGGCAGCAGGGTTACTTGCCGGAACGCGGGTCAAGGGCGTCACGGAGGCCGTCGCCGACGAAATTGATCGCGAGCACGGCGATGACGATGGCGATTCCGGGCGGGATCCAGAGCCACGGCATAGTCTCCAGCGTCGTGATCGATTGCGCCGCGTTCAGCATGTTGCCCCAGCTGGCGGTCGGTGGCTGGACACCGAGGCCGAGGAAGCTCAGACCTGCCTCGAGCAGGATCGCCTGCGCCATGCCGAACGTCGCGTTGACGATCACCGGCGTCGTGGCGTTCGGCAGGATGTGACGGAAGATGATGCGGCCGTTCCTGGCGCCAGTCGCGCGGGAGGCCACCACGAAGTCGCGATCGCGCAAGGTCAGGAACTCTCCCCGTACGAGGCGCGCGATCGGCGGCCAGCCCAACAGGCCAATGACGAGCATCACGTTGAGGATGCTGGGTCCCAGAATCGAGACGATCGTGATGATGACGATGATCGAGGGAAACGAGAGCACCATGTCGGCAAGGCGCATGATGATGCCATCGACCCACCCACCGAAGAAGCCGGCGAGTCCACCAAGCACGGTGCCGATGACGACGTAGATCGCGACGGCGACCAGCCCGACCGAGAGCGAGATGCGGGCCGCAAACATCAGGCGGCTGAGGACATCTCGTCCCTGCGAGTCGGTTCCGAGCAGGTAATCGAGGCTCGGCGGATTGCGGTAATTGGCGAGCGAGACAGCGTTCGGTGCATGCGGGGCGAAAATCGGCGCGAAAATCGCAATCACCACCATCGCGATCAGCACGACCAGCCCGATGACGGCCAGCTTGTGATGCCGGAAGCGGGACCAGATCGTCGCGTTCTTCCGTGGCGTCTGGGCGGCGACGGTCGCCAGTGACGTGCGGTTGGGTGGGGAGGGTGTGATCGTTGCACTGCCCGGTGCGCTGCTCGGTGCGCTGCTCATGAGTACTTGATCCGGGGGTCGACGAGTGCGTAGATGGCGTCAGCGATGAGGTTGCTGACGAGGATCATGATCGCGGCGATCAGGTTGATGCCCATCAGCACGTTGTAATCACGCCCCTGGACGGAGGCGATCGCGAGACTCCCCATGCCGGGCCAGGAGAAGACCTGCTCGATGATGACGGTTCCTCCCAGCAGCATCGGAATGTTGAGCGCGATGATGGTGATGATCGGGATCAGCGCATTGCGTAAGGCATGCATGACCACGCCCCGTTCGGCAAGCCCCTTGGCACGGGCCACGGTCACGTAGTCCTGCCTGATGGTCTCGAGCAGGCTGGCGCGGGTATAGCGAATGATCGGCGCGGCCTGGGCCAGACCGAGCACGGTGGCCGGCAGGATCATGTGCTGCAACGAATCGACGAAGTTCCTTGGCTGGCCGACCGTGTACATGCCCGCGGTAGGCAGCCAATCGAGTTTGAGCGAGAAGATATAGATCAGGACGAGCGCCAGAAAGAACGAGGGAATGGAGACCGTCAGGAAGCCGGAAATCGTGAGCAGGTAGTCGACGATCGAATATTGCTTCAAGGCCGAGATGATGCCGAGCGGTACCCCGACGATGACCGAGATCACAAGCACGACCAGCATCAGCTTGAGCGTTGGCCAGATCCGCTCGCCGATCTTCTCGTTGACGGGCAAGCGGTCGACGGAGGAATAACCGAGGTTGCCGCTGGCCGTTTCCTCGAGCCACTTCACGTAGCGCACCGGCAGGGGATCGTTCAGGCCGAGAGATTCGCGCTGCTGCGCAACCCAATCAGGACCCATGTTCGCCATCTGCTCGGGATTCATGAGGGCGGTGACCGGATCACCCGGCGCGAGGTTGATGATGACGTACATCGCGATGGTGATGCCGAGCAGGACCGGGATACTAACGAGTATGCGGCGAAGAAGAAACTGTCCCATGAACTACCTGTTTCGTTTCGCGTGATGTAGAGTCTGCTGAGCAAACGGGTAACCTCAGAACCACAGTAAGGCGACGAAAGGTTTTGGGTCCAAGGCTTGAGATAGCATGAGATTTATTCCTTAGTGATGGATTCGGAGATATCTATGGGGTGGTGAATTCTTCGTGCCATCATCCTTACGCGTCCTTCCCCTGAACTCCTCAGCATAGCCTCTACCGTGTCCCAACCTATCTTCTTAAAGAACCGATCGGAGGACAAGCTCTCCTCCAGATCATCCAAGTAAGAATCGGCCCAGGCATGGAGCTTCCAGCCTCTGAGTGAAAACAAGGAAAACCATCTCAACTTACAAGATACATCAATTTGAATCAGATATGGCGGATTGTGGCTATCACCGTTAGAATATTTAATATAATCTCGAATGAACGAAAATGGAATATTAGTACTCAAACCTACAAATGTCGTTTTGAACTTTACAGAAAATGAACGGTTCTCAACAACCGTAAAACCTTCCTTCGATCTATACAGTCGGCTTCCTTTCGGCAACGCAAGACTGAATCTCGAAAATGTAAAGTGAGGACTAATTGCAAATACGACGTTCTCTTCCATACTTTCCTCGGAATGCCGCGCTTCATTAGGCAGCCAGATTCTGTCGTGGACCGGTGCAGTGATAGTACTAAAGACTTCATTATCTAATATACTCTTATCCAAATTATTTCGATCTATAGTTATCATTTGTCCCTCCTTAAATCCAGAGAAGTATGAGGAAAGATGTAACTGTAACCTATTCAAGACTATATAATCAACAACTTCTTGAACCAAATCGTACGCAGTATACCGAGGCCTCCCAACACGAACTCCATCTTCACGAAGAGCGACAAATCCATGCAGTGGAAATCTATTCCATTGATCGTGCAAATCTACTCTTTCATTTAGAAGACCTGCAAGTGTTTCGTTTAGCCATTCAGAAAGATCATAATTCGGTACTTCTACTAAATCATTAGATTCTTCATCGTGAATTATGAATCCTTGAATACTTACTTCTTCTTTAGTTTTATGAAACCTAATTAATATCAGAATCACAATCGAGGCCAAAACCGCCCCTATGGCGATAAGGATTCGGGCAAATTCTGACCCTCCACCTAGGATCGTTGAAAGTACATTGATGCCTACTGCAAGCAAAACTCCAGTAATAACGACTTCTACAATCGCTATTCTTTGGGTCTGTACATAACCAACCAACCTACTTCGACTTTCAGCCAAGCTCGGTTACCTCTATGAATGGACTTTCCAGATAGCTCGAAAAATTCTGCAAGACGAATCAAATACAACACACATGATTGTCTTGCAGAATAATCTATCTAGTCTGCCAAACAGTTTACCCGACGGACCACTGCTCCGAGTTCCAAAGCCGGTTATCGACGTAGGATGGCGGCAGGAACCCCTGCAGTCGATTGTTGAACGCAAAGTTGGTGTTCGGAGACCAGAGGAAAACCGACGGGCATTCCTCGTTCAACAACAGCGCGAGCCTGGTGTAGATCACCTTCCGTGCTGCCTGGTCACCGGCCTGACGTCCCTGCTTGTAGAGGGCATCGACGTCGGGGTTCGCGTACCAGACGCTGTTGGCGCCGGTTGGCGTGAAGGCATTACTCAGGTAGTAGCGGGAACTGATATTGGGATCGGCGCCATAGACACCGCCGCCGCCGATGTAGATCTCGTAGTCGTGGTCGGTGCCGAGATGCTTGTTGAGCTCGGCGGCGTCGTACTGGACGAGATCGATCTGCATGCCGGCATCACCGAGCTGCGACTGGATGATCGGGATCATGTTGTTGAAGCTCTTGTTGCCGGCCGGGTTGTACATCATCTGGACCTTGCGGCCGCTGTCCCACCCGGCATCCTTCAGCAACTGTTTGGCCTTGTCCGGATCGTAGGCATATTCATTGAGACCTTCGGGCACGCCCATCCAGTCGGGACCGAAGATGGGAGAGTTGCGGACAACCGCGTTGTCCTTGTAGATCTCCTTGACGATGTTGGCGCGGTCGATGGCGTACATCGCCGCCTGGCGGATCCGCTTGTCCTTGAAGTAATCCTTGTCGAGATTGAACGATATGGAATCCATGGACGGGCTGGGGACACTGACCACTGTCAGGTCCGCGTTTTCCTTCAGGCTGTCGATATCGTCGATGGAGACCGAGATCAGATCGAGCGTCCCCTTCTTCATCTCGGCGACGGCAACCTCGGCGTCAAGGATGCGGAGGAAGATGCGATCGACCGCAGGACGACCCGCCCAGTAGGTGTCGTTCGCCTCGAGCTCGACATACTGATCCGACTCGTAGCTCACGAACTTGAATGCCCCGGCGCCAACGGTCGGCGCGAGATTGTACTTGTCATTCACGAGCTGATCGGGCGCGACATTTTCGAGGATATGCTTCGGGAGGATGCCGAGGCCGCAGAAATCGGCGAGGATCGGCAGGAACGCCGCATCCGGATCGCTGAGCGTGAAGACGACCGTACGATCGTCCGGGGCAGTGAGACCGGTGACCGTATCGGCTTTCTGGACGCTATAGTCGGGAGCGCCCTCGATCCCCTGTAGGCGTCCGCTCCAGATCGACCCTACCCGCTTGTCGATTGCTCGCTCGAACGTGAAGAGGACATCCGCCGAGGTGAGCGGCGTACCATCGCTGAAGGTGGCCTTGGGCTGAAGATGGAAGGTGTAGACCGTCGCATCGGCGGAGACGTCGATCTTCTCGGCCAGGTCGCCGGTCGGGACGAGCTTGTCGCTCATGCGCACGAGCGACCCGAGAATCGCACGTTCGACCTGCTGCTCGAAGCCGGCCGTCGAGAAGATCGGATTCAGCGTCTGGGGCTTGCGCCACTCGATGCTGACCTGCTTCTCGTCACCCTGCACGCGAGCCGCCGCCGCAGCGCCGGCGCCCGGGGCGGTGAACAGGGTCGTCATGGCGGTAAGGCCCGCGCCCGCGCCAAGCAGCTTCAGCAATTCGCGGCGATCGAAGCCGCGTGATGCCCATACATCGCTCAAACGATCGAGATCCCACTTCTCTGCCACAGAACTCTCCTTCATAACAACCAACACCGACATCCATCCCGATCGTTTTGCCGGCAGTGTCGCTGTTGGTATCAGCGGATGGTATCAGCGGATGGTGACGCAGAAATGCGCCAGCCACTATTGCAGCCTCATCCGGCTTTGCGACTTCTTTGACGACCCCAGTATACAGGGTCATGGATACAGGCAAAACATGCAACTCGATCCTTCACGGTCATGCCACCGTGCGTTGCCCGGATTGGGCGTCGCGCCCAGCGTCGAGGCTGCGGCCGCGCGGCGGTCGCGTTGCGGTCGCGTTGCGAGCGCATGGGATTCGAGGAGGTGAGCGATGCTGACTGTCAGCCGACCGGGCCCCGGAGTCGACGGGGATTCGTGAACGGGGCGAGCAGGGTGATCCCGAAGGCCATGATGGCGACAAACCAGAGGGCGATGCCGATCGAGAGATCCTGGGCGAGAATCCCGATCAGCGGTGGGCCGGCCAGAAAGGACCCGTAGGCGATGGTGGAAACGGCGGAGATGGCTCCCGCGGCGTTCTTGCCACCCACATCACCGGCCGCGGTGACGGCGACCGGGAAGACCACCGACAGCCCAAGTCCCCACAGGATCGCCCCAAGAAACGGTCCGCCGATGCCGGGCACCACCACCGTGGCGACGATTCCGGCGGCAGTCACGCATCCGGACAGGCGGAGCGTATTGACTCGCCCGAAACGCTGCAGAATACCTCCACCGGAGAAGCGTCCGAGCGTCAACGCAACGGTGTAGGTGGTGAAGATCAATGCCGCCAGGCCCTGGCTGACACCCCGGTCGTCGTGGAGGTAGAGCGCGAGCCAATCCGAGGCCGCGCCCTCACTGAGGGTCGAGCACATCGTCATGATCCCGATCAGGATGATCGGCACGGTCAGCACACGAGCGGTAGTGCCCGCGGTACTGCCAGCGGTGTGGCGATCAAGATCCGCAGCCACGTCCGCCACTCGATGATCGGTCCACCAGCGGGTTGCAAGCACGCTGAGGACGAGCATGACCGGCATCACGAGCAGAAAATGGAGTCGGAGACTCACGCCGGCACCCGCCATCAGCGCGCCGATGCCCGAGCCGACGATCAGACCTGCGCTCCAGGAGCCGTGCAGCATCGGCATGATCGGCTTGGCGCGGGCCTTCTCGGTTGCGGCGGCGTGGACATTGAGCGTGACATCCCACATGCCATAGGCGCCACCCATCACCAGCAGGACCGCCGCGAATCCAAGCGTATTGGAGATGAACGGCAGGACCGGCATCAAGAGACACGCCGTCATGGAGGCATAGCGGCAGACGACGGGAGCCGACACTCGTTGAGTGATTCGACCCGTAAAGGGCATCGTGATGAGCGATCCCAGTCCCATGCAGAGGAGCACGAAGCCGACAGTGCGGAGATCGGCATGAAGATGCTCACGGACGGCGGGGATACGCGAGAACCAGGTGCCTCCAACGGCGCCGCTGAGGGCGAAGCTCGCGAAGGTCGCCTGCACATCACGCCGAACATTCCGGGAGACGGGGCCCCTCGCAGGTGCTCCCGCAGGTGCTCCAGGTATGTTGTCATGGGTTCTGCTCGCCGACGAGGATGATGCCATGGATGTTTCGCTCAAGGGTGCTCCGTCCAGCCGACGTCTGCGAAATCAGAAAACACGCGCCGACCTGCCACAGGTACGGCGATCAGCGGCCGGACTTGCGACGTTCCGCGAGTCTGCCTGATGACGGACACATTGGCAACAGGCACCGACACGCTTGTCGTGGCAACGGCGCTCAGCGATCTGTTCATCATCGAAGGCTAACGCGATTAGATGTCCTACCCAATTCGCAGCCGCAGCCTGGGAGCTTGGGAGCCGGAGAGCTTGGCCTAGGCGAAGCCGAAGAAGGTGCAGCGCGCCGCTGGGCGGTGGAACGGTTACCGGTCACTGGGCGGTAGCTCTGAGACACCATTTGGCAACCGTCCCAGCGAAGCCACGTGCCTCTGGACCGACACACACGGTCGTGAATTCCCCAGGTAGTGGGCAGAAGCAGGGTGGTTCCCGTTACCTTGTCGAAGGGATACGCCCGGCTTGCTCGCATCTGCACCCAGCAATCGCCCGGCCTGCACAATGACGCACACTCTGCTATTTTGGTGCGGTGCAGACGATTGCGGTGTTCGATCCGAGTCGTCTCTTGCATCGACCACGGGACAAGGCGCCTTTGCGCTTCTGGAAACGGAGAACGCGATGAGCTCGGAGAATGTGCGGAGTGGACTTACGTCGTCGGCTATTGCCGTCGTCATCTGGGTCGTGATGGCACTTTTGTTCGATGTTGGTTCCAAGAGCATGATCGCACTCTGGGCGGTCATCTTCGCCGTAGCGGCCTTTGTGATCTCGACCGTGATTACCACACTGGTGGATCGCTCGAAGCAGCGGGATACGACCGTTCGCTGAACCCAACGACGATCCCTTTCGTTCCTTCACCCTGCAATGTCATCGGTTCGATCCATTCGATCCATTCAACGAGTCAAGAAATCCCGGTACGCCCGCATGAATACGGGCGTACCGGGATTCCGTTCCTGCTCCCGTTCCCGTTCGATCTTCGCCTTCGGTGCTCAGGGATCCAGTCGACGCTGCGCGCAGCCGGCTAATGTGACGTGCTGACGTGTATGGGAGCGCCCCGCCGTATAGGTTTATAGGTTCCGTGGTTGTGGTCGTGGTCGCTCGTGCGCCGGCCCATGCGTTTCCTGCACGGTTCCTATCGATGCTGCCAGCTTCTCGGCGGTCGTTCGGCCACACAGAACTTCCATAAGATGGTGATACGTGAATTTGCAGAATCATATGCGAAGCCAAATGCTGGAATTCTGGAAGTCGTGATTCCATGCAGTGACAAGGTGGAGGAGGTCCAACGTCTCGACCATCAGGTGCCGCGAACGATTTCTCCATGCGCGCCGCGATCGGCTTGCTGACGCTGAGACTCCGCGAGCAGGACCCGGACTTCCTCGTCGGAAGTGGGAGCGAAATCCTCGTACCATTGCCCGATGGAATGGAACGGCTCCGGAGTCTCGCCACAGACGATCCGGTCCACGATCCGTGCGAACGCGCGGCAAACATCCCGCGACGAGACCGGGACGGCGACGATGATTTCCCGGGGGCCGAGGGGACGGATGGTTTCGACGGCGGCCCGCATGGTGGTTCCCGTTGCCAGTCCATCATCGACAAGGACGATGGTCCGATCGCGGATATCCGGGATGGGCCGCAATCCCCTATAGAGTCGTTCCCGCCGGTTGAGTTCCCGCTGCTCCCTGGCGGTCACGGCATCGATCGCCGCCTGTGAGATCTGGCCTTCCCTGATCACCACGTCGTTCAGGACGCGCACGTTGCCGGTGGCAATTGCGCCCATCGCCAGCTCTTCATGCTCTGGCATGCCGAGTTTTTGCACGATGCAGGCATCGAGTGGGACATCCAGTGCGACGGCGATCTCGTAGGCGACGGGGATACCGCCCCGCGGGAGTCCGAGTACAAGAAGATCGTCACGGCCCTGCACATCGTTCAGGCTTGCCACGAGTTGGCGGCCAGCCGCTCGTCGATTCTTCAGCGGAAGGTCCATGTACGTCTCCGTTTCCCAGCCTTGCCATGCTCTCCACGGCACGTGCGGGCCGCGGATGGAGATGGCTTCGATCCGAGTGGCCATGGGCCACTGGCCATGCCGGGACGACTAGCCAACCGGGGAGACTGGCGACGGAACCGGCTCCCCGGGAAGCCCATGCAGGGTTCGCAGCGGTGAACGCCAGATCCAGAACGCAGCGAGCAACTCGCCAGAGGCGGCGATCACGAGGGTATGGCGGATGCCGATCCATTCCCCAATCACCCCACCAAGGATCGCGCCCAGCGGGATGAGGCCGGTGGAGAGCATACGCATCGTGGCGGTGGCTCGTCCCTGCATCTCCAGCGGTACCAGCGCCTGCCGCAAGCTCGATCGGTTGACCTTGAACACCGTCAGGCCCAGGCCGAAAAGCATCTGCGCGACGATCAGCAGCGGGACGACGACGAGCATCGATCCATGCGCGAGGGGGATGAGCAGATCGCTGAAGCCGACGAGCGAGATCGAAAGCACGGTCGCCCGACCGATCCCGAGGTGGCGAGCCAGAACATTCGGCAGGATCGCCCCGACCACGAATCCGATGCTGCCGGCGGTGAAGATGATCCCGATCAGTTCGGGTCCGATCTCCAGGGTGCGAACGAGATAGAGGATGGAGACCGTATCGAGCATCGCGTTGAAGAGTTCGAGCAGGCCACTGCTGCCAACGATCGTCCGCATCCGTGGATCGCCCAGGACCGCGCGCACTCCATCTCCAATTTCCTGACGAAGGCGAAGCGGTTGAATGGCAATGGCGGGAACGCCCTCGCGCGTGCGGATGCCTCGTATGCAGATCGCAGAGAGCACGTAGGAACCGGCGTCGAACACGATCGCGATCGGTGCGGTCAGAAGATGGATCAGCCATCCCGCGAGCCCAGGGCCAACGATCTCGGCGGCCGTCCGGCTCAGTTCCAGTTTGCTGTTGCCATCGACGATCCGGCGCCGATCGAGAATCGTGAGGAGGAAGGTCTGATAGGCGACATGAAAGACCAGCGCAAGGAAGCCACCGAGAAAGGCCACGGCAAAGAGGAGCTCGATCGAAAGCATATGGAAGAGCCAGGCGAGCGGGATGACGAGCAACAGGAGGGCGCGACCGATATCAGCCGCCAGCAGGAGCGGCCGCTTCGAGCGGCGATCGACGAGCGCTCCGGTGTGCAACCCAAGCAGAAGCGATGGCAGGGAACTGGCGGCGGTCAGGATGCCCATCTGCAGCGGACTCGCGTCGAGGATGATCGTCGCCACGAGCGGCAGGGCCAGGAAGCTGATCTGGGAACCGATCTCGGAGATCGTCTGCGCCATCCAGAGGCGCCGAAAATCTGCATGGCCCCAGATGGAGCGATCGTGAGTATTCGCAACCATGACACGAACGTCCTCCTGCTCGTCAACCCCTGGAGCGATATCGCACTGCACGCGGATGATTGCGCTCAGTATAAGGGGTGCTCATCCGTGATGCGGTTGCGGAGGAGTTCGCGTGGGACGAGCCACGACGAGGAGCCGGATTACCTGCCCGATGCGCCAGCCGGCAGCCGGCAACCTCATCGGTCTCTCCTGCGGTTGACGAGCGCGCCTCATGCATCATCTGACGAGCTGTCATCGATGGTGTCACGTTCGGCGGCCGGTTGTCCGATGATCAGGCGCGCACCGCGTTCACGCGTCAGATATGCCCAGGTCCACTGCAGCATGACGGTGAACCGGCTGCGGTAGTTGATCAGGTAGAAGATGTGGAGCATCGCCCAGATCGCCCAGGCCAGGAAGCCCGAGAGCTCGAGCGGGCCGATCTTCGCGACCGCCCGATTCCAGCCAATCGTGGCGATCATCCCCTTGTCGACGTAGTGGAATGGCTTCACTGGCTTGCCGTTCAACGTCCGCTCGATATTTTCGCCCGCCAGTCTGCCACCCTGCATCGCCACCTGTGCCACACCCGGGTAGTCGTTGCCGTTCTTGTCCTTCAACGCGGCGAGATCGCCGACGACATACACGTTGGGATATCCGGCCAGGTTGAGCGTGCCGGTGACTGGTACGCGATTACCCCTTGCCAGGTGCGTAGCGAGGGTCTGGCCGATCTCCTGCGCGGTGACTCCCGCCGCCCAGATCACGGTTTCGGCCTCGATCTCCCGCGTGCCCAGATGCACGCGACCGGGTTCGATATCGACAACCCGCGTGCCCGTCTGCACCTCGACACCAAGCCGTTCGAGCGATCGCCGGGCAGCGCGCGTGAGACGGGTTGGATAGCCATTGAGCAGCGTGGGGCTTCCTTCGATGAGGATGATACGCGCGTCGGCGGGATCGAAGTTCCGGAACTCCTTGCGCAACGTCTGGTGCGAGATCTCGGCCAAGGCCCCGGCCATCTCCACCCCGGTCGGGCCACCACCCACGATGACGAAGGTCAAGAATTTCCCGCGGCGATCGGGATCCGGCTCGCGTTCGGCGCGCTCGAATGCCCCGAACACCCTCTGCCGGATCGTCAACGCCTCTTCGATCGATTTCAGACCAGGAGCCAGATGTTGCCACTCATCATGGCCGAAGTAGGTTGCCTGATTGCCGGTTGCCACGACCAGGTAATCGAACCGGATGCGCTCCTCTCCGAGCACGACCTCCTGCCGGTCGAGGTCGACCGCAGTTGCCTCGCCCAGGAGCACGGTGGTATTGCGCTGCTTGCGCAAGATCGAGCGGATCGGATAGGCGACTTCCGACGGAGAGAGGGAGGCGGTTGCAACCTGATACAGCAACGGCTGGAAAAGGTGAAAATTGCGCTTGTCGATCAGGGTGACCCGGACCGGCACTTCCCGCAAGGCTTTCGCGGCATTGAGGCCGGCGAAGCCGCCACCGAGGATGACCACGTGAGGACGCGGGTCAGAGGCCCGTACCATCCCCGGTCGTTGTGTTTGTGTTTGTAGCTGAGACCCTGGCTCAGGAGACGGCATCGTCGCCATGATTGTGCCTTTCGGGTAAACCAGCGCAGGCGTAAAGACTATCGCCTACCTGGTGAGAAACAGGCTGCTCTGCCTGTCCCATCCATCATGCCCCTTTGTGAACGATTTCACAATCACCCGAAGGAGCTAGTGGGGGGAAGGGCGACGACGCGATCGAGTGGCACGATGTTCTGGCGCGACCTTCGTATCATCCCCTCCCACGCAGTTGCTCACGCAGTTGCTCACGCAGTTGCTCACGCAGGATGCCGCTACCGCGGTCGAGCCGATGGGACTGCTCCTGTCCGCGACAGGCAACCTCCACTCGACTCCTCAGACGCTTACCTTGTAGGTCAACGTCAGCTCGTCGGCGGGCAGTCCACGGATGCCCCAGTTCTCACGCGGGGTTTCGGTGATCGTGATCTCGACATCGTTGGGGGCGATCCCGCACTCGTCCTCGAGCCGCTCGAAGAGGCGACGGATCAGGTGTTTCTTCGCCTCGACCGAGCGACCTCCAAACATGCTGATCTCGATGATGGTGTATCGCTCGCTGCGATCGGCGGGATAGACGAAGTCCGCCGCATCCATGGCGAGGAAGCGATGAAAGCGCTTCTCCGGCGGCAACTGGAGCGCTTCGACCGCACAGGCGTGAATGGCATTCGAGATCGCCTGCCGGTTCGCACCCAGATGCGCACGTTCTCCATAGATTTTGATCTGCGCCATGGGTCGTCTCCCGTCCGATTCAAGAACCGCCAAGTTACTGGATAGGTCCTCATCCTACGACATTCGCCGCGTTGGGCGAGCGTTCTGCCGTTCGTAACGGTGGATGCAAACGAATCATCACCACACCTGATGCGGGAGACGCGAAAAGCGCCAGCCTGCCAGCTATCTCGATCGAGATAACTGGCTGGCTGGCGCCCGCATGACCACTTTCATGCACCACGAACCTGTGGGATCAGCTTGCCGGGCTGGCTCCTCGCCAGCCCCTTCTGGAATCTCACCCCCCGCCGCATTGGCAATATGGACGAATATCTGGATGTTTTCCTCGTACCCGGCGAACGCGTCTGAACCCGGTCCAAACGCCGTCAGGGGAACGCGGACGCCAGCGAGCCAGGGACGAGATCCCAATGCAGTCGCTATGGCACGCCCCGCATCGGGGTTGACGTTCTCCAGATCGCCGATGTGCTATTTCTGGGTGAGCATCAGGAGTTGGCCACCCTGATCCATTTTGCCGAACTGCTCCACCTTCAGCGTGTGGGCCTGGACATCGACCAGCCAGGTCCCCTTGCCGAACAGATCCGCGACGTTGATGATCCCGGATGTCTCCCACGAGCCAGCCTCGTCACCCTTGTCAACGAGCCCGTCGCCGGCCGACTGGTCGATCTTCGCGATCGTGGTGAGAACCCCGCTTGCGATATCAAAGGCAAGAATCCGGCCCGTGTCGTCGGAATTCTCCGCGCGGTTGTAGCCGTTGCGGTCTTCCAGAATCATGATAGTCGCGTCGCTGGCGTCGATGTTGTCTGGATTCTTGATGTCGTCGCCATTGTCACCATCGAGGAGCACCTTCAACGAGGTGACCTTGGTCGGATCCGCCGGATCGAGCGCCATGCTGTAGATCCGTCCGTTCAGTGTAAACGGCTTGCCCGCGGGGTCGAGGTTTGGCTCCTTGTCATCGCCGGTGTCGGCAAAGTAGATCGTGGTCGTGGTGTTCCGGTCGTACGTGACATCCTCGAGGCGAACGAACTTGAAGGCGCCCGCCGCATCCGCCGCCGTCTGCAGTGTTTTCTGGTCGCTGTTGTCGTTCTGGTCAATCGGGACGAAGGTGCCCGTCAGTTCGGCGCCCTTCTTGATATCAGCGGTGTTCTTGCCGGCGTCGGCCTTGAAGACGTACAACTGACCGCTGCCGCCGAGGATGCCTTCCTCATTGGCGGCGACATAGAGATAGAGTTCGGAACCCTTGGAATCATCATCGGTCGTGACCGCCACCGATTTGCCAGAGAAGCCCGGAACCACGACCACGTTCTCATGGGAGAGATGGCCAAGCCAAGGCAACTGCGTGATTTTGCCCGTGGCACCATCGACCGCGACCGAAATTCCTCCGAACTTGCCGGAGGCCGATTCTTCGCCGGTCAGGAAGGTGGGGTTGGTGAAGCCTTCCTGCGGACCGGCGAGCGACGCCGAGCAGAAGCGTTCATAGCCCTCGGTACCGTCGATGACATAGGTACCAGCCGTGACCGCGCCGGTGGTGCCGTCGAGCGTCAACCGGGAGATCCGGGCGAAGGAGATGTTCTCGGCCTCTTCCGGCGTCAGCTCGTGGTTCATGAAGACGATGGCGTCGGAACCATCCTTGTACGCGCCCAGCCCGTCAGGAGTACCGGCCATCTGATAGTCACCGACCATCTCGCCCGCAGTCAGGATCGGGGTAATCGTCAACGTGGCGGGATCGATGGCGACGATGTAGGACCGTTCCGAGGTCATCGACCCTGCCTGCAAGACGATGGGAGTCCCGACGGGGGTGGCCGCAGCCGCAGGTGATGCAGCGGCGGGCGAAGCTGCCGTTGACGCTGCCGGCGTTGCCTGCTGTGCAGATGTCGAGGAGACAGCGCGTCCGGCGAGGGCAACGGCGGCCCCCAGGGCAGTGCTGGTCTTGACGATCGAGCGGCGATTGAACCGGGGGCGATCCTGCTCTGGCTGCTCTGCGATAGTGCCGGTATCCATGTTCGACGATGTCATGTTTTTCCTCCATGGCGATCAGGGAATACGAGAGACTGATTCTGACAGGAGATCCATATTGGGGTCCCTCTTGTCATTTCAACCGATAAGACCCCGCTAATTGTCAACGTTTTGGTAATTCCGGCGATCTGAGAGGTCGTCATCGTTGCCGCGATGTCGCGAATCGGGCAAGGGCGCTGAGGATCAGGATCAGGACAACCAGCACGAGGGCGGCAGCCCACGCCTGCCGTTGCCAGTCGGCGTATGGCGAGATGGCGTACTGATAGATCTGCAACGGTAGCGCGGCGGTTGGCTGCGTGAGATGCCAGTTCCAGTAGGTATTGCCGAAGGCGGTGAAGAGGAGAGGCGCTGTCTCACCAGCCGCGCGGGCGATCGCAAGCATGACTCCCGTGATAATCCCGCTCGTTGCGGCGGGAAAGACGATGGTCAGGATCGTTCGCCAGCGCGATGCTCCGAGCGCAAGGGCGGCCTCCGTATATTCACGGGGAACGAGCAGGAGAATCTCTTCAGTCGTCCGCACGATGGTCGGCACCATGATGACGGAGAGCGCAATCCCACCGGCGAGGGCCGAGAACCTGTGCATGGGAACGA
>JAABUS010001861.1_pt1 | contig 43065 bp, 44 predicted proteins | sample 5560161 | NCBI WGS metagenome assembly JAABUS01 (sample SAMN10711885, study PRJNA513376) | rock metagenome | isolation source: Antarctica rocks | place: Antarctica: Victoria Land, Trio Nunatak nord | collected 2016-01-04
ACAGCGCGGGCGGGAAACCGGGTGGCGGCGCTACCACGACCAGCTGCTGGTCGTAGTCGCGCACCAGCCGCCGGCCGTACCAGGAGCTCAGGAAGGCCGGCTCGGCGATCCCGGGGTCGGAGTTGCGCTGCGAGGCCCGCGGTGCGGCGATCGCATCGGGCAGCGACAGCCCCAGGTCGAGGTGGTTGACGAGCACCTGCAGCACCGTCGTGATGATCGTCGACCCGCCGGGCGAGCCGAGCGCGAGCAGCGGCTTGCCGTCCTTGAGCACGATCGTCGGGCTCATGCTGCTGCGCGGGCGCTTGCCCGGCGCGGGCAGGTTCGGGTCTGGCGTGCCGGGCACAGGCGGGCCGAAGCTGAAGTCGGTGAGCTCGTTGTTGAGCAGGAAGCCCCGCCCGGGCACCACGATCCCGGTGCCGCCGATCTGCTCGATCGTGAACGTCAGGCTGGCCACGTTGCCGGCCCGGTCGGCCACGGTGAGGTGCGTGGTGTTGGGGCTCTCCTCGACGCCCACGGCACCCGCGGTCGCCGAGCGGCCGCAGCCGGAGTAGCTGCCGTCGGGAGAGCCGGGCGGCACCGGGCTCTCCAGCGCGTCCTTGGGCTGAATCAGGCAGGCGCGCTCGCGGGCGAAACCGTCGGAGAGCAGCTGGTTCAGCGGCACGTCGACGTACGCCGGGTCGCCGATGTATCGGCCGCGGTCGGCGTAGGCCAGCCGGCTGGCCTCGAGGTAGTAGTGCAGGGCCTGCGCCCGGCCGACACCGTCGAGGTTGAAGCGCTCGAGGATGTTGAGCGCCTCGCCGACCGTCGAGCCGCCGCTGGACGGCGGTGGCATCCCGTAGACGTCCAGCCCGCGGTAGTCGACGGAGGTGGGGCGCCGCATCGGCGCGGTGTACTGGCGCAGGTCCGCGGTCGTCATCAGGCCGGGCCGCACGCGCCGGTCGGCGCCGGGACGGACCGGCGGGTGCTGCGCCGTCCGGGCGATGTCGCCTGCCAGCGGGCCGGTGTAGAACGCGTCCGGGCCGCCGCGGGCGAGCAGCCGGTAGGTCGCGGCGAGGTCGGGGTTACGGAAGACCGAGCCGATCGCAGGCGCCCGGCCGCCCGGCAGGAACAGCGCCCGGGTCGAGGTGAAGTCGGCGAAACGGTCCCGGTTGCTCCGGACCTGGACGTTGAACGTGCGGTCGACGACGAAGCCGCGCTCGGCGACGCGGATGGCCGGCGAGAGCACGTTGCCGAGCGGCTTGGTGCCGAACCGATCGAGCGCCTGCTCCCAGAGCCGCACAGTTCCGGGTACGCCGGCAGACAGGCCGCTGGTCACCGCCTGGTCGAAGGGGATCGGCTCGCCGGTCTTCGGGTCGAGGAAGCTGTTGCGGCGGAACGCCGCCGGGGCCTCCTCGCGGCCGTCGACCGTCGACACCCGACCACTCTTCGCGTCGTAGTAGACGAGGAAGCCGCCACCGCCGATTCCCGAGGAGAACGGCTCGGTGACGCCGAGCACCGCCGCCACCGCGACCGCGGCGTCCGCCGCGTTCCCGCCCGCCTTGAGCACCGCGATGCCGGCTTGGGTCGCGTATGGATCGACGGTGGCGACCGCGCCGCCGGTGCCCACCGCCACCGGTCGCTTGGCCGGCTCCGGAATGCCCGCGGCGGTGGGGCTGGCGGTGGCGGAGTGCCCGACCAGCAGCGGCAACGTGAGCGCCGCGCTGGCGGCCAGGGCGAACGGTACGACGGGGCGACCACGCATCGGTCCTACCTCCAACGAAGCGGGGATTCGCACTCTGCTCCGGGAGGCTGGTCTTGGCAACCGCCGGACGAGCTGGTCGCAGAAAGCCGGTGATCGACGCGCGCAGCCCAGCGGCGTCCAGGCGGTGGGCCGCGTCGTGGTCCGCGACCGTCCCGTACCGGCGCAGGTCCCTCCGCGCTACGCCGAGTCCGAGGACCCGATGCGGGACGTGCCGGAGAGCTTCGCTCACAGCCGCGGTCGAGGTGTCCGCGAGGTAGGGCTCGACCAGGACGAGGTCCGGCTCCCCGAGCGTCTCGATCAGCGTCTCCCGGTCGAACGGGCGAACGGTGGCGGCGTAGAGCACCGTGACGTCGAGGTCGTCGACGGCCTCGAGCGTCCGGTCGAGCATCGGTCCCACCGCCACCACAGTGCCCCGTTCCCCTCGGCGTACGACGTCGAAGCGACCGGAGCCGACCGGTCGGGGAGCGGAGTTGGTGCTCTCGCTGAGCCGCAGGTAGACCCGGTCGTCACCGCGGACCGCCTGCCGCAGCAGCACGTCGACCTCCTCGGCGTGGCCGGGAACATGGACGGTCCAGCCGTCCAGCGTGTCGAGGAGCGCAACGTCCCCGGGCGCGTGGTGGGTCCGGCCGACGCTCGAGGCGTCGTACGACGCACCGATGCTGACCAGCACCGCGCCGACCCCCTGGTGGCCGAGGTCGAGCTTGACCTGCTCGAAGGGCCGCTCGAGCAGGAACGGCGCATAGGAGTGCACGACCGGTCGCATGCCCTCGAGGGCGAGGCCCCCGGCCACCCCCACCATGAGCTGCTCCCGGATCCCCACGTTGACCACCCGGTCGGGATGGCGCTCGGCGGCGGTGGTGAGGACCGACGCGGAGATGTCGGCCAGCACGACGACCACCCGCGGGTCGGCGTCGAGCAGCGCGGTGGTCGTGGCCAGGAAGCGTTCTCGCATCGACTGCACCGCGGTCACTCCCCCGGCCCGACCTGGGCGACGACCACCTGCGGGCGCCCGTCCGGCGGTCGGATGAACGCCCGTTCCAGCGCGACGTGGTCGCGCCCGTCGACGGCCGCCGCCCGCCACCCCTCCTGCGCGAACCGGGGCCCGAACCCGCCCGGCCAGCAGTGGGTCGCTGTACCGTTGTCCACCACCGCCACGGTGAGGGCGTCGAGGCCGACGCGGCCGACGTACGCGACGGCCTCCCAGTTGCTGCCCTCGTCGAGCTCGCCGTCGCCGACGAGCACGACCACCCGGGGCCCGGCGTGGCCGCGGGCGCGGAGCCCGAGCGCCATGCCGACCGCGATCGGCAGCCCGTGGCCGAGCGACCCGCTGGAGATCTCCACCCCGGGCACCAGCACCCGGTCGGGGTGGTGCCCGAGCGGGGAGTCGAACTGCGCGAAACCGGTCAGCGCATCGAGCGGCAGGAAGCCCTTGGCCGCCAGTACGGCGTAGTAGCCGGTCGGCCCGTGGCCCTTGGACAGCAGGAACCGGTCCCGGTCCGGAGCGTCGATCTTCGCCGGCGACACCCGCAGCACCCGGTCGTAGAGCACCCAGAGCACGTCGAGCGTCGAGGTGGCGGCGGAGTCGTGCTTCTCGTCACCCGTCAACCGCGACATCAGCGGGCGGAGGTCGCGGTAGCCGTACGTCTTGGTGGCTGTCGTCATGAGACCGATGCTGCAACCTCAACTGCACTTGAGGTCAAGCACCACCGAATGGTCCGGCGATGGTCAGCGGTCCTGGAGTGCGTCGAGCGCCACCGTGAACGCCATCGCGACCCGGCGGTCGATCCGCCGCTCGGGGTCACCGGAGAGGTCAAGCACGTATCGGTCGCGCAACGCCAGCACCCGTCGGTACTGACCAACCCGACGCCCGTCGACGGCGATGTCGAAGTGGAACGGCAGCAGGAACGGCACGTCGCCCACCACCGGAATGAAGCTCCACCCGCGCCGCAGCACTGCCAGGAACAGGCTGCTCTCCTCGGCCGTGGCGACGACATTGTCGGTCCGGTCCAGGAGCTGCCAGGCGGAGCGCAGGAGCGACCGGCCGAAGACCTTCTGCAGCGAGCCGATCACCGTGCCATCGGGCAAAATGACGTCGGTCCGGCCGCGGAACTCGAACACCTTCCGGGCGCGCAGCTGCAGCACCGGCTCCCGCTGCGCCTCATCGGCGTAGAAGTCGATCTGCTCGCGGATCTTGAGCCGCTTCTGCCGCACGAACACCAGCGGCCGTCCGGCACCCCCGTCCGAGCCTAGGGTGGAGATCGTGTAGCGGTTCTGCAGCGGGGAGAACTCCTGCTGCACGAACAGCGAGTCGAGCTCGGCCACCTCGTCCAGAACACTCATGCTGCTGCCGCCTCCTCGCCCAACAGGGCATCGACGAACGCCTCGGGCTCGAACGGCGCGAGGTCGTCCGGCCCCTCACCGAGCCCCACCAGCTTCACCGGTACGCCGAGCTCACGCTGGACTGCGACCACGATGCCGCCCTTCGCCGTACCGTCGAGCTTGGTCAGCACGATCCCGGTGACATCGACCGCCTCGGTGAAGACCCGGGCCTGCACGACGCCGTTCTGGCCGGTGGTCGCGTCCAGCACCAGCAACACCTCGTCGACCGGGCCGTGCTTCTCGACCACCCGCTTGACCTTCGTCAGCTCGTCCATCAGGCCGACCTTCGTGTGCAGCCGGCCGGCGGTGTCGATCAGCACGGTGTCCACGCGTCGCTCGACCCCCTCGCGGACCGCGTCGAAGGCCACGCTCGCGGGGTCGCCGCCCTCCGGGCCGCGCACCGTCTCGGCCCCCACCCGGCGGCCCCAGGTCTCGAGCTGGTCGGCGGCCGCGGCTCGGAAGGTGTCGGCGGCCCCGAGCACGACCGAGCGCCCCTCGGCCACGAGCACCCGTGCCAGCTTTCCGCAGGTCGTCGTCTTGCCGGTGCCGTTGACGCCCACCACCAAGAGAACGGCCGGCCGGTCCTCGTGCGGCAGCGTGCGCAACGAGCGGTCGGCCGTGCCGACGGCCGCCAGCAGCTCCTCGCGCAGCAGGTCGCGGACCTGGTGCGGCGTACGGGCGCCGAGGACCCGCACCCGGGTGCGCAGGTGGTCGACGATCTCCGTGGTGGCACCGACGCCCACGTCGGCGCTCAGCAGCGTGTCCTCGACCTCCTCCCAGGTGTCCTCGTCCAGCACGTCACGGGAGAGCAGGGTGAGCAGCCCCCGGCCCATCGACGTCTGCGAGCGGGCCAGCCGGCTCCGCAGCCGGACGAGCCGACCCGCGACCGGAGCCGGCCGGTCCAGCACCGGTGTGGGGGCGATGTCGGGCTCGACCAGCTGGTCCGGCACGACCACCGGGGCCGGGTCCCGCAGGATGCGAACGTCCGGCTTGAAGGACCGGTCGAGATCGAGTGGACGTACGTCGCGGCGCAGCCGCCGCCGGCCCGGCCGCGTGAGCAGCCCCACCAGCGTGAGCAGGGCCAGGACGGCGATTGCGACGATGACGACGACGGTTTCCACGGTGCCCGATCCTCGCAGACGCCGCGGTCAGGCGAGGGCCAGCTCCGGTTCCCGGCGCAGCCGCGCAGAGATCACCGCCGTGATCCCGTCGTCGCGCATGCTGACGCCGTACAGCGCGTCGGCGATCTCCATGGTGCGCTTCTGGTGCGTCACGATGATCAGCTGTGACGTCTCCCGGAGTGCCACCAGCAGCTCCAGCAGCCGGGACAGGTTGCGGTCGTCCAGCGCCGCCTCTACCTCGTCCAGGACGTAGAACGGCGACGGCCGGGCACGGAAGATCGCGACAAGTAGGGCGATCGCCGTGAGCGAGCGCTCTCCGCCGGAGAGCAGCGAGAGGCGCTTGAGCCTCTTGCCGGGCGGCCGCGCCTCGATCTCCACCCCGCTGGTCAGCAGGTCGTCCGGGTCGGTCAGCACCAGCCGGCCGGACCCGCCGGGGAACAGGGTGGCGAAGACGGTCTCGAACTCCCGCGCCACGTCGGCGTACGCCGCTGCGAAGACCTGCTCCACCCGCTCGTCGACCTCCCGTACGACGGTGAGCAGGTCGCGCCGGGTCGCCTTGAGGTCCTCGAGCTGACCGGCGAGGAACCCGTGCCGCTCCTCGAGGGCGGTGTACTCCTCGAGCGCCAGCGGGTTGACCCGGCCGAGCTGGGCCAGCGCGCGCTCGGCGGTGCGGACCCGCTTCTCGGCGGTGGTCCGCTCATACGCCGTCGGCTCCGCGTTCGCCGGCGACCCCACCGGCGGCGGCACCGGAGTCTGCGGCCCGTACTCGGCGAGCAGCTCCCCGGGCGCGACGCCGTACTCGGCCGCGCCCCGGTCCTCCAGCGCCGCGATGCGCAGCCGCTGCTCGGCCCGGGCGACCTCGTCACGGTGGGCCACACCGGTCAGCGCCGAGAGGTCGGCGGCCAGGGTGGCGCCGCGCCCACGTTCGGCGGCCCGCGCCCGGTCCGCCGCCGCCCGCACGGCCTCGGCCTCGTTCCGCTCGGCCGCCGCAGCGGCACGCGCACCCTCGACCTGTGCCAATGCGGTGCGGGCGGCGTAGCCCACCGCCCGTGCGGTGACCGCCAGGCGCTCTCGCCGGGCCCGCACCACCGCGGCCCGCTGCGCGGCGGTCCGTAGGCTTGCCGCCCGTCGCTCCAGCCCCTCCGCCCGGCCGGCGAGCGCACGTACCCGCTCCTCCGTCGTGCGTACGGCGAGCCGCACCTCCACCTCGGCGGCACGGGCGGCGGCGCAGGCGTCCGCCACCCGCTGCCGACTGCTGCGGTCGGGTTCGTCGACGGGAGTCGCTGCGAGCGCGGCCAGGCGTTCCTCCAGCGCCGTTAGCCGCTCGGCCTCCCGGTCCCGCCCGTCCTGCGCCTCGGCGCAGGCGGCAGCCAGCCGGGCCGCCTCGCCGGCGGCGGCGCGGGCCCGCTCGCCGAGATGGCCGAGCTGGTCGGCGACCGCGGCCAGCCGGGCGTCGGACTGGTGCAGCTCGTCCAGGCTCTCCTGCACCCGCGAGGCGGCCTCAGCTCGGCGCTCGGCAGCGGCAGCCTTGGTGAAACGCAGCCGATCGCCGCGGTGGGCGACCTCCGCGCGCGCCCTCGCCGCCTCCTCGACCGCCGCCTGCAGCTCCAGCCGGGTGGGCGCGCCGGCGGACCCCCCGACCGCCCAACCAGCGCCGAGCAGGTCTCCATCGGCGGTCACCGCTCGCAGCTCGGGCACCGACTCGACCAGCCGAGCGGCCTCCGGCAGGGTCGGTACGACGGCCACCCGGTCCAGCGCCCGGCGCAGGGCGGGACGCAGTGCGTCGGGTGCGTCCACCAGGTCGATCGCGTAGACGAAGCCGTCGGAGAGCTCGGGCCAGGACGGTGGCGGTGGTGGCCCGTCGCCCACCAGCAGGCCGACCCGGCCGCCGCCGGTCGCCTTGAGCAGGTCGAGCACCTCGACGGCGTCGGACAGCGAGCGGACGGCGACCGCGTCGGCCGTCGCCCCGAGAGCGGCAGCCACGGCAGCCTCGGCGCCCGGCGCCACCGCAAGCAGGGGCAGCAGTGGCCCGAGCACGCCGGAGAGCCGAGGGCCCGCGGACACGACGGCCTCCACGCCGTCGCGTCGCTCAAGCGCCGCCGCCAGCGCGTCGTGGCGGGCGGCCAGCGCGGAGCGCTCCCGCTCGACCACCCGCTCCTCCTCGTCGGCGGCGGCCAGCTCCCGCTCTGCCTCGGCCAGCTCGGCTTCGGCCAGCTCGTGCCTCGAGTCCAGTCCGGTCTCGCCGTCGTCGAGCCCGGCGATCTCGCTCTCCAGGGCCAGGAAGCTCGCCCGGGCCGCCGCCGCCCGCGCCTGCGCGTCCTCCAGAGCTCCGGCCAGCCGGGCGGTCTCGGCATCGGTTCGGGCCGCGCGGCTGCGCAGCGCGCCGATCTCGCCGACCAACCCGGCCAGCTGCTCGCGGCGGTCCGCTCCGGCGCGCGCGCTCACTGCCGCCGCGGCCTCCTCGGTGACGAGCGCCGACTCGGCCGCGGCCCGCCTGGTCGCCGCCTCGCTCAACGCCACCCGCTCGAGAGCCAGGGCCGCCGTCAGCTCCCCCTCCTGGCGGCGTACGCCGGCCGCTTCGCGCTCGAGCTGCATCGGGTCGGGCTCGGGAAGAATCGCCTGCTGCTCGGCACCGAGGTTGCGCGCGCGCTCCGCGGCGAGCCCGACAAGGCCGGCGAAGCGCTCGGCCAGCGCGCAGAGCTGGTAGTAGGTGTCGGCGGCGCCCGCCATCCGTTCGGCGCTGCCGGCGAGCTCGCCCTCGAGCTCAGCCTCCCGGGCGCGCGAGCCGGCCAGCGCCGCTTCGACGGCCGCCAGTCGCTCACGAGCGGCCGCCTCGTCGTGCTCCTCGGCGGCGAGCTCCCGGCGCAGCGTGAGCAGGTCGTCGGCGAGCAACCGGAGCCGGGCGTCCCGGAGCTCCGCCTGCACCCCGGCCGCCCGCCGGGCCACCTCGGCCTGCTGGCCTAGCGGTCTGAGCTGACGGCGCAGCTCGGTGGTCAGGTCGGCGAGCCGGGTGAGGTTGGCCGTCATCGCGTCCAGCTTGCGCAGCGCCTTCTCCTTGCGGCGCCGGTGCTTGAGCACACCGGCGGCCTCCTCGATGAAGGCCCGACGATCCTCGGGACGGGCGTGCAGGACGGTGTCGAGCTGGCCCTGGCCGACCACGACGTGCAGCTCCCTGCCGATGCCCGAGTCGCTCAGCAGCTCCTGGACGTCGAGCAGCCGGCACGGCCGCCCGTTGATCGCATACTCGCTCTCCCCCGACCGGTACATCAGCCGGCCGACGGTCACCTCGGCGTACTCGATGGGCAGCGCGCCGTCGGAGTTGTCGATGGTCAGCACCACCTCGGCCCGGCCGAGCGGTGGCCGTCCGGCCGTGCCGGCGAAGATGACGTCCTCCATCTTGCCCCCGCGCAGCGACCTGGCGCCCTGCTCGCCCAGCACCCATGCGATGGCGTCGATGACGTTGGACTTGCCAGAGCCGTTCGGTCCGACCACGGCGGTGATGCCGGGCTCGAAGCGCAGCGTGGTCGCCGAGGCAAACGACTTGAAGCCGCGCAGGGTCAGACTGGCAAGATGCACGCGCTGGCTCCGATCCGGCGCCGCGGACGGCGTACGGCGGCCGAGGTCGCGCAAGGGAAGGCTCGGGGAACAGTACCGGCGGGCGCTCGACTATCGCCGACGGCGCGCGCAGCGGGTGGCGCCGCGGCGACGGCCCGGCGTGACCGGCAGCTCAGGCGAGCGCTGGTTCCTTGGCCGGCACCGAGAGCAGCAGGTCCGCGTCGGCCGCGTCCGTGGCCGCGACCGCGGCCAGCAGCTCGTCGTTGACGATCCGGAGCCGCAACAGCTCGCGCTCGAGCTCACGGTTGCGCTTCTGCAGCCGGCGTAGGTCGGCCATGATGCGGGCGTCGGGCCCGAGCCCGACGTGACCGAGAAGAGCCTTGGCCATGCGAGGTCCTCCACGATTAGACGCCAGCGGTTCGACCGGGCGTTGGCCACGCTCGTCGTCCGCCAGTCCTTTCAGCGTGGCACGGAGCGGGCTCTCAGGTCAAGATGCCATAACAACTTTTCTCACGCTCCGTGATAGGGGTGTAGCGCTGTGCTCACCACCGGGCCCGCCTCGGCCGTGGCTGGCAGGCCGGGCAGCGGAAGCTGGACCGGTTCATGAACGTCTCCCGGACGACGGGCGTACCGCAGCGCGGACAGGGCTCACCGGTCCGGCCGTAGACGGCCAGCCGCTGCTCGAAGAGCCCGCTCACCCCCTCGGTCGACACATACAGCACGTCGAACGACGTACCGCCCGCGGCCAGTGCCTCCGCCATGACCGCCCGGATGCCGCCGAGTAGGCGGGTGCCGGCCGGTCGGTTCAGCGTCTCGGTCGGGCGGGCGTAGTGCAGCTGTGCCCGCCACAGCGACTCGTCGGCGTAGATGTTGCCCACGCCGCTGATCAGGCTCTGGTCCAGCAGTGCACGCTTCACCCCCGTACGCCGCCGCCGTAACCGGGCGAGGAAGCCGGCGTCGTCGAAGTCGGGGTCCAGCGGGTCGCGGGCGATGTGCCGGATGGTGTCGGGCAGGACGGCCCCGCCGGCCACGACTACCAGCCCGCCGAAGGTCCGCTGGTCGACGAAGCGCAGCTCGCGGCCGCCGTCGGCAAAGGACAGGCGCACCCGCAGATGCGTCTCCGCCGGTTTGTCCCGCGGTACGACGAGCAGCTGCCCGCTCATGCCCAGGTGAGCCTGCAGGGCGTCCCCGGAGTCCAGCGGCAGCCACAGGTACTTGCCGCGCCGGCGAGCGGCGTCGATCCGTCGGCCGAGCAGCAGCGCCTCGAAGTCCTGCATCCCGGCGGCGTGCCGGCGAATTGCCCGCGGGTGCAGCACCGCGACCGAGTCGACCGTGCGGCCGACCACGCCTCGGTCGAGCCCCAGGCGCACGACCTCGACCTCCGGCAGTTCCGGCATCTGCCGGTCTAGCCCAGGTCGTTCACGGGGGCGTCCGCCGCCGCCGCGGTCGCCGCCCGGGCGCGGGCGTTGAGCGCCAGCCAGGCGACCTCTGCGGCTTGCTGCTCAGCCGCCTTCTTGCTCCGCCCCTCACCGCGCCCCAGCTCCTCGAGGCCGACGCACGCCGTCGCGACGAAGCTCTTGGCGTGGTCCGGGCCGCTCTCCTCGACGACGTAGCGCGGCACGCCGAGCAGCTCACCGGCGGTGAGCTCCTGCAGTGAGGTCTTCCAGTCCAGGCCGGCGCCCCGCGACGCCGACTCGGCCAGCAGCGGGTCGAAGAGCCGGCGTACGACCTCGGTGGCCGCGGCGGGCCCCAGCTCGACGTACACGGCACCGATCAGAGCCTCCAGCGTGTCGGCGAGGATCGAGGACTTGTCGCGCCCGCCGGTGGTCTCCTCGCCCCGGCCCAGCCTGAGGTGGTCGCCGAGTCCGAGAGCGCGAGCAACGTCCGCGAGCGCCCTCATGTTGACCACGGCCGCGCGCAGCTTGGCCAGCTGCCCCTCTGGCAGGTCGGGGTGCTGGCGATAGAGCGCATCGGTGACCACGAGGCCGAGCACGGCGTCGCCCAGGAACTCCAGCCGCTCGTTGGTCGGCAGCCCGCCGTTCTCGTAGGCGAAGGACCGGTGCGTGAGCGCCCGTTGCAGGAGCTCGGGCGACATCGAAACGCCCAGGACAGCCAGCAGCGCCTCGCGTTCGCGCCCCGTCGTCTCGGCGCCCGGCTCAGACAGCGAGCACCCGGCGGCCGTTGTAGGTGCCGCAGTTGCCGCAGGCGGTGTGTGGCAGCTTGGGCTGCCGGCAGCGGTCGCAGGTGGCGTACGTCGGCGCGGCGGCCTTCCACTGCGAACGCCGGGAGTGGGTGTTGCTGCGCGACATCCGGCGCTTGGGAACGGCCACGGCTATCTCTCCTGGGGTTCGGTCGGGCGTTGGTCGATCATGGCATCGGCTGGCGCCCGCAGCAGCTGCAGGGCCGCCCAGCGGGAGTCGGCCAGCTCGTGGCCGTGGCCGGCGTCGGCGTCGGCGAGCCGGATGCCGCACGTCGGGCACAACCCCATGCAGTCGTCGTCGCACAGGGCGATGAGCGGTGCCGCGAGCACGATCTCGTCGCGGACCAGAGGCTCCAGGTCGAGCAGGTCGCCGCTCAGGTGCGGCAGCTCGTCATCGCCTCCGGGCCCGTTCTCGGCCGCGGTCTCGGGATAGGCGTAGAGCTCCTGGAGGTCGGCCTCGACGGTGCTGGTCAGCGGGTCGAGGCAGCGGGCGCACTCGCCAGCCAGGGGCGCCCGGGCCGTTCCTGACACGAGCACCCCGTCCATCACCGACTCCAGCCGCAGGTCGAGCTCCACCGGCGCGCCCACCGGTACGCCGACCAGCCCGACGCGCAGCTCGGCAGGCGCCGGGACGGTTCGGTGCAGCCGACGCATCGACCCCGGGCGACGGCCCAGCTCGCGGGTATCGAGCACGAGCGGCGCGCGGGGGTCGAGGGAGGAGGTGGGCTTGTTCTTCATGGCGGGTCGGCCGGGCTGTGAGCCGGCCGGAGGATCACTGTACCGGAGCGCTCGGAACCGACACTGTCCGCCGTCGATGACCGCCGGTTGGTCGGCAACCAAGCACCGGTCTCCGCGTCGTGCCGCAGCCGGCGGCAGGTCAGCCGCGCAGTGCCGGCTGCTCCTGGTCATCGGGCAATGAGATGGCGGGCAGCGCCGGCAGGGCGTCGAGCTCTTGGCGGAGCTTGTCCCGGCCGTGGACGACGGCGTTCATCGTTCTCTGCAGCATGATCTCGAAGTGCGCGAGCTTGGCGTCGACGTACTCGTCGACCTCGCGGCGCTTGCTCTCGACCTCTTCGTTTGCTTCGGCGACCAACCGGTCGGCCTCGCGCCGGGCCTCCGTCGCGACCTCGGTGACTGCCACCAGCCGGGCCCGCTCGCGCTCCCCCTCAGCGACGATCCGGTCGGCGGCCTCCCGGCCCTGCTCCACCAGGGCGTCGCGGTCCGCGATCACAGCCGCGGCCCCACGCAGCTCACGTGGCAGCAGGTGCCGCAGCTCGTCGAGCATCGCCAGCAGCTCGCCCCGGTTGACGATGCAGGACGCCGACATCGGCATCGCCCGGGCGCTCTCGAGCGCTGCGGCGATCTCGTCGATCTTGCCTTGCACGTCCACGGGACCGGGCCTCCGACGGGGTGGGGAGCTGGTGCGGGAAACCGGCGGCGGTCAGGCCCCGACCCCGCCGGCGAGCCGGTCGGTGAGCCGGCGCAGGACCGGCTCCGGGACCAGCCCGGACACGTCACCGCCGTAGGTCGCCACCTCCTTGACCAGGCTCGAGGACAGGAAACTGTAGAGCGGGTTCGTCGCCATGAACAACGTCTCGACGCCGGCCAGCCCGTGGTTCATCTGCGCCATCTGGAGCTCGTAGTCGAAGTCGGAGACCGCGCGCAGACCCTTGACGATCGCCGCGATCCCGCGGTCACGGCAGAAGTCGACGAGCAGCCCCTCGAAGGCCTCGACGGTCACGTTGCCGTACGCGTCGGTGACCTCGCGCAGCATCGCGATCCGCTCGTCCTGGCTGAACAGCCCGGCCTTCGACCGGTTCGGCATCACCGCGACGACGACATCGTCGTAGAGCCGGCTGGCCCGGCCGACGATGTCGAGGTGGCCGTTGGTCACCGGGTCGAACGAGCCCGGGCAGACGGCCGAGCGCGCCACGGCGTTCCTCTCGTTGATCATCCCGACAGAGCCGGGCGACCGTACCAAAGGGTGCCTTCGCCGTAGCGCCGGTCGCGCACCGCCGTCAGCCCTTCCGGCCAGCGCAGCGGCGCTCCGCGGCTCGACCGCTCGACCACCACGACGGCGGCCGGCGCCAGCCAGCCGTGGTCGACGAGGCCGCGCAGCACCGCCTCGACGGCGCCGTCGCCCAGCGAGTACGGCGGGTCGGCGAAGACCACGTCGTACGCCGGACCGCCGGGTGGACCGGCCACCGCGCACTCCACCTTCTCGGCGGCCACCTCTGCCCCTGGTAGGGCCAGAGCCCGGACGTTGGCTCGCAGCGCCAGCAGCGCCATGGGGTCGCGCTCGATCAGCAGCGCGTGCGCAGCGCCCCGGCTCAACGACTCCAGACCCACCGCGCCGGAGCCGGCGTAGAGGTCGAGCACCCGGGTGCCGACCAGCGCACCCCGCATCGACTCGACGGCCGAGAACAGGGCCTCCCGCGTCCGGTCCGAGGTCGGCCGGGTGCCGGTGCCGGCCGGCACCGCGAGCCGCCGGCCGCCCGCTTGGCCGGCGATCACCCGGGTCACGCCCGCTCCAGGAACTCGGCGTCCTGCTCCTCCGCCAGCCCGGCGATCGCGCGAGCGAGCTCCGGATGCTGGTCCAGCTCGGGGTCGGCCTCGACCAGCGTGGTGGCCTCCTGCCGGGCGGTGCGGATCAGCTCCTCGTCGCGCAGCAGAGAGAGCAGCCGCACGGCGCTGCGCCGGCCGGACTGCTCCTTGCCGAGGACGTTGCCCTCCCGCCGGTGCTCCAGGTCGAGGCGCGCCAGAACGAAGCCGTCGAGGGTGTCGGCCACGCCCTGCAGCCGGTCGCGTCCCGGCGTACCGACGGCCGCCTCGGTCTCGAGCAGGCACCAGCTCGGCGCCGAACCGCGACCGACCCGGCCGCGAAGCTGGTGGAGCTGGGAGACTCCGAACCGGTCCGCGTCGAGCACCACCATCACCGCGGCATTCGGTACGTCGACGCCGACCTCGATCACCGTGGTGGCGACCAGCACGTCGAGGCTGCCGGCAGCGAACTCGCGCATCACCCGGTCCTTCTCCTCGGCCGGCAGCCGCCCGTGCAGGGCGGCGACGCGCAGCCCTGCCAGCTCGTGAACCGCCAGTCGCGGCGCGACGTCGAGGACTGCGGCGGCCGGGCGGCGGCCCTCCTCCGCCTCGTCGTCGAGAGCCCACAGGTCGGACTCCTCCGCTGCCGGCGACGCGCCGGCGGTCGACTCGCCGATCCGCGGGCACACGACAAACGCCTGATGGCCGGCGGCCACTTCCTCACGCACCCGGGCCCACATGCGCTCCTGCCAGCTCGCGCTCTCGGCCGGCACCACGTGGGTCGAGATCGGCGCCCGGCCCAGCGGCAGCTCGACGAGCGTGGAGACCTCCAGGTCGCCGTACACGGTCATGGCAACCGTGCGCGGTATCGGGGTCGCGGTCATGACCAGCACGTGCGGCGGCTCGCTACCCTTGGATCTCAAGGTCTCGCGTTGCTCGACGCCGAAGCGGTGCTGCTCGTCCACGACGACCAGCCCGAGGTCGGCGAACTGCACACCCTCCTCGAGCAGGGCGTGGGTGCCGACCACGATCGCGGCTTCGCCCGACTCGACCGCGGCGAGTACCCGCCGGCGTACGGCGGCGCCCTGCGAACCGGTGACCAGCGCCACCCCGGTGGCCGTCTCGGCCGCACCCAGCTCGCCGGCGGCGCCCAGCGGACCCAGCAGGTCGCGGATGCTGCGCTCGTGCTGGGCGGCCAGCACCTCGGTGGGCGCGAGCAGGGCGGCCTGCCCGCCGGTGTCGGCGACGGCGAGCATCGCTCGCAGCGCGACGACCGTCTTGCCGCTGCCGACCTCGCCCTGCAGCAGCCGGTACATCGGGTGCGGCTCTGCCATCTCGGCCGCCACCGTGGCGGCGACTTCCTGCTGACCGCCGGTCAGCTCGAAGGGCAGCCGGGCGTCGAAGGCGGCGACCAAGCCGTCCCCGCGAGCCACCCGCGGCTTGGCCGGTGTGGCGCGGGCCGCCGCCCGTCGCTGGGCCAGGGTGACCTGCAGGACCAGCGCCTCATCCCACTTGAGCCGGCCGGTCGCCCGGGCCACATCGGCGCGCGTCTCCGGCCGGTGGATCCCTTCGTACGCCGTCCGCAAGTCCACCAGCCGGTGCCGCTCGCGCAGCTCCGCCGGCAGTGGGTCCGCTGGCTCACCCAGGGTGTCGAGCACGACCTGCAGGGCGTTGGCGATGCTCCAGGAAGCCAGCTTGGCGGTCGCGGGATAGACCGGAATGAGCGCGCCGGCGAAGCGTCCGGCGTCCTCCAGCTCGTCACCGAGCAGCTGGTAGTCGGGGTGGGTGAGCTGACGTTTGTGGTTGTACTCGCCCACCTTGCCGGCGAACAGTCCCCGTCGGCCCTCCTTGAGCTCCCGGGACCGCCAGGGCGCCGTCTTGCCGAAGAAGGTGAGCACGAGGGAGCCTGCCCCGTCGGTCACCACCACCTCGAGGATCTTGTCCTTCCGGTACTTCATCTGGCGCAGGCTGGCCTTTTGGACCTGGGCGAGCACGGTGACGTGCTCGCCCACCCGCAAGCTGTCGAGCCGGGTCAGCTCGCCCCGCTCGACGTACCGCCTGGGGTAGTGCCGGAGCAGCTCACCGACGGTGTGCAATCCCAGGTTGCTGGCGAGTGCCTTGGCGGCTTTGTCGCCGACGGTGGCCCGCAGCGGTTCACGAAGGTCGATCCCCACTGGTCCTACTCGACGCCGATCATCAGCAGGCTCTCCACCTGACCGCCGACAAAGGCCACGGTGTCCACGGCCGGGTGCCCCGCACTGACATGGCGGCACAGGACTTCGCCCAGCTCGCCGGCCCGGTCTCCGGTCACAACCGTGACCAGCTCACCACCGCCGGCCAGCATCCGGTCGAGCAGCTGCGCGGAGACCGCCGTCGGATCGGTGCCGATCAGTGCCACGTCACCCTCGAGCAACCCGAGCACGTCCCCCGCCTGGCAGATGCCGGCGCTGGTCTGCGCCCGCGCTGCCGCAATCGTGATCTCGGCCCAGCGGGTCGCACCGGCGGCGGCCGACATCGCGATGACGTCGTCGGCAAATTGGCACTCGGGGTCATGTACGCCGAGCGCCGCGAGGCCCTGGACGAGCGACCGCGCCGGAACGACGGCAACGGTGACCCCCTGCTCCCGCGCGAGCCGGGCGGCCTCGTCAGCCACCACCCGCGCCGCCGCGTCGTTGGGCAGGACGGCCAGCTCGGCCGCTCCGCTGCCCGACATCGCGGCGACCAGCTCGGCCGCGGCCACGGGGCAGCCAGGTGGGCTGACGACCACCACGGCGCCGGCGGCTTCGAACAGCGCCGCCAGTGGACCGGGCGGCGCCACCGCCAAGATCGACCGGCGGACCGACGGCGGACCGACGCGGTCCTGGAACCGCGTCACGGTGATCCGGTACGGACGGCCAGCGTGCACCCCCGCCTCCACGGCGGCGCCCACGTCGTTGGCGTGCACGTGCACGTTCCACTGGCCGTCCGCGCCCACGACCGCGACCGAGTCGCCCAGCTCCCCCAAGGCCTCCTTCAGCAAGGTGACGGAGTCCTCGGTGGCGTCGAGGAGATACTGCACCTCGTAGGCATAGCTGTCGCTGCCTTCCTCCCGTCCGGTCGCCAGGCCGGTGCTGTCGCGGGCCACGAGCAGCTCCGCATCCGGATGGCCCGGCGCCGGCTCGCCGGTCACGACGGACACGAGCGCGTCGAGCAGCACGCACAGCCCCCGGCCGCCGGCGTCCACGACGCCTGCCTTGGCGAGGGCGCCGAGCTGGGACGGGGTGCGGGAGAGGGCCTCGTGCGCTCCCTTCGCCGCCGCCCGAGCCACCGTCGGCAGGTCCGTGCTGCGGGTCGCCCGGGCGGCCTGGGCGGCGGCGCGGGCGACGGTGAGCACGGTGCCCTCGACCGGGTCGGCCACCGCGGCGTAGCCGGAGTCGGCGGCCCGCTCGAGTGCCTGGACCAACGCCGTACCCCCCGCTGTGGCGCCGTCGCGAACGCTCTCGCCGAAGCCGCGGAGGAAACCGCTGAGGATCACTCCCGAGTTGCCGCGGGCACCGGTCAGGGCGCCCTGGGACATCGCCTTGACGGTGGCGGCGAGGTCGGCGGGGCCGTCCACTGCCTTGAGCGCGTCGGCGGCCGACTGCATGGTCAGAACCAGGTTGGTGCCGGTGTCTCGATCGGGGACGGGGTAGACGTTGAGGAGGTCGATCTCACCGCGAGCCCGCTGCAGTGCCTCGAGGCCGGCCGCGCACCACCGGCGTACGGCGGCCGCGTCGAGGACGTCGAGCACCGCGCCTCCTCCGTCGGCAGCCGTGATGTACCGCCAGGCTAGCCGCGGCGGCCGACAGGTCCTGTGTTGTCGAGTTTGGCCGCTTCCTCGGCCGCTGGGTACTCTGTTCTTCTGGTGCGGCCCTCTCCCGGCCGTCCGTCCTCTTCCTGGAGCGTCCCGTGGCTGCCGTGTGCGACGTCTGTGGCAAGGGCCCGGGCTTCGGCATGTCGGTGTCGCATTCACACCGGCGCACCCGCCGCCGCTGGAACCCCAACATCCAGACCGTGCATGCTCTGCTCGGCCGGACCCGCAAGCGGCTGAACGTGTGCACCTCCTGCATCAAGGCCGGCAAGGTCACCCGCGCCAGCTGACGCTGGGTCGGTGGCGGTCTGTCCACAGGACGGCGTGCGGGGCTAGAACGCCCGTCGCCTGGCTCGTATCCTCGCGGTCATGCCGGGGTCGTCGGCACGTGGCGTTGCGCTGGCAGTTGTCCTGAGCGCGACAGTTGCCGGCTGCTCCTCGAGTGACGGCGAGAAGCCCCGTGCCCTGCCGACGATCCCCACAGCCACCCCGAGCTCAACCTCGCCTACGCCCCTTGCCTCCGCTACCGCAGACACAAGTGCTGCAAGCGTCGTGGCCTTCATCAAGAGCTACTACGCCGAGATAAATCGCGCCATTGAAACTGGCGACGTTTCGGCACTCACCTCTTACAGCGTGCCAGCATGCCCGTGCCGACGGCTGGTAAGCAGCATTAAGGAGAAGTCGACAGGCACGAAAATTAGAGGGGGTCACTTCACACTTGGGGGCATCTCACCCCACGACGTCACGCCGACGCTGGCGGGAGTCGTAGTCACTTTCGACGTGGCGAGGGCCGAAGTAGTCAAAGCCGACGGCACAATTGTGGACACTATTGAAGCCGCCAAAGGTGCGAAAGACGATCTCTCACTTGTGCTACATAATGGAAGCTGGCTTGTTGCCAACGGGCTGGAGCTGAAATGAGAGTGCTTAGTCGCGCGGTCATCGGCGCTCTGATGTTGACGACGCTGGCAATTTCGGGGAGCGCTAACGCCAAGGGGTGCGGCCTTCGCCACTGCACTACCGTTAGCGCTGGCGTCACGGCGTACGGCGTGACGATCACCGCCCACGACGGCGGCGGAACGGCGTACAACTACAGCCCTGAGGGCGGAGCGGCGCCGCTGGCCAAGTATGTCTGGACGCTCATACCAGCCTGTCCCCAGAACAAGCCCGGCGGCAACGACTATCTGTGTCGAGGCGCGACGGTCGGGTGCCCGATCGCCGGGGACCTGCAGTGGAGGATCTACTTCCGTAACCTCGATCCGGCCCTCGGGGACCCATGGCATCTGAGAGCGACACAATGCCTGGCGAGAAATCCATTGCTGGACATCGCAGCCATCAAAGCAGCGGTTGACAAGATCTTCCAGCAAGACCTGCCGCTACCCGGTGGGTCACTCATGGTGCAGCCGCCCGACGGCGCACTCGTGAACCTGCCTACCATCTTCTACACCACCACGACGCAACCGCTCTCTTTCACGGTGACCGCTCTAGGCGTGACAGTGAGAATCACCGCGATACCTACCGGCTACGGCTGGCACTTCGGTGACGGCGCGACTGCCACCACCACCTCGCCGGGGCACCCGCACCCGAACGGCGACGTCACGCACACGTATGCCGTCTCGGCCAGCGGGCTCTCCCCTTATGTCACGGTCGTCTGGTCCGGCACCTACACGGTCGCCGGCTTCGATGAGGTCTTCGACGTCACGGGAACCGTGAGCCGTGATGGACCACCCCTGCAGCTGGTGGTGCGGGAGGCGCGAGCTGAGCTGATCGACGGCTGACACGGGTTCGTGGTAACGAATGTGCGCTGGAGCAACCATCCGTTACCACTAATCGGCGGGCCGCCAAACCGGCGTCAGGCCAAGGCACGCACGACGACCACCATGCCGCCAAAAGCCGCCAGGGCGAGCGTGGCCTTGCGCACCCCGGATTCCGAGAGCCGATGCGCCACCAGTGCGCCGAGCAGCGAGCCGGCGAGCATGGCGACCAGGAGACCGGCCTCGACGTGAGGCAGGCCCAGGCTGACCAGCGCCACCAGGTTCAGCGCGAGGAAGTAGGCCTGGAGAGTGGCCCGGATGCTGCTTGGCCGCCACCCGGCGTTGTCGGCGTACAGAGCCGCCGCGGGCCCGCCGATCGCCGCCACCACGTTCATCGTGGCGCTGATCACACCGGCCACCACGGCGCCGGCCGGGCCGCTTGCCCGCCGCCACCGTCGGCCCGAGGCCAGTACGCCGGCGCCGAGCAACGTGGCCACACCCGCTGCCAGGGCCGCCCAGCGGGTGTCGATCCGGCGTACGCCGATCGCCAACAGCGGGGTCGCCAGCGCCGCCGGGATGAGCAGCTGCAGCCCGTCGCGAACCCGGACGGCGCGGAACTCCCGCGCTACCAGCACGGCGTTGAGCAGCGCGGAGAGCAGCACGGCGACGCGCACGCCCTCCCGGACGCCGAGGATCGCCACCAGGAACGGCCCGCACACAAGCGCGAACCCGATGCCGCTGATCGACTGGGCGAACGCGCCGACGCCGACAGCGACCGCGGCAAGGCCGGCGGTCACGAACCGGCGTCCCGCCATCGCCAGGCGTGGTCCACCGGACCGATGCCGCTGCCGAGCGCGAACCCGTGCGCGATCGCGCCGGTGACGTAGTCCTTCGCCGCCTTGGCAGCCTCGGGGACGTCCATGCCGACGGTGAGGAACGACGCGATGGCGGAGGCGAGCGTGCAGCCGGTGCCGTGGGTATGCCGGTTGTCCAGCCGGGGGGCGCGCAGCTCAATCGCCTCGTTGCCGTCGTAGAGCACGTCGACCGGGTCCCCCTGGAGATGTCCGCCTTTGATCAGCACCCACTGCGGGCCCAGCGCGTGCATCGCCTGTGCCGCCTCGAGCAGGCCAGCCTCCGAGCTGACCCGTACGCCGGTGAGCTGCGCGACCTCGTACAGGTTGGGAGTGGCCACCGTAGCGACGGGCAGCAGCCGCTCGCGCACCGCGCGAACCGCCTCCGGAGCCAGCAGTGGGTCGCCATGCTTCGACATGCCGACCGGATCCACCACCACTGGCACGGCGACACCCGTGAGCACCTCTGCGACGGCCTCGACCAGTGGCGCGGAGGCGAGCATGCCGGTCTTCACCGCGTCCACTCCGATGTCCCCGAGCACGCTGTCGAGCTGAGCGCGAACCGCCTCGACCGGCAGCTCCCAGTAGCCCTGGACGCCGACCGAGTTCTGGGCCGTGACGGCCGCAACCACCGACATGCCGTGCACACCGAGTGCCAGCATGGTCTTGAGGTCGGCCTGAATCCCGGCCCCCCCGCCGGAGTCGGAGCCGGCGATCGTCAGCACCCTTGGCGGCGTCATGCCTCAAGTCTGGCCGAGCCGCCACCGGGCGCATTCTGGCGGGAGTGCGGCGGGCTACCAGAGCAAGCCAGTTGAGGGGAGCGCGGTCTCCGTGCAGCGGTTGATCCTGACGGGCGCTCCCGGGTCCGGGAAGACGTCCGTGCTCATGGCGTTACGGAGCCGTGGGTACGACGTGATCCAAGAAGCGGCGACGGCTGTCATCTGCAGGGAGCAAGCGCAGGGTGACGACGAGCCCTGGGCTCAGGCAACCTTCATCGACGAGATTGTCGCGTTGCAGCGGCAGCTCGAGTCGGTGCCTCGGCGCTCAGGGCTTGCGTTCTACGACCGTTCGCCGATCTGCACCCTCGCTCTCAGTACCTACCTCGGCTACCCGGTCTCGGCCGCGCTCTCAGCCGAGATCGGCAGGATCAGGCGGGAGCGCAGCTACGACCGGCGAGTGTTCTTCGTCCGCGAGATCGGGTTCTGTGAGCCCACCGCCGCTCGAAGGATCACCTTCGAGGACTCCCTGAAGTTCGAGCGCTTGCACGAGGAGACCTATCGCGCCCTGGGCTACGAGCTCGTCGACGTCCCGCGAGGGGACGTTGCGGACCGCGCCGACAGGATCGAGACGCACGTCGCTTCGTGGAGGTCATCGCGAGCCGACTCGTGATCGATTCGGTCGCCTCTTGTCGCCTGCTGGTCGCCCTACGCGCCGGCGGACGTCCCCGTCTGATGCGCCATCTTGACCGCGCCGGTCACTGCGTCGATGACCGCGACGAGCGGGCCGTGCACCGGACCGGGCGGGTCTGGTACCGGGGGACCGGAAGGTGTCCGACTCAACGAGTCCGCCCTCCGCCCGCACGAGGTCTGCGACGGGGGCAAGCCGGTAGCTCGCGAGGGTCGCCATAGCCGTCTCTTTCGGCACGACCGCGGCTTCCGGACCAACCGGCTCCACGTCCCATCCCGCAGCAGCGATCTCCTCTGGTAACCCCACCGTTTCAGCCTGCCACGATGGACGGAGCACCGAACAGCGCGCGAGATCGGCGAACCAGTACGTCGGCCTGGCTAGGGTTGCGATTGTGGAATCGGTGGACTACGTCGACACGTTCATCGCCGCCGCGGACGACACTACGGCGGTCAAGGGCACCGTCCCCCCAAGCGCCCCGGGTAACCCGTCGGTCGCGGCACGCACCTTCCAGATCGTCGCGGAGCAGCCGTACCAGTTCACGTCTGGCGACGTCATCTTCACCGTCTTCGCTGATCGCCGCGGTATCCCGGAGCAGGAGCGGCCAGCGGCACGCGAGGAGTTCTACTCGAGAGGTCAGGCATGCCTTCGCTCGTCGGCTCTCGGTAAGCGCTACGGGTGGGGCATCCACGCGGATGCCGAGGGCCGCATCGCCCTCGTGGGGGTCGAGACTCCCGAGTACGCCGAACTCATCTCGGGACAGCGCCAGAGTGCCTCGGGAGCTCCCACCAAGCTATCCAAGGCCATGCGCAGCTCGCGCGCACCTCGTCAACGCGGGGACCTCACGCTGTAGCCGACCCCCGCTTGGGGGCGTTGATCGACATCGAACGCCACCTCGTGGCAATCCCTGGCGGCTGGGGACCTAGTCGAGGCCGATCGATAAGGGCTCGACGTCACGTCGCTGCCACCCCCATCGTGGGGCGATGCCGTGGGAGTTCACCGACGAGGTCGAGCTGTACGCCGAGCGCGCCTGGGAGCTGCTAGCGGCTCGGCCGGCCGAGAACACCATCGCGCTCACGGTGATCGAGAGCGTGCGGGCGGGCCGCCGGTGGTCCGCGGACCCAATGCTGTTCGGGTGGTACGACGCCGGAGGGATCTCCGGCGCGGTGAGCATGACTCCGCCGTACGAGCTGCACCTCGCCGCCGTTCCGGACGACGCGGTCGACGAGCTGGTAGCAGCGCTGCGATCCCGTGCCGTCTCCGTGCCGGGCGTCAACGGCGATCCGGCGACCGTCGACCGGTTCGCTGCGGCGTGGACCGCCGGCGGCTCGCTGCAGGCCACCACGACGATGCGGCTGCGGCTCTACGCGCTGGGCACGCTGCGGCCACCCACACCGCCGCCCGCCGGTCTGGCTCGACTGGCACGTGAGGGCGACGTCGAAGCCGCCGCAGGCTGGTTCACCGCGTTCCAGCGGGAGGCCGGCGGCCACGTCGTTCCCGTGGAGCCGGTCGTACGTGACCGGATCGAGAGCGGGCTGCTGTGGCTGTGGGAGAACAGCGCCGGCGCGGTCGTGTCCCTGGCTGGCCGCAACCGGGCCGCGGCAGGCGTCGCGCGCGTGGGGCCGGTGTTCACACCGCCACAGCATCGTCGGCGTGGCTACGGCGCGGCCGTGACCGCCGCCTGCTCCGGCGACGCCCTGCACCATGACGCAGACCACGTCGTGCTGTTCACCGACCTTGCCAACCCGACGTCCAACGCCATCTACCAGCAAATCGGCTATCGACCAGTCCGCGACTACGAGGTCGTCCACTTCGAGGAGTAGCGACTCTGGCTGCCGATGGGCCCGAGGGTTCGGTGACGTAGAGGGTCCGCGGCTTATCTGGCGCGTCCCTCCCGCGGTGCGGTGCGGTGCCAACGCCGGTCGGGACTTCCGCCGCCGACAAGAGTCAGACTGAGACGGTGGATTCTCCGCCTCAGCAGGTGCTCACCGGCGGCAACGTCGCTGCCGGTGTGCTCAGAATCGGTGCGACGGTGCGCAAGCCGGCGACTCCCGCCACCCCGGCGGTCGAGGCGCTGCTCGACCATCTCGCCGCCGTCGGCTTTGCAGGTGCGCCGCGAACGCTCGGCCGCGACGAGCTCGGGCGCCACGTCCTGGAGTACGTCCCTGGGGAGATGGCCGACACGTTGCCGCCGTTCACCGGGAACGACCTGCGCCGGCTCGGCCGGTTGATCCGCGAGTTCCACGACGCCGTAGAGGACTTCCAGCCACCACCGGCCGCGCAGTGGCACGTGGTGATCCCACCAGATCGCTGTGAGCTGATCTGCCACCACGACCTCGCACCGTGGAACCTCGTCCGCGACGCGCACCGGTGGGTGTTCATCGACTGGGACGGCGCCGGCCCAGGCTCGCGGCTGTGGGACCTGGCCTACGCCGCGCACGGCTTCGTCCCCCTGCACGGGGGCGGCGATCCGATCCTGGACGGTCCTCGGCTGCGCGCGCTCGCCGACGGGTACGGCCTTGACGAACAGCAACGGCGGGAGCTGCCGACCTTGATCGCCGAGCACACGCGCGGGATGTTCGACTTGCTCCGCGCGTCCTCGCTCACAGGGGAGCAGCCCTGGGCCCGCCTGTACGCCGACGGCCACGGCCGGCACTGGGGGCCGGCCGCGGACTACGTCGAGGAGCACCTCGAGCGGTGGACCGCTGCACTTCTGGACTGAGCCAGGCGGTCAGCATCCCGGCGTCCAGTCCTGACGAGCGGGGTGCTGACGTGGTGCATGAGACCCCCTCGGCTCCCACCGGGCTCGGAGGCATTGCCGGTTGGGACGCGGCGTGATCACCTACTTCATCTCACACCCCGAGGTCGACGTGCAGCCCGACGTGCCGGTCACTCGCTGGCGCCTGTCGGCATTGGGCCGCCGCAGGTTGGCCCACCTGCTCGAGCAGCCTTGGACGACCGGTCTCACCCGCGTCGTCGCGAGCACGGAGCGCAAGGCGATCGAGACCGCACAGGCGCTGGCGGAGCCACTTCACCTGCCCGTCGACCTCGACCACGAGCTGGGAGAGAACGACCGGTCAGCGACCGGCTACCTGCCGCCCGTGGAGTTCGAGGCTGTCGCCGACGAGTTCTTCGCTCGGCCGGCTGACAGCGTCCGAGGGTGGGAGACCGCGAGGGACGCGCAGCGGCGCATCGTGGCGGCGGTGGCTCGGGCGGTCGACGGCGCCGACGGCGCCGACGGCAGTCGTGTCCCACGGGGGAGTCGGGACCCTACTGCTGTGTGCGCTGATGGACGTCTCCATAGACCGCAGGCACGACCAGCCCAGGCAGGGCAGCTACTTCTGCTTCAACCCTGGGACGGGGCGTGTCATCCACGGGTGGCGCCGCCTGGAGGCGGCCGAATAGAGCCAGCTCGACACGATGCCGGTGGAGCCGCGGTCACGGGAGCAGCAGGGTGGAGTCGCCGAACTCGTGCCACAGGTAGCGCTCCCGCACGGCTGCGCGGTAGGCGGTGTCGACCAGCTCCGGGGCGGCGACGGCGTCGAGCAGCTGTAGGTGGCTGGCCTCGGGGGCGTGCAGGCCGCTCACCAGGCCGGTGACCGCTCGGGCCGGTCGGTCCGGCCCGAGCACCAGGCTGGTCCACCCTCGCGCGGCGCGGGTGATGCCGTCCGGGCCCGTCGCGCTCTCCAGGGCGCGGACCACGGTCGTGCCCACGGCGACGACGCGGCCGCCGGCGGCCCGGGTGGCGGTGGCCAGCCGGGCGGTGACGGCTGGTACCTCATAACGCTCCGGTGTGGGTGGCTCAGGCAGCTCAGGGCTGGACAGCCCGGCGTGCAGCACGACCGGTACGACGGGCACGCCCCTGGCCATCAGCCGCACCAGCAGCCGGGTGGTGAACGGTCGGCCGGCACTGGGCATCTCGGCGCTGCCCGGCTGGACGGCGTACGCCGTCTGGTAGTCCGACAGCGGGCGCCGTTGGGCCAGATGGCTGTAGGCCACCGGCCGGCCGTGCTCCCTCAGGTAGGGGTGCAGGGCCACCGGGGGGCTCACGGCTGCCCGCCAGAGCCGGCTAGCGCCGTCCGTCACCGCCGGCGTCGGGTAGGGCTCGCACAGCTCCAGCCGGACGCCGGCCGGCAGGTCCAGACGCAGGCCGCGGCGCGCTTCCGGGTCCGGTCCCGTGCCGTCGACCCGTCGCAGCTCCACGACCCATCCGCCGCCGCCGTGCGGGCCGGCCACGTGCACGACAACGCTTCGGCCGTCGGGTAGCGCCGCGTCCAGCGCGGCGGGGACCGTCGCAGAGGTGTTGACGACGACGAGGTCGCCGGGGCTCAGCTGGTCGGGCAGGTCGTGAAATCGCACGTGCTCGACACCCGAGGGCCGCGCCACCAGCAGCCGGACCTGGTCGCGCGCCAGCCCCCGCAGCTCGGGCGGCTCGGTCGCGTCGCTGCCCGGCGGCAGGACGAAGCGGGTGGGCGTCACGAGCCCACCTCCGCGTGCGCGCCGAGGTCGGCCGCGCGGTAGCGGCCGCTGGGCAGGTCGCCGTCGATCAGCCGCAGCAGCGCCGGCACTACCATCTCCGGTCGCGACCGGTCGCTGATGTCCTCGCCGGGGAAGGCGAGTCGCTGCAGGTCGGTGACCATGTCGCCGGGGTCGACCGCGTAGACGCGGAGCTCCGGCAGCTCGACGGCGAGCACGGCGCTGAGGTGGTCGAGCGCCGCCTTCGACGACCCGTACCCTCCCCAGCCGGCGTACGGCTCGACCGCGGCGTCAGAGCTGAGGTTGAGCACGCGCCCGCCCGAGCTCCGCAGCGGCGGCAGCAGCAGCTGCACCAGGGCGAGCGGAGCGAAGGTGTTGACCGCGTAAACCTGCTCGAGCACGTCGAGCGGGTGCGTAACCAGCCCCACCAGCGGACTCGGGCCCAGAACGCTCGCGTTGTTGACCAGCAGGTCCAGGCGCCCGGCCCGCTCGACGGCGGCGGTCAGCGCCTGCCGGTGCGCCGGATCGGCGACGTCACCGGGAACCGCCGTGACCCGCGTCGTGCGGCGGAGCTCGTCGGCCGTGGCGGCGAGCCGGCCAGGGTCACGGGCGTCCAGAACGAGGTGCCAGCCGCGGTCGGCGAGCGCGGTGGCGAGGGCGCGGCCCAGACCGCGGGAGGCGCCGGTCAGCAGGGCAACAGGAGATCCAGGTGCTTGCGTCGTGGGAGTCATGACCGCAGACTGCTACTTGAAGTCGGCTTCAAGTCAAGGAGGACCAGCGGGTGCGCCCGGAGGACCTGCTGCCGATCGGAGAGGTCGCCCGTCGTGCCGGTCTCGCGACGTCGGCAGTGCGCTACTACGAGCGGGAAGGGCTGGTGCAGGGCGAGCGCAGCTCCGGCGGGCAGCGGCGCTACCCACGCAACGTGCTGCGCCGGCTGGCGTTCATCCGGGCCGCGCAGAACGTCGGGCTGTCGCTCGAGGAGGTCCGCAGCGCGCTGACGGCCCTTCCCGACGGGCGCACGCCGACGCCCGCCGACTGGGCCCGGCTCTCACACACCTGGCGGGCGCGGCTCGACGAGCAGATCGCCGGCCTCACAGCCTTGCGCGACGGGCTCACCTCCTGCATCGGCTGCGGCTGCCTGTCGCTGAGCCGCTGCGCGCTGTCGAACCCCGACGACTCCGCGGGCAACAGCGGCTCCGGAGCCCGGTACCTGCCACCGGCACTGCGCCGCCCCAGGGCCCGGATCGTCGAGGGCCCACCAGCCATGTCGCCGGACGAGCACGCCGTACCAGCCACGGTTCGCTAACCCTGCGGGGGGACCGCCAGTCGGAGCGGCTGCTTGGCGTTTCCGGCCAGCACGAGCTGGGTTCGGGCACCGACCACTTCGCGCAAAGGCGGTGCGAAAGGAGCGCCCATCCGCCGTCGCGCGCGATTCCGCCGGATACACGCGGCCGCCGCTATGTTCCCGTCGTGACCCGACAGCGGATCGCCCGCGCCCTCTTCGCTGTCACGGCCCTAGCCGTGCTGGTGGGCTTGATCGTGCAGGTGCAGGTGTCCGCCGGCTTGAAGGGCACGCAGTTCACGTCCACGAGCAGCCTGGTCTTCAACGTCTTCTGCTACTTCGCCGTCCAGTCGAACATCATCGTCGGCGCGACGGCAGCACTGCTCGCCGTGCGCCTGGATCACCCCTCCACGGTCTTCCGCGTGTTCCGACTGGCTGGCCTGATCGCCATCGCCATCACGTTCGTCGTCTTCCATCTCGCGCTCGCGCACCTACAGGACCTGCGGGGCGCCGCCGCCTTCGCCGATGGGCTGCTGCACACCGTCGTCCCCGTCCTCGCGGTGTCCGGGTGGTTGGTGTTCGGCCCGCGCCGTGCGATCTCCTGGCGCATCGCCGCACTGGCGGTGCTCTTTCCACTGTGCTGGGTGGCGTTCGCGCTGGTACGCGGCGCGCTGATCGACTTCTACGCCTACCCCTTCATCGACGTACGCGTCCTGGGCTATGCGCGCGTGCTCGGCAACGTCGTCCTCATCGGCCTGCTCTTCTTCGCCCTCGCCGCTGTGGCGCTGACGCTCGACCGACGCCTGCCCAGGTAGCACCCGCCCGGTCCCGGGTGGCCACGTCCCGATAGGGGGAAGGCGCTGAGCGCCGCTAGGCCCGCGCACCCGGCTGCCCGAAGTGGTCGAAGCCGCCGGAGCCGGCCGGTGGGTCCCACCCCACGACCGTCACACCACTGCCCTGCGTCACGGTGCCGACCCGAACCGTCCCCGGTCCGAGCATCACGTCCGGCGACATCGTGGCGACCAGCGCGTGGTCCTCACCACCGGTCAGCACCCAGGTCAGCGGGTCCATGTCCAGGTCGGCGGCGGCCGCGCGCACCGCCGGATCCACGGGCAGCCAGTCCGCCTGCAGCTCGATCCCTACACCACTCGCGTCTGCCACGTGCCCGACATCGGCCACCAAGCCGTCGCTGACGTCGATCATCGCGCTCGCCCCCAGGTCGGCCAGCAGCGGACCGGCGGTGTACGGCGGACCCGGATGCCGATAGGTGCCGACCACATCCTGGTGCCGGCGCACCAGGTCCGGGGTGCCGCTCTGGAGCACCGCCAGACCGGCAGCCGATCGCCCCAGGTCGCCGACGAGTACGACGACCTCGCCCGCCCGCGCGCCGGCTCGAGTCACCGGCGCCCGGCCCCCCAGGTCGCCCAGGGCCGTCACGCCGAGGGTGAGCACTTCCGAACCGACCACGTCGCCGCCGACCACCGCGGCTCCCACCAGCGCGCATTCGTCGGCGAGGCCGTCCGCGAAGCCCTCGGCCCAGTCGACACGGAGATCCGCCGGGGCCGCCAGTCCCACCAGCAGTGCGGTGGGCACCGCCCCCATCGCGGCGATGTCGGCGAGGTTCTGCGCAGCCGCCCGTCGCCCCACGTCGTACGCCGAGGACCACTCGCGGCGGAAGTGGCGGCCCTCGACGAGCAGGTCGGTGCTGGCCACCACCCGCCGGTCCGGCGTCGAGACCACGGCGGCGTCGTCGCCGGGTCCCAGCACGGTGGCCGAGCCGGATGGGAGCCGGGCGATCAGCCGGGCGATCAGCCCGAACTCACCGAGCTCGGATATCGAGATGTTCGGCTCCTCCGCTGAGGCGGTAGCGTCCGCGCGACATCAAGCGACGTCGCGGGGGACGCCAGGTGGTTTCGGCATACATCCTTGTCCAGACCGAGGTCGGCAACGCTGCCGCGGCCGCCAAGGAGATCAGCTCGATCCGCGGCGTCACGACGGCGGAGGACGTCATCGGCCCGTACGACGTCATCGTCCGCGCCGAGGCCCGCAACGTCGACGACCTCGGCAAGCTGGTAGTGGCGAGGATCCAGGCGGTTCCGGGCATCACCCGCACCTGGACCTGTCCGGTGGTGCACCTCTGAGCTGCGGACGAGGGTTACCCGGCCGGCCCGTCACAGTGCCCGTGGCTCTGGCCGTGGCCGGGCTGGTCGGCTGCGGGCCTGGACCGGTGCGGGTCAACCCCCCGACGGCCGAGCCGGCCGCCACGAAGCTCTGCGCCGCGCTGCACGAGCGGCTGCCGAAGAAGATCGGCGATCTCGGGCGCCGGCGTACCGAACCGTCGTCGGACCGTACCGCCGCCTGGGGGCAGCCCGCGGTCGTGCTGCGCTGCGGTGTGGGCACCCCCGAGAACTTCCGGCCCGCGAGCACCCCCGTCGCCGAGGTGAACGGCGTCTCCTGGTTCCAGCACATCGCCGGCGCGACGATCGAGTGGGTGGTCGTCGACCGCCCCGTGCACGTGGAGCTCGCCGTGCCTCGGACCTACGACGGGCAGGGCGCGTTCCTCGCCGACCTCAGCCCGCCGATCACGGCCGCGCTGCCCGAGCGACCGCCCGGCTGAGCCCCCGATGTCAGCGCAGGCCGGTCCCCCGCGCCAGCGCGGTCGCAACCAGCCGGTCCACCAGCGCTCCGTAGTCGAGCCCGCCGGCCGCCCACATCCGCGGGAACATCGAGGCCGGCGTGAAGCCCGGCATCGTGTTGACCTCGTTGACCAGCAGCCGATCGGCCGGGGTCAGGAAGAAGTCGACCCGGGCCAGCCCCTCACAGCCCAGCCCCTCGAACGCCCGGACCGCCAGCTGTTGGACCTCGGCGGTTCGCGCGGACGAGAGCCGTGCCGGTACGTCGAACTCGGTCGCCTCGTCGAGGTACTTGGCCTCGAAGTCGTAGAACTCGTGACCGCTGCGCACCCGCACCTCGGCCGGCAGGCTGGCCTCGGGCGGAGCACCATCGAGCCCGGCGAGCACGCCGCACTCGATCTCGCGACCGGGCACCGCGGCCTCGACCAGCACCTTGGGGTCGTGCCGCCGCGCCTCCTCGATCGCGGGACGCAGGCCGGCGGCATCGCGCACGCGGGAGATGCCGAGGCTGGACCCGCCGCGAGCCGGCTTCACGAACAGCGGGAAGCCGAGCGCCGCGGCGGCCGCCAACCGGCCGGCGGAGTCGGTCGACCAGGCCCGTTGGTCGATAACGGCGTACGGCCCCACCGGAAGCCCACGGGCCGCGAGCAGGACCTTCATGTACTCCTTGTCCATCGCGGCGGCGCTGGCCAGTACGCCGGAGCCCACGTAGGCAATGCCGGCCAGCTCGAGCAGCCCCTGCAAGGTGCCGTCCTCGCCGTAGGGGCCGTGCAGCAGCGGAAAGACCACGTCGACGGACCCGAGCTGGTGCGGCACCTCGCCGGGCGCCAGCACGACCAGCCCACCGGCGCTCGGGTCGCCCGGCAGTGCCAGCGCCGCACCTGTCCCATCGACGCTGGGGAGGTCACCGCCGGAGATCGCCAGCGCTTTCGGGTCGTCGGGCGCGAGCACCCACCGGCCGTCCGGCGTGATGCCGACCGCGGTGACCTCGTAGCGCTCGCGGTCGACCACCTCGAGAACACTGCCGGCGGAGACGCAGGAGATCGCGTGCTCGCTGCTGCGACCGCCGAAGACGAGAGCCAGCCGGATCTTCCCGGGGGGTACCACGTCGGCGACGTTACCTGCGGAGACAGCGGGGGTCGGCACGCGACGCCGTTGCCCTGAGCGAATTCGCCCGAACGCCACATCCCACCCGGGCAGTGCACCGGTTGGCCAGCTGCTCCACCGGCAGAACGCACCGGTCCCCACCGCAAGCCGGTGCGTTCTGCCGTGCCGGCGCCCATCTTTTGAGAGAATCCAGGTGATGACCACCACCCCTGGCCAGGGATCTGGCCTTCCCCTTGCCGCCGCTGTGCTCGCGGCGGCACTGCTGACGGCCGGTTGCGGTGCCCGCCCGTCGACGACGGCGCGCGCGGTCGGACCCGCCCCCACGTCGGGGGCGACGGCCACCGCGACCCCCACGCGGGCCCCGTCGCAGCCGGGGGCACCCGCCTTCCCGGCGTACGCCGCCGAGGCAACCGGCGCGACGGTGGCAGTCCACGCCGCGCCGGACGGGCCGGTGCGCCGGACCCTGAACAACCCGCTGCCCTCGGGCGCGCCGCTCACCTTCCTGCTGGCCCGCCGGTCGGGCGAGTGGCTGCAGGTCTACCTCCCGACGCGGCCCAACGGCAGCACCGGCTGGGTCCGGGCCGGCGACGTCTCCATCGCGGGGCTGCCCCACCGCCTGGATGTCCTGCAGCGCAGCCACCAGCTGCGGCTCTACCGCTTCGGCAAGCTGTCGAAGACCTATCCGATCGCGGTCGGCAAGGCCGACACCCCGACGCCGGGCGGCACCTTCTACCTCAAGGAGCTGATCCGGCCCACCAACGGCGGCGGCCTCTACGGCCCTTATGCCTTCGGCCTGTCCGGGTTCTCCGACGCGCTGTCGAGCTTCGGCGGTGGCGAGGCGGTGATCGGGCTGCACGGCACCAACGACGAGAGCAGCATCGGCCGCGACGTCAGCCATGGCTGTATCCGGCTGCACAACGCCGACATCACCGCGCTGGCCAAGCTGCTCCCGCTCGGTACGCCGGTGCGCATCCTGGCCTGACCCAAGCTTCGGCTCCCGCAGCGACCGTCCCTACCCCAGCCACCGGCGACCCGGGTCGCGGAGAGCTTGCGGCGCGCTGACCGCGACTCTGCGTAGGGCGCCAACCGTCGCGCGCGGCTCAGCCGATGGACTCGAGGGCCTGCGACACGTCGGCCACCAGGTCCTCGGGGTCCTCCAGCCCGATCGACACCCGTACCGCACCCGGGTCGATGCCGGCCGCGCACAGAGCCGCGTCGTCGAGCTGGCGGTGCGTCGTACCCGCGATGTGACTCACCTTGCTGTGGGTGCCGCCCAGCGAGGTGGCGATGCGGACCAGGCGCAGCGCGTCGCACAGGGCCTCGCCGGCGTCCCGCCCACCAGCCGGCGTGATCGTCACGACGGCGCCGTAGCGACCCGGCTCGAACAGCTTGCCGGCCAACGCATGGTCACGGTGCGTCGGGAGCCCCGGGTAGTCGACCCGGGTGACCCGCGGATGTGCGGCCATCCCCTCGGCGAAGGCCTGCGCGTTGGCGCAGTGGCGGGCCATCCGCAGCGGCAGCGTCGCGAGTCCCCGGTGCAGGAGGAAGGCCTCGTCCGGCGCGAGCGACCCGCCGAGGTCTATCCGGGTGGCCCGCACCCGGCCCACCAGCTCCGGCGAGCCGACGACGACGCCACCGGTGACGTCGCTGTGCCCGCCGATGTACTTCGTCGCCGAGTGCATGACCAGGTCGACGCCGTACTCCAGCGGCCGGCACACCGCCGGCGAGGCGAACGTCGAGTCGACCACGAGCGGTACGCCGGCGCCGTGGGCGATATCGGCCAGCGCCGGCAGGTCGGCCACCGTCATCGTCGGGTTGGCCAGCGTCTCCCCCCAGATCAACGCGGTCTCGGGCCGAATGGCGGCGCGGACGGCGTCCAGATCGCTCACCGGCACGAAGTCCGTCTCCACGCCGAAGCGCGGGAGCAGGTTGGCGAGCGCGCTGTAGGTGCCGCCGTAGAGCTCGCAGGGCGCGACCACGTGGGCGCCGGCCCGGGTGAGCGTCATCAGCACGGTCGTGATCGCCGCCATGCCGGAGGCGAACGGCTGGCCGGTAACCTCCGCGCCGACTCCCACCGACTCCAGCTGGGCGACCGCCGCGGCGAAGGCGGCGGCCGTCGGGTTGTCGACCCGGCTGTAGGTGTAGCCCGGCGCCCGGTCGCCCAGGATGTCGGAGTACTCGCGGGCGGTGGAGAAGGCGAAGGCCGCCGTCCGGTAGACGGGAAGCCCCAGCGGCTCCTGCTCCGGCGGTGCCGGCTTCGGAATGTGCACCGCGCGGGTGTTCTCGCCGTACGCCGTGAAGCTGTCAGGCACCGGACCGTCTCCGTTCCGCGTCGTGGCGCTCGGGCTTGGCGCCCCTCGTCATCATGCTCCCCAGCATCTGCGCCGGCGTGATGTCGCCGTGGAGCACGGCGACCACATGCTCGGTGATCGGCAAGTAGACGTCGTGCTTGCGGGCCAGGTCGAGGATCGAGCGCGAGGACTTGACCCCTTCGGCGACCATGCGCAGCTCGCCGGTGACCTCGGCCAGCGCCCGGCCGCGACCGAGCTGCTCCCCGACCGTCCGGTTGCGCGACAGCGGCGACATGCAGGTGGCGACCAGGTCACCGAGGCCGGCAAGTCCGGCGAAGGTCATCGGGTCGGCGCCGAGCGCGCCGCCCAGGCGCGCCATCTCGGCCAGCCCCCGGGTGATCAGGGACGCCTTGGCGTTGTCGCCGAGGCCCATGCCCTGCGCCATGCCGACCGCGATCGCGATGACGTTCTTGACGGCGCCGCCGAGCTCGGTGCCGACGACGTCCGGGTTGGTGTAGGGACGGAAGTAGCCGGTCACGCAGGCGTCCTGCAGCCGTCTCGCGGCCGGGCCGTGCTCGCAGGCGATGACGCTCGCCGCCGGGCGCCGGAGCGCGATCTCGCCGGCCAGGTTGGGCCCGCTCACGACCGCGACGCGGTCGGGCGGTACGTCAGCGACCTCGCGGACCACCTCGCTCATCCGCTTCGTCGTACCGAGTTCGACGCCTTTCATCAGGCTGACCAGCACCGCGTCGGCCGGCAGCAGCGGTGCCCAGCCGAGCAGGTTCTCCCGCAGCGTCTGCGAGGGCACCGCCAGGACGACGAAGTCGGCGCCCTCGAGTGCCACCGCCGCCTCCGTCGTCGCCCTCAGCGCGGCCGGGAGCGACGCGCCCGGCAGGTACTCGGGGTTTTCGTGCCGCACGGCGATGGCCTCGGCCGGCTCCGGCCGGCGCGCCCAGATGGTCGTCTCGGTGCCGGCGTCGGCGAGCACCGCCCCGAACGCGGTTCCCCACGAACCGGCACCGAAGACAGCCGCCCGGGTCACACCGGCCGCCGGTCCCGATCGCCGGCCGGCGCTCCCATCCCGGTCGCCGCGCGCGGGTCGAAGAAGGCCACCGGGGGCGCCTCGCCGCGGATCTCACCCAGCTGCCGGCGTACCGCGCTCATCACCTCATCGGTGGCCTCCCGCAGCGACTCGATGCTCTGCGGCTCCACGGCGTACGCCGAGAGGTCCAGCGGCGGCCCGGCCACCACCGTGAGGGTTCGACGTGGGAAGAGCCGCACTCGTCCATCGTGACCCAGAATCTGCTGCGCTCCCCACAGGGCGACGGGGATGACCGGCGCGCCGGTCTCCAGCGCGAGCCGGACCGCACCGGTGCGGCCGGCCATCGGCCAGTAGTCGGGATCCCGGGTCACGGTGCCCTCGGGGTAGATGACCACGCACTCCCCCCGCTCCAGGGCGGATCGGGCGTCGCGGAGGGCGTCGGCGGCGTTCGCGGTGCCGCGGTGGACGGGTATCTGGCCGAGCGCCCGTATCGCCCGGCCGAAGACCGGGATGCGAAAGAGCTCCACCTTGCTCAGGAAGTGCGGCCACCGGCCGGCTCGGTAGACGAAGTGCATCAGCGCCAGCGGGTCGACGTAGGAGTTGTGGTTCACGGCGACGATGGCGCCGCCACTCTTCGGGATGTGCTCCAGCCCGCTCCACCGCCGACGGGTCGCCAGCAGGAGAAGCGGGTCCAGCACCAGGGCGACCAGTCGCGCCAGCCAGCCCACCTTGCCACCGCCGCGCACCCGTCGCCCCCAGTTCGCTGTCCACGCGCGCGGCGCTGCCGGCCGGGCGTTACACATGGAGTGTCGCACTGACCCCCGCATCGCTGCGCCGGTCGACGCGCGAGGATCACGGTCGATGGTCAACCCGCCCTGCTGGTCGGTCGTGGTGCCGGTGAAGCCGGTCCGCGGCGCCAAGTCTCGTCTGCTCGGGTTGCCGAGACGGGTACGCGAGGAACTGGTCGTGGCCATGGCGGCCGACACGGTGTCCGCTGCCGCGGCCTGCCCCAGCGTGTCCCAGGTGTACGTCGTCACCGACGACCCTCGCGCAGCCGCCGCCGTGATCGCCTGCGGCGCGGTCCTGGTGGCCGACGCCCCCGGTGCCGGCCTCAACCCTGCGCTCGTCCACGGCGCCGAGGCGGCCACGCTCACCCGGCCGGACTGCGGGATCGCCGCGCTGGCAGCCGACCTGCCGGCCCTGACGGCGGCGGAGCTGGGGGTCGCGTTGGCCGCCGCGGCCCGGCACCCGCGGACGCTCATGACCGACGTCGAGGGGTCCGGCACGACGCTGCTGACCGCCCGTCCCGGCCAAGCCCTCGATCCGTCCTACGGCGAGGACTCGCGCCGACGGCACGTCGCGAGCGGCGCCGTCGAACTTCGGCTGGACGGCTGCGAGGGCCTACGCCGCGATGTCGACACGCTCGGGGACCTGACGGCCGCCGAGCGGCTGGGGCTGGGTTCGCGCACGCGGGCGGTGTTGCCCCGGCGCGTCGCCGGCGTACCGCCCGCTGGATAACGTGGCACGGGTGCAGGCCACCGTGCGCAACTACTCTCCCGGCACCCGGACCGGCAGTGTGCTGCTCGACGACGGCCGAGAGCTGCTCTTCGGTCAGCAGGCGATGTCGCGCTCGAACCTGCGCGGCCTGCGCATCGGCCAGCGGGTTCGGCTGGACGTCGAGGGTGACCGCGTCACCTCGATCACGTTGGCGACCTTTCCTGCGCCTCAGTAGCACCGCGCCTGCCAAGCCACATCCAGCCGAGCTGTTGTTGCGAACGTCTTGCAACTACTCAGCGACCGCGGCTAGCCTGAACGGGCACGGGCGCGCACCGGCCAGCCGCGAACAACGGATGAGGCCCATGACCACGAGCACTGCCACCACTGCCGGGGACCGGCCCCGATCGCGCCTGTCCAGAGTCCGCAGCACGCTGACCGGCGCGGAGTGGGCGTCGATCCTCGGCATGGCCGGCTTCATCGTCCTGCTGCACGTGGTCGGCTGGTTCACGCTGGCCGCGCTGGTGGCGCCGCACCACTACGAGCTCGGGCCCGACAAGTTCTTCGGCATCGGCTTGGGACTGACCGCCTACACGCTCGGCATGCGGCACGCCTTCGACGCCGACCACATCGCCGCCATCGACAACACCACCCGGAAGCTGATGGCCGAAGGCAAGCGCCCGATGTCGGTCGGGTTCTGGTTCTCCCTGGGCCACTCCTCGATCGTGTTCGGCCTTGTCGTGCTGCTGTCAGCCGGCGTCCGCGCTCTGGCTGGGCAGGTGGCGAACGACTCTTCCGCACTGCAGCAGACCACCGGGCTCATCGGCACCGCGGTCTCGGGAACGTTTCTCTACATCATCGGGATCATCAACCTGGTCATCCTGGTGGGAATCGTCAAGGTCTTTCGCCGGATGCGCCAAGGCGACTTCGATGAAGCAGCACTCGAGGAGCAGCTGAACAAGCGGGGCTTCATGAACCGCCTCATCGGCGGCGTGACCAAGGCCGTGACCAAGCCGTGGCACATGTACCCGGTGGGGCTGCTCTTCGGCCTGGGGTTCGACACCGCGACCGAGGTCGGGCTGCTCGTGCTCGCCGGCGGCGCTGCCGCTTCCAACCTGCCCTGGTATGCCCTGGTGACCCTGCCGGTGCTCTTTGCAGCTGGCATGAGCCTGCTCGACACCATCGATGGCAGCTTCATGAACTTCGCGTACGGCTGGGCGTTCTCCAAGCCGGTCCGCAAGGTGTACTACAACATCACCATCACCGGTCTCAGCGTCGCGGTGGCGCTCATCGTCGGCACCATCGAGCTGATCTCGATCCTCACCGACAAGCTGTCCATCGACTCCGGCCCGCTCGCGTCGCTCGCCAATATCGATCTCAACTACGTCGGCTACGCAATCGTGGCGCTGTTCGTCATGACCTGGGTCGTCGCCTTTGCGGTATGGCGCTACGGCCGGATCGAGGAGAAGTGGTCGGCCAACGTGCGCGCGAGCTCCAGCGCAGGCTGATCGCCGGACGCCTCGGCCTCGGTCGTCGAGGCACCCCAACAGTGAAGAGCTATGCCGGTCCTGGGCGGCACAAGTCTTCAGGCTGAACGCCGGCGTCTGGAGAGCGATCGCATACCGGATAAGACGGTCGGGGGCTCGACAACGCGCCGTAGATCAGCGCGTGCCCGCCGGAAAGAGCTGATCTGGCACGCCGAACACGCACGGCGCGTGGGTGTTGCGGGCAACGCCGTCCAGCCCTACGTTGTGGCACGCATCGTGGCTGTCGCCATGATGAAGACGCGAGCGTCGGGAGGTGGATAGGCAGGACGTGTCCACGGCATGCGGCTGGGCACGACGCGCTACTCCGGCCGACCCGACCTACTGGTCGGAACGGCTTTTCGCACTGAAATGGAGTGATTTGTGAAGAAGTTTAACGCTATCGGCGATCGGATGCTCGGCAGGGTCCTGGGGACAACCGAGGCGGCCGCGGCACCGTGCGAAGGCCCGATCTACTACGAGCGCAAGTGCATCGACGGGCTGCGGTATCGCCGGGCCTGCTACTACGACCAGTGTGAGCGCCAGACCCACTGTGGCGCCTACAAGTACACCGGCAACTTCTGCTGAGCGAGCGACTCCTGCCCGGCCATCACGGTGACTTCTAGCGTCGGCAGCCTTGTCGGCCTGATCGTCGCCCTCGTGCTGGGCTGCGCCGCGACGACGAAGGCACGGCACCCCGCTGCCTTCGTCGTCGCGGTGCGTTCGACCCTGCCGGATGCCCTGACACCGTGGTGCCGTCCCGTGGCCTGGACGACCATCGGCCTCGAGGGGGTTGCCGCCGTCGCGTGCCTCGTTCCTTCCACGCGCCGCAGCGGGCTGATCCTGGCTTCGCTGCTGCTCGTGTCGTTTGCGCTCGTGGCCCTGCGGTCGGCAACCGGCGCCCGCCGCATCCCGTGCGCATGCTTCGGCCGCGGGACCGCGGTGCTGGGCTGGCGGCACGTCGTCCGCAACTCGCTGCTCGGCGCCGCAGCCGTCACGGGGGCACTCGCTCCCCCAGTGGCGAACACGGTGCTGCCTGCGGAGCTCATGCCGCTCGCCATCGTCGGTAGCCTGGTACTTGCTGGTACGGCGGTGTTCGTCGACGACCTGGCCCGAGCACTTCCGGCCCGCTAACCGACTCGAGAGGCTCCTGGATCCTGCAGATCGTGCTCCTCTCTGTGGTCAGCGTCCTGACCGTGCTCGTGGCGCTCGACCTCGTGCTGACGGCTGCGGTCATGCGCCGGCTGCGCGAGCACGACGCAGCGCTGCGCGGGCCGGCGGTCCAGCTAGCGACCTCGCCGGGACTGCCGGTGGGAGCGCGTGTGCCCGCGTTCGCCGCTCAGACGAGTCGCGGCACCATCAACAGCGACGAGCTCACCGCCGATGACACCCTCTTCGCCTTCGTCTCACCCGGCTGCGTGGGGTGCGAGGAGGACCGTCCCCGGCTCACCGCCGAGCTGCGACGTCGCGCCGAGGCCGGGCAGGTCAGCGTCGTCGTGGTGACCGAATCGAGCACCAGGATCCGCGAATACGAGTCCACCTACGGTGCTCTGGCTCAAGTGGTTGCCGACGGCCCGGTTGACGGACCCGTCACTACGGCCTTCGCTGTGCGAGCCTATCCGTCCTACGCCCTTGTGCGCGAAGGCGTGCTGCAGGCCAGCGCGGGCGACATTGACGAGTTGCCCACCTCGGCCACCGCCGGGCCGATGAGCTGATCGTGACGGTGTTCGTCCGCCGTACCGTCCGCGCCTTGGCCTTCGCCTTCGGCGCAAGCCCAGCCCGCGCCGTCGTCGTGACGGCGTTGTCCGTGCTGGCCGGAGCGGCGCCCGTGGCCATCGCCTGGATCACCCGCGGCCTGGTCGACGGAGTGGCAGGTACGGCGTCGGCTCGCACGCTGCTCATCTTGGCCGTCGTGCTGCTCGCGATCATGATGGTAAGCCAGGCAATACCCACCCTGTCGGAGCTCGTGGCGGCCGACCTCGGGCGGCGGGTCGAGCTGCTGGCACGCGACCAGGCGTTCGAGAAGGTGAACAGCTTCGGTGGCCTCAGGTACTTCGAGGACCCGCGGTTCCACGATCACCTGCGACTGGCGCTGGAAGCAGGCGGCCATGTGCCCATGGAGCTGCTGCGGACCTTCACGACGATGGCACAGGCGGTCGTGACGCTCGCGGGGTTCCTCGTCGCCCTGGTCACGATCGACTGGCGAGCGGCGGTCCTGGTGCTGCTTGCGGCCGCGCCACAGATCGCCGTTGAACTGCGCCTGGGCCGTGACCGGTATGCGCTGCGCGCCGAGCTGAGCCCCGCAGAGCGGCTGCAGTTCCTCTACGAGAACCTGCAGACCCAGGCCAACGCCGCGAAGGAGATCCGGCTGTTCGGTCTAGGTGAGTTCTTCAAGGTCCGCATGCTCGGTGAGCTGGGTAGGGCGCAAAGGGCCACTCGCCGCCTCGACGTCAGGACAGCCAAGTCCAGGGCGGCCCTGGACGCACTAACGTTGGTGCCGATCGGCATCGGTCTGCTGTTCGCTGCCTGGGCGGCAGGCCGACGTCAGATCGGTCCCGGCGACCTGGTCCTCTTCCTCGGTGCGCTGACGTCGACAACGGCTTCGACCGGTGCCCTTGCAGCCATGGCGGCCAGGCTCAACGAGCTGAGCCTCGCCGTCGGACGCTTCCACGACCTGATGGGAACGGCTCCCGACGTGTCCCGGGACGGTGACCGCGATCCGGGGCCGCTGCAAGTGCTGGAGCTGCGCGACGTGTGGTTCCGGTACCGGCCGGACCTTCCCTGGGTGCTCGCCGGTGTGAATTTCACCATCCGGACCGGGGAGTCCGTCGGTCTGGTCGGCCCGAACGGCGCGGGCAAGTCCACCCTGGTCAAGCTGCTCTGCCGGCTCTACGACCCCGAGCGCGGCCAGGTCCTGTGGAACGGGGTGGATCTGCGTGATCTCAGCGTCGATGCGCTGCGCGCCCGGATGGGGTCAGTGTTCCAAGACTTCGTCGGCTATGACATGTCGGTGCGCGACAACATCGGCATCGGCGACCTCGACCACCGCGGCGATGACGTTCGACTCCGAGCGGCTGCCGGTCACGTCGGACTGTCCGAAGCCATCGACGCGCTCCCGCATGGTCTGGACACCCACCTCAGCCGAATGTTCATGGAGACGGCCGGCGAGAGCGACGACCACGGTGACCAGCAGGAGGCGCCGAGCCCCGCTCGGCAGGGCACCTTCCTGTCCGGTGGCCAGTGGCAGCGACTCGCCATCGCGCGGATGATGATGCGTTCGGACCGCGACCTGCTGATCCTGGACGAGCCCAGCTCCGGTCTGGACCCGCAGGCGGAGCACGACCTTCACCGCGTCGTCGACGACCTGACCGTTGGCCGAGCGCGGGTGCTCGTCTCGCACCGGCTCAACACGGTCCGGATGGCCGACCGGATCGTGGTGCTCGACCGCGGCGTCGTCATCGAGGAGGGCCGCCACGAACGCCTTATGGACGGCGGCGGCTCCTACGCCCACCTGTTCGAGCTTCAGCGCGCCGGCTACCTCGGCTGAGGGTCACTGAGGGTCACGGTCCCCACAGTCGGGCGCGGACGACGGCCACGACCTCCGACTGCGCGACCGGCCCGAAGTGGCGCGAGTCGTAGCTGTTCTTTCCGTCGCCCTCGATCCACACCTGACCGGCATCGAGCACCGCCCCCGGAGGCCCGGGTACGCGGTCTCCAGCCACCGCCGTGACGCGCTTGACCACGTGTCCGACGGCCCCTGGCCCGGAACGATGACGGACCACGACGACCTCACCGGCTCGCAACGGACCGGTGAATGGCCGGCGAACGGCCAGCAGGCGCTGCCCGGCTCGCAGCCCGGGCTCCATGCTCACCCCGGACACGGGCACGAACAAGAGAACTCGGCGAGCCGCCCTCAGCGCAGCGACGGTCACAGCGACGGTCACCGCGACAGCGGCAACCCACTTCACCCTCGACATCCGGTCAGTCGCCCTCGAGACGATCAAGATGGCTCACATAGGTCGCCAGGACGCGGTCTTGGATCGGCCCCACCCTACGGTCGCGGCCCGGCCGGCGTCGCGCCGCGCGGCTCCTATTCCATCTGGCGCCGTGCTCCACTGCGTGATGGCGGCGACCCTTTGCTGGTGTCCCAGCTTGCTGGTGCCGGCCGGTTGCCCGCAGCAGGCGCGGCGAACCGCGGTTCGACCGCGTCACGTGCCTCAGCCACTCATCGGGCCCAGCGCTCCGCGCTGCTCGCTCGACGAGGCCCGCCCCGCAGCGAACGACGGCGAAGCAGCAATACGCCGGCAGCGACGAGACCGATCGCACTGAGTACTACGGCAGCGGGAGCCAGGCCGTGGGCGTCGACGGCGCCCTTGCTGCTCCCCGACGTCGATGCCGGCGAGGGGAACGATTTCCGGCTCTCGCAGGGTTCTCTACCCGAGAGCAACCAACCTGGAGGCACCATGACCGTCCGGGCACGCCTGCCGCTGGCCTGCATCGCGGTACTCGTCCTGACAGCGTGCGGTTCGGGCGCCTCGACCGGCTCGTCGGCACCACCACCGAGCAGGAGTCAGGGCGGAAGCACCAGCTCTGCCCCGAAGTCGGGAGCGACGGTCTCGACGCTGAGCGCGACCACCCTTGACGGAGCCGCGTTCGACTTCGCCAGCATCTCTGGACACCCGACCGTGCTGTGGTTCTGGGCACCGTGGTGCACCATCTGCCGGGCCGAGGGCCCCGAGATCGCCAAGGTGGCCGCCGAGGTGGCTGGCGACGTGAAGTTCATCGGGATTCCCGGCAGGGGAGAGCAGCCCGCCATGAAGCAGTTCGTCGCGGACACCGGCGTCGGCGGCTTCCAGCACGTCGTCGACACCGACGGACGGATCTGGAACGAGTACGGCGTGGTCAGCCAGCCCTCGTTCGCGTTCATCAACGCCGCTGGTGAGGTCAAGATGGTGAACGGCTCGCTGACCGGAGACCAGCTGGAGACCGCCGCCCGGGCCCTGCTGAGCTGACCGTGGGCACCGCTGACCTCCCCCTGGCTCTCGCCCTGGTCGCGGGAGCCGTGGCCGCTGTCAACCCCTGCGGCTTCGCACTGCTGCCGGCCTACCTCGCACTGCTCGTCTCGCGCCCGGAAGCCGGCGGGGACGCGGCCCCACGCGGCGTTCAGGTGTTGCGCGCGGCCAAGCTCAGCCTGGCAATGACCGCCGGGTTCGTGGCCGTGTTCGGCGCCTTCGGCGTCGCCATCGCGCGGCTCAGCCTGTCGATCGAGCGTTACCTGCCCGCCTTGACCCTCGTCATCGGCATCGGCCTGATCGGTCTGGGGATCTGGCTCGTCCTCGGCCGACACCTGCCCGGGATCACGGCCCTGCGCGGGGTCGGCCGCGCACCAAGCACCGGGCTCGGCTCACAGGTGCTCTACGGCATCGGCTTCGCCGCTGCCTCCCTGTCCTGCACCATCGGGCCGTTCCTGGCCGTCACGAGCACGGCAGCGCGCAGCGACAGCACGCTCGGTGTGCTCGTCACCTTCCTCGTCTTCGCGCTGGGCATGGGCGCGGTGGTTACTGTGCTGGCGATGGCCGTCGCCCTGGCACGGGGCTCCCTGGTCAGGCGGGTGCGGCGAGCCACCCCGGTGATCGAACGACTCAGCGGCCTACTGCTGCTGGTCGCGGGCGCCTACGTCGCCTGGTACGCCTGGTTCGAGATCCGGGTCCAGTCCGGGCGGCTCACCGGCGACCCCGTCGTCGACGCCGCCACCCGCGTGCAGTCCCAGCTGAGCCAGTTCGTTGCCGGCCTCGGCCCGGTCGTCCTGACAGTGGTTGCCGGCGTGCTGTTCTCCGCCGTCGCC
>JAABUS010001863.1_pt1 | contig 43057 bp, 36 predicted proteins | sample 5560161 | NCBI WGS metagenome assembly JAABUS01 (sample SAMN10711885, study PRJNA513376) | rock metagenome | isolation source: Antarctica rocks | place: Antarctica: Victoria Land, Trio Nunatak nord | collected 2016-01-04
GTTTGCTATTGTATAAATTAATGCACCCCCGACAAAACCAATAGATGTCGAGTCAAATCCGCCGCTTTTATACGCTTCGTCCATCAAGTCAAAAGAAAGCGCAGAGATTAAAACACCACTGCCAAAAGCCATTATGCCAGCGATAAGGCGGGCAGGAATGTTAAAAAAATAACCAACACCTGCCCCAATTATTAACGCCGATCCTGACAGCAATCCCCACAATCCTGCCTTTAGCCAAACTGGTAACATACATTTTTAGAATATCAGCTTAAAAAATTATTCCAGTCAGGATAAATTGAATCGAACTTATCTGCAGAAGATTAAAATTATAAAAGATTATTTATTTGGATTAGCTTTTCCGGTTAGTTAGTATTAGCTATTGTCTGCAATACTTCGTCAATATAATGGATATATATCGAAAGGTGTCCTTCGTTTTGCTTGTAATGCATTACATGATTTGGTACTTGTTGTTCCACAGCCTCAACATGTAAGCGAATCACAGTATTGTCTTCGCTGCCCCACCAAAAATGAACCGGTTGAGATATATCTTTTAGATTGAAACCGTAATCTTTAAAATACAATTGAGCTTCATACACGGCTCCTCTGCTTCCTTGCCGGCAAGCTTCCTGTAAAGTTGCCGCTGATAGCTGTTTCAGTTTTTCCACATCTGCCGTTAGTTTATGGTCTGCATCAGGCAGCTTTGAGATTATTTGTGGTATGGGTTTCGTTGGCTTCCTCCCTGCAACTATTTTCAAAATCCATCTGAGAAGACCAGGAATATATTTAGCCGCACCAAAATATAATTTGTTTCCATGCATCTTATTGAATACTTTAGGCACACCAAAACTTAACGTACACCCTGTAATAATATAAACTGCCTGTATTACCTCTTTAGATTTGTTTGCTATTGTAAGGGCAAAGGGTCCACCACCCGACCAGCACAAAACTTTACATTGTTTAATTTTTAAATTCTGCAGTAAATGGTTTACATCTTTAGCAAAAGAAACGAAATCGAATGCAGGATTAAAAGTTGACAAACCCATTCCCGGTCTGTCTATGGCAATTAATTGCAGCTTGTATTTAAATAATAATTCATCAATATCAATGCTATAAGCGGCAAGTAAAGAAGGCTCTAAACGGGAACTTGGAGTACCATGAAAATATAAAACAGGTTGTCCGTCGCCTGGTCCATACAAGCAGTAAGATAAATTGCGGTTATCGGGCAGTTGAAAAATATTATCAATCATAGAGTCAGAAACATTTGTAAGCAACCAAAATTAAGCCGGAGATTTGTATTTGTTCAATGGTCTGTATTTTGAATACCTCCACCTAAAGATAATTCATGCCTGAAGGTCCCTCCATTGTTATATTGAAAGAATTGGTTCAGCCGTTTAAAGAAAAGAAAATTGTAAATGTATCGGGCAACAGTAAAATGAATATTCAAAGAATTTCCGGGCAAGAAATAATTGACTTTAAAAGCTGGGGAAAACACTTTTTAATTTGTTTTGAAGATTTTACCGTTCGTATTCATTTTATGTTGTTTGGCTCTTACCGCATTAATGAACAGAAAGAAACAAAACCAAGACTATCACTTCAATTTGAAGACGGAGAAATAAATTTTTACACGTGCTCGGTACAGTTTATAGAGAAAAATGTAAATAAAGTTTATGACTGGAGCAGTGATGTAATGAATGATAATTGGAATACAAAAAAAGCAGAAGTAAAACTTAAGGAGCAACCTTCAACCTTAGTGTGTGATGCTATGCTGGATCAACACATTTTTGCAGGAGTTGGTAACATAATCAAAAATGAAGTTTTGTTTAGAATAAAGGTTCATCCTGAGAGTAAAGTCGGCAGTTTACCCAAAAAGTTACTGAAAGAGATGATTGCCGAAGCCCGTATTTATAGTTTTGACTTTTTAGAATGGAAGAAAAAATATGAGCTGAAGAAGCACTGGCTCGCTCATACCAAAAAAATATGCCCAAGGTGTCATATTCTCTTTATAAAAAAATATGCAGGTAAGACTAAAAGAAGAACTTTTTTCTGCAACAACTGCCAGGTGTTATATAGTAATTAAGCTGCGAATAAAACCTTTGAAATCAGATTTTTCAGCAGCTATCTCATTTTCATGTTCTATTTTTAATTATCCTGAAAAGTCACTCCTTTTTTTGCTTGCTGCTGTCGTGGTCCACGCCATAACTTCTGTTGGTGCCTTTAGTTGCAGAGTTAGTATTTCCTTTTGAGGTAGCAGGGCTGGCAGAAGTATCAGGCTTTTCAACATCTGTCTGACTGTTTGGATCAGTAGGGCCAGGCCTCGAATTTAAAACTTTTTGATCGTCCTTATTAAAAGAAGTTGAATCAGGATTACCGGTTGCTCTGTCTTCCGGATTTGAGCAAGAGACTCCATATATTAATAAAGCCAGCAGCATTAGCTTTTTCATTAAGTTGATTTATAATTAATAATTATTTTTGATTTTCAATATTGTGCAATTTTTTTGCCACAGCTTAAGCTTCTGTTATAGATGTTGGTCGTTGATTACTTTTTTCTACATACAGATGTTTCAACTGATTTAGCAATTAGATGATATTTGAGCCCCGGCAAAATCCTTTTTACCGATACTAAACAACTGGACAACAAGATAAAAAGACGCATATGAACAATTCGACGTTAAAAATGGTTACTGTAATCAAAACTGTCTGTCCGCCTTATTTAATAAAAACAAATCCTAAACAGCTTAATTGAAAATAGAGAAAGGGCCGTATCTTTAGAAAGGTTTTGTTTCAAGTAAATAGACTCATAAGGGGCTTTCCAACTGCCGCTCTAACTTCATATTATCATTGATAAAGCCCTGATTAATCTGATTAAGAAATAATAAAATGACTTAAAAGGCGCTTTTCTTAAATATAATAAAAACCATGAAAAAAATATTTGCTTTTCTCGAAAAAAGGAAGGATTGCAGCCAACGTTGAGTATTTGCGAAGGCAGGGAATTCATTGCTCGTCTGCCCGTTACAAATGCCCAATTGAAAATATAAAGTTGAAGTAAACAACTTAAAGCCAAATTTATAAGTGTCAGCCCGAACCGCTGCTGATGCCTGCACACAGCCGATATTACATTGTCTAGCCCTGCTTTTGCAAATACTTTTGTTGGTGGCAGTTGTGTCCTATATTAATGATATGATTTCAGAGTCAGTCTTATTTTCATTAATTAGATAGTCTCTAAGCTCTTGCTTCTTATTTATCAATAATGGAATAAATTCTTTTAGGAAAGGGCGAATATCACAATCCGCTAATTTTCTTCTACACTCTTTCATTTTCTTTTCTTCAAGTTTAGTATCTCCCCTTTCTCTCCCTTCTGGAAATATATAAGTATGGAATTTTTTATCAAAATCAAGATGAGCATTGATTGTGTCTGCTGATTCTAATATGTAGCTAAAGGAATCGAAAACTGAATTTAGAGTAACAAAACTTTCTATTACATCTTCAAAAGTCATTTCATCAGGTTTCGTTTCCTTTATATACTTTTCAAAATACGGGATTAATGCGTATTCAATAACACCTTTTTCATCAAGTTCTGCTAATAATAGATGAAAATTATCCCTCGAGGTTTGTCGAAAAGCCTTTTTGTCCGTTAATGAATTTATTATCTTACGGTATACAACTTGCTTGTTATCATTGTTAAGAGATGCTATATATATTGCTGTAAAATATTCCTGTAATGATCTATGGGGAAATGCATAATCTGTACCTTCCTTGTTAAGGATACCAATTGCCACTTGTAAATCATTAATTAGTTTGAAACTGTCGAATACAATACTTTTCTTTTTTTCTTTAATAAACTTTAATTTATCTTCTAAATAAAAACTTGTAAAAATAAATTTTTCGTCGAAGTACGATAGGAATGAGAATAGCTTTAAGACGTCAACTATTTGTTCTTTGGCTAAACCGCTTTGTTTTTCTCTGACAAATGCAAGTTTCGACATGCTATCGTGAACAGAATACAATGCGTCGAACACTTGGCTATAAAATTCACTTCTTTTTTGTGGAATACTTGAATAAGATTGAAATGTCAAAATGAACATCGAAAGTAATAGAGGATTGCTTAAAAAACTCTTGTAAGAATAATTCTCTTGACTATTCACAGCTTCAATTATTTTATCACATAACTCCTTTTCTTCTGGTGGGATTTGCTTTTTTATAAATTGATTTATGTCATCATCTGAAAGCTCACACACTTCGTAATTGTGAAATAAAGGAAGTAAATCAATTTCTGTATAAGGGCGTGATGTTAATAGGTAAAGATTTTTATTATAAAGTTTTACTAGATCGTCAATTTCCTTTGTTATCTTCTCCTTTTTTGATGAGTTTACTTCATCATATCCGTCCAAGAAAAATACGAAGTCCCCCGAAGTCATTAGTCTTTCAATTATACGATCATGTGTAGCAAGTTTATTAAGTTTAAATATTTTATCTTTTATGAATTCAATGATGCTTCCAGTGTAGTCGTTTAGATACCTCAATTCAACTTTGATTGGCACTTTAAACTTGGTATCAATTGAATTTAAGAAGAGATATTTTACTACTGTGCTTTTCCCACTTCCTGCACTTCCAATTAGAGTTATAAATTGCTTTTTGCTAAACAAATCCTTGATTGAATCCGTTGGAATTCGCTTTGGAATACTTTGAAGTCGTCTTGCCCCTTTATCACACTTTCTAATAAATAGTGGCTGATAAAAATCTTTTAAATTTTTAGGTTGAACCCGATGCAATAATGTTTTAGTGCAAAAGTTTCTATTATACTCCTCAACTTGATATTCGAGCAAATTATTGCTTACAACATGTTTTATCTCAGCGCCAAATTCAGTTGTCAAGCTTTGGAATAGTGTTTTAAGGTTATCACTTAAAACAGTTGTGATTAAAGAAACGATTTCCATATGTGAAGTTTGTTTTTTTACAATTGCCGCCAACGCGAAAATAAACAAATCTCTATCATACATTAAGAATTTCAATCCTATTGCTAATCAATACTTTCTTATTCCGTTTTTTAAATTGTCGTGCCAATAAGCGATTTTTAATTTTACCTTTTTTAAAACTGCTTTATAATTTCTCATAAAGTTCCCGCAGCTTTTGTCTTGTCATTATTTTCTCCCACTCTTTTCCCAGTGCATTTTCCCACAGTGGCTTCATGCCAAGACTCACATTTATCATGGTATCAAATTGTTCATCAGTGAGGCCTTTACAAATTCCCTGTGGTATTTCTACTTTACTTTCCTTCACCATTTTTTTGAATTCTGCGGTTCCCTCAGGGTAATATTCTTCAAGATGATTCATTACTATGCAATTACCAACACCATGTTTTGTACCTAATAGAAAGGCGAGTCCATAACTAACAGCATGCGCTACTCCCACTTGGCTATAGGCAATGCTCATTCCACCTGCATAGCTTGCCATCATCAATTTATCATCGCTTTCGTTGTCCCACGTATCTTTTTCCAAAAAAACCTCTCTGCAAAGTTCCAACGCTTTTTCTCCATAACTTTTGCTGAATTCATTCAGATATGTTCCCTGTAAACTTTCAATGCAATGAATGTAACAATCCATGCCCGTATAAAAACGTTGGTTAACAGGTACATTTGCTGCGAGTTCGGGGTCGAGAACAATCTGACTAAAAGGCGTATAATCGCTGTTCATACCCAATTTACGGGCAGGGCCGGTTAAAACGGTGGTTCTTGATACTTCTGCACCAGTACCACTTAATGTAGGAATACCAACTTTATAAACCCCGGATATCTGTACAAGATCCCAGCCCTGATAATCAGCAGATGAACCTGGATTTGTAAGCATAAGGCTTACAGCTTTTGCTAGGTCCATTGTTGAGCCTCCTCCTATGCCTATAACTCCGCTTACGGTTCCGAACTCTTCTTTTAGTTCACTTGCAATTTTATCAACGTAAGTAGTTTTTGGCTCGTAGGTAACATCTGCAAAAATAACTTTATCTGTACCTTGCAGCGGAATTCTATCAGGCAAGGTCTTTCCTTTAAAAAAGTGATCAACAAGAAAAATCATAGGAAACTCACCTTTCCGGTTCGAAGACAATATTTCGTCTAACTGGTTAAAACTGCCTCTGCCATATATAACATAGTCAACCATTTTAAAGTTTCGAAACTTACTCATCATTTAAAGTTTAGGAGCGAAATTACGAGAACCGCGATTTGGAGGATTGGAAAGATTATGTGGAAATTGAGAACCAAGATTATAGAACCACGATTTAGAGGATTTTGAATGATTATGAGGAAATTGGGAACCAGGTTAGAGAACAAGATTTTGGAGATCTTTGAATGATTGTGAGGAAATTGCGAACAGGTTTTAAAATTACAATAAGGGTTTGAATAAATTGCGGAGAAATTACACAACCTCGTTTAAGATGATTCAAATAGGCGGGAGGAACTATTTTAGCTTTTTTTATTTCACCCAAATCCAAAAAAAATCCGAAGAATCGTGGTTCTAAAATAATCACAAAAATCGTGGTTCTAAAAAATCCTATTTCTGTATGCCTTTTGGTTGGAAAACACAGTACGAAAAAAGAGTGCCCGCCGAGGGTTTAAGCAACTGGGAAATTTTCAGCATTGCTCAACAAGCGTGTAAAGACCTGGATTGGGATTATCTTATTGTTGATGAAAAAACCTTCACTGCTACCACACCTACCCACTGGACTTTAAGCGAACAGATAATAAAGGTCATAGTTGAAAATGGTGAAATAATTTTTGAGAGCCAAAGTGAAAGTTTAGACCTGTATGAGGCCGGGCGAAACAAAAAAAACATTGAAGAGCAATTACTCCCTTCTTATAAAAAAGCAAGGAAGCGTGTATCATATGAAGAATTGCAATTCGGGGCAAATGCACTGAAGACTGAAACCATAAAGCAAATAAGATCAGGCAATCGTATTGCGAGTGAAAGGATGACTTTTGGTTTTAAAGATCATGAAGTTACTTTCATGTTGATTGCAATTAATCTGCTTGTTTATGGGGTCATGATTTTAAAGGGTGTTGATTATGTAAATCCTGCTGTAAAAGACATTATTGGCTGGGGCGGAAATCTGAAGTTTAATGTAACCGGGGGGGAATGGTGGCGTTTGATAACGGCTGTTTTCGTGCATATAGGTATTTTTCCATTGCTGGTAAATATGGCCGGCCTTTATTTTATCGGTCTTATGGTCGAACCGATACTGGGCAAGTTTAAATTTCTGATTGCTTACCTCTGTATAGGAGTTATTGCCGGTCTTGCAAGCATGTATTGGGTTGAGGAGGGTGTAGCAGCAGGGGCTTCAGGAGCAGTCTTTGGCATGTACGGAGTTCTGCTTGCCTTTGCAACTACCAGTTATATAAATAAAAAATTTCCTAAAGTATGGGTGATTTTTATAGCAGCTTATGCTGTTTTTAATGTATTTATGGGATTGTATGCCGCAAATGATAATGCTGCTGACTTTGGTGGACTTATGGCAGGCGTTGGTATCGGGTATTTATTCTATTTCTTTCACTTCAAAAGAAATCTTGCCAGAGCCGGAGGAACAAGAATTTCTTTCGAAGTTCTCTTAATCACCGGCTTACTTGTGTTTTTTTATCTTCGTCAATATGGAAAAGATGATATTTTAAGATTTGAGAAAGAGATAATGAAGTTAAATCAGATCGAATTGAAGGCGATGACACAAATGCAACAACTTCAGTCAAAAACAAATGATGAGGCTGCAATGGTTTTAAGGGACAGCGCACTGCCTCAATGGAGGCACTTTCAGAAGGAGATCCTAAAAACCGATGCTTACAGGCTTGACGACGAATTTAAGCAGAAAAGAAAATTACTGAGCAAATATGCGGAGTTGCGTTTACGCCAAACTGAGCTTATATATAAATCAATAAATGAAGAAACAGATAAATACAATGGTGAGATAGACATGGTTTCAGACAAAATAGACAAAATAATAGATCAGTTGGGCTCTTAAAGAAATTTTGCTGCTCTTGCCAGGTCTTCCGGCGTATCAATTTCAACTCCCATATATTCTGTAACAACCATTTTTATTGGAACTCCATTTTCAAGGTACCGCAGGCATTCAATTTTTTCAGCACTTTCTAAAGGAGACATTGGCCAGGTAGTAAAATTAATTAAAGCCTCTTTGCGAAAAGCATACACCCCAATGTGTTCGTAATAAGGAATACCTATTTCAGGATTGCGCGGATAAGGGATGACTGAACGGCTAAAAAAAATAGCATTCATATTTACATCAACAGCCACTTTTACATAATTAGGATCTTCTATAAATTTTTGTTCTTTAAGTATCTGCATCAGTGAAGCGACCTCTACGTTATTTCCCTCTTCGCCTTCAAAAACTCGTAGCAGTTTTTCCAATGGTTCTCTCTGCACAAATGGTTCATCTCCCTGCACGTTGACAATAATATCAAAATCCATTTCAGCAACGGCTTCGGCTATACGATCGCTGCCACTTTCATGTGGCTTTTTGCTCATTACAGCTTTTCCGCCGTTACCTGTTATCTCTTTATATATAATTTCGCTGTCTGTAGCTACAATCACATCATCAAACAATCCGGTTGCAACAGTATTGTCATAAGTATGAAGAATGACCGATTTATCGCCTAACTTTTGCATAAGCTTGCCGGGAAAGCGGGTAGCCGCATACCGGGCGGGGATCAGAGCCAAAGAACCACGATTTTTGGGATTGGAGGGAGGATTTTGAGGAGATAGGATTTTAGATTGTTTTTTATCCCTTTTTTGAAGTCTTTTAAATTGTAAAGAGGATGCACCAAAGTTTATAAGTAAACCTACTTCATTAGCTGATGCTTCTAAATAATTTAATGCCTGACCAAGATGTACATCTTCTAAATTTGACACCGCCTTCAATTCAACGCAAATAATATCATTTACCAAAAAATCTACTTTTCTTAATCCTATCTTGTCGCCTTTGTAGTAAACCGGCAATTCAAATTCAGAAATTACTTTCATGTTTTTTACACGTAATTCTTTTTCCAATGCCCTTTGATAAATATATTCCTGAAACCCTGGCCCCATAACTCTGTGAACTTCCATTGCCGCCCCGATAATGTCGCCTGTTATATTTTTTAGAACCACAATTTTTTGGATTAATAAAAATTAGGATGAAATTAAAGAACCACGATTAATTGGATTAGTAAAGATTAGGGTGAAATTAAAGAACCACGATTTATTGGATTTGCAAAGATTAGGGTGAAATTAAAATTAATTTTCTATTTTCCCCGCAATCTATAATAATCCAACAACATCGTGGTTCTATTTTATTTCCTCACAATCCTTCCTAATCCAACAAATCGTGGTTCTGATCTCAACTATTTAGCATCAACGGCATAACTAACATCATCAACTCTTCATTTTCCTCTGATTCTGTTGGTTTAATAATGCCTGCTTTTGTTGAAGTGGCTAACTCAACCTTTACATCACTGGTTTCTGCTGCATTAAGCATTTCTATTAAAAACCTTGCATTAAAGGCAATTTGCATATCCTCTCCATCGTATTGGCAGTTCATTCTTTCATTTCCTTCAAAGCTAAAATCTACATCTTGTGCTGCCAGTTTCAGCTCACTTCCGCTGATAGTTAACGCCACCTGGTTCGTGCTTTTGTTGCTAAAAACGCTTACACGTCTCAATGCACCCTGAAAGTCGCTTTTGCTTACAATGAGTTTGTAAGGATTATCTGTCGGTATTACCACTTTATAATCAGGGAAACGTGCATCTATCAGACGGCAAATAAGTTGTGTAGTGCCATGCGATACAAAAAGGTGATTACTGTTGTAGCTGATTGTCAGTTCATTCTCATTATCAGGTAATACATTTTTTAAAAGGTTCAGCGGTTTTTTTGGAACAATAAAACTTTCGGTTTTAGGACAGGCAACATCGGTGCGTTTGTATCGCATAAGGCGGTGGGCATCAGTAGCGACAAACTGAATATAATTTTCAGTAAGTTCAAAATATACACCTGTCATAGCAGGTCTCAGGTCATCATTACTAACAGCAAATAAAGTTTTGTTTATAGCAGTAACCAATGCACTGCTTGACATTTTAAAAGCAGTCGTATCATCTGCACCCGGTTCTTTAGGAAAGTTATCAGGATTTTCGCCCATAACTTTATACTTTCCATTGTCACTGGTAATTTCAACAGCAAAATTATTGTCTATATTAAAAGTCAGCGGCTGGTCAGAAATGTTTTTTAAAGAGTCAATCAATATTTTAGAAGGAATACAAACTCTTCCATTTTCTTTGCTTTCCACCTCCATCTGTACCCTCATTACCGTTTCGAGGTCGGTGGCAACAATAGTGAGTTTTTTATTGTCTATTTCAAATAAAAAATCTTCAAGTATTGGTAATACAGTATTAGTATTGATAACACCACTTATTTGTTGCAAATGTTTTAACAAGGATGAGGAGGAAACAATGAACTTCATGTTTTGATTGGTTTAAATTCTTAAGAAACAAACCTACAGTAAATTGTTAATTGCACAAAGCTTACATTTATTATAAGCTAAGCAATGTGAATAACATGTAATAATTGTTGTAAAAAATTATGGCATCTCAAAGATTTCCCTAATCATTTAAACAAGACTTTGGGAAAATTAAAAAAACGCTGAACAGATAAGTGTTTTTAGACAACTAAATAAAATGTGTGCTAACTCAGCGTAATCTGCGTTATCTGCGGGAAAGAAAAGAAGTTCCGCAAATTTCGCTAATCAGTGCAGAAGAAAGAAATCATGTTTCACCCGGGAAATTTTAAAATCATATCAATCATAACTATCATAAAGAATATGCGTTCCATACAATAATTTCTATAAAATATCTTTAGTCTCTCAAGCCCTTAATTTTGCCTGATGTTTTTAAAAAACAGGCTAACAAAAGAACAGGCTTTAGAAAAAATTAAGCATTATTGCAGCTATCAGGAAAGGTGCCACAGCGAGGTAAAGGATAAGCTTTATTCATATAATTTAAGAAAAATTAAAGTTGATGAGATTATTTCTCAATTGATAGAAAACAATTATTTGAATGAAGAAAGGTTTGCTATTCAGTTTGCAAGAGGCAAGTTTAGAATGAAGAACTGGGGCAGAAAGAAAATTCAGTACGAATTGCAGCAAAAAGGTGTCAATAGTTTTATTATTAAAATGGCCTTAAAAGAAATTGATGAAGAAAAATACTTTGACACTTTACAGAAACTCGCTCAAACAAAATGGAATGCATTGCATGTTGAAAGTAAACTCGTCCGTCAATCTAAAACAAATGCCTACCTTTTGCAAAAAGGATACGAGCAAACATTAATAAGCCAGGTACTCAGCAGAATGAAGTAAGAAGCCTGCATAGTAAATTTTAAGTATGTCATCACTAACTTTTACAATAATACAGACCAGTCTTTATTGGGAGCAAAAAACACTAAACGTTCAAATGCTGGAAGAAAAGATTAACAGCATTAAGCAAAAAACGGAAGTGGTTATACTTCCCGAAATGTTCAGTACCGGTTTTAGTATGAAACCTGAACAATTAGCAGAAGGCATGGACGGAGAAACTATCGCATGGATGAAACGTATCTCAACTGAAAAAAAAATAATTCTCACCGGAAGCATAATAGTTGCCGAAAACGGCAATTATTATAACCGGTTGGTGTGGATGCTCCCTAATGGTCAGATGGGTTTATACGATAAAAAACATTTGTTTGCTTACGCAAATGAACATAAACATTATACGAGCGGAAATAAACGGCTGATAGCTTCGGTTAAAGGCTGGAAAATAAATTTGTTGGTTTGCTATGATCTTCGTTTTCCTGTCTGGTCGAGGCAATCGCACGGAGTTGAGGAAAACCGGGGATTAGAATATGATGTATTGATCTATGTAGCTAACTGGCCTGAAAAAAGAAATTCTATATGGAAAACATTATTACAGGCAAGGGCAATAGAAAATCAATGTTTTTGCATTGGTGTCAATCGTGTAGGAAATGATGGTAATGGAATTTATTATAGCGGCGACAGCATGGCAGTAAATCCTTTGGGAGAAGTGCTTTATCATAAAGCGCATGATGAAGATATTTGCACCATTACTTTGGAAAAGGAGGAACTGGAAAAGATCAGGGAAAAAATGCCCTTCTGGAAAGATGCGGACTCATTTAAAATATCACAGGCATGATACATGCACATTCGGCAGAAAAAATATTTACCGGCGAAGAATGGATTTCAAATCATGCAATTATAGCTGAGAATGATACTATACAAGATATTGTTCCTAAAGAAAGTATTCCTTCAGGTGTAAATATTATCAGCTATCCAAATAGTTTTCTAGCTCCGTGTTTTCTCGACATACAGATTTATGGTGCGCATGGTTCTCTTTTATCAGCATATCCGACATCAGAAACACTTGAAAAAATGCTTGATTATTGCAAGTCAGGCGGAGCGAATTATTTTCAACCCACTGTTGCCACCAATACTTACGAAGTTTTTTATAAATGTATAGATGCAGTAAAAGATTTTTGGGATAAAGGCGGCAAAGGGGTTATAGGACTTCATGTTGAAGGCCCATGGATAAACAAAGCGAAAAGAGGCGCACATATTGAAAAATATATTCATTCTCCCACTATCAAACAGGCAAGAGCCTTATTAGAATACGGCAAAGATGTTATTACAATGATAACCATTGCACCCGAGGTCTGCAGCACTGAAGTAATAGACCTTATAAATTCATATGGGGTAATTATTTCTGCCGGCCATAGTAATGCAACTTTTAAGGAAGCCAATGCCGGTTTCAGCAAAGGTATTCCGGCTGCTACTCATTTATACAACGCTATGAGTCCTTTGCAACATCGTGCCCCTGGTATAGTTGGGGCCGTTATGAACCACTCAAATGTACTTTCAAGTATCGTTCCCGATGGATATCATGTTGATTTTGCAGCCATAAGCATCGCAAAAAAAGTAATGAAAGACCGGCTTTTTTTTATTACCGATGCTGTTACTGAAACTGCTGAAGGGCCTTATCCTCACCAGCTTGAAGGAGATAAATATGTCTCAAACGGAATATTGAGCGGCTCAGCTTTGACCATGGCAAAATCAGTAAAAAACTGCGTAGAAAAAGCCGGAATCGAATTGTCAGAAGCTTTGAGAATGGCAAGCTTATACCCGGCACGGGTAATGAGGCTTGACAAAGAGCTTGGTAAAATTAAGAAAGGTTATAAAGTGGAATTTGTGGCAATGGATGATAATTTGGAGGTAGTAAGTTGATAGCTTAGTTAGGAGAAAAGTGAACAGCTATAATAGGATAATGAATGCCAGACATAATTATATAAGACATTGGAACTTTAATGAAATCACCAATTAATCTCCGATACACTTTTTACGCTATTCTTAATGCTTTTGGAAAGAATGATTAAATTATTATAAAGATTATGCTAACAAATGATAATAATGAAAAAGAATTAATTAAAGCATTATTAGCAAACAAATATGAAATTGATTTGATAGGCATAGAATTATCAAATGAGAAAATTAAACTTTGCGGTAAAGGATACATTTTTTTGGATCATGAAGGCAACTTTTTACTAAAATTTTTCTCTGATTTAAAATATTCGGAGCAGGAACGGTTAAAATTAATTTCTGACTATCATAGTCAGTATGAAAGTTCAACTCATCTTGTTTCAGATTTTTATGAATTAAAAGCAGAAGATCAAAATGAATCAGTTTATGAGTGTCAGAAACTCATAGCAAAATCACCTATAGATAACGTGTCTATATTTTATCTGCAATCACGTTTAAACGCCTCTTTTAATATTGGTTCCAGTACAAGAGTTATTTTTAGTGGAAAATATTCTGTGCCAACAAGTGGATTGCTGTGTTCTAAAACAACTGTTGGCGATTCTTTCGAGTATACTGATAATAAGGAAGTATGGGAGTTTGAACTTATTGAAAATATACCTTTGGTGTTTTCAAAATTTGAAGATTATATTGAACTTATTATTGTACACGAAGCCAATACTAATTTAGATCACCAATTCATAGAAGATGTTATAAAATTTTTTGGTTTTGTTCTTGGAATGGAACCGGAACCGGTTTATATTAATATTGTCGATAAGGGACATACGTTAATAAACAGGAGAAATATGTTACAAGCTAAGTCAAGCTTTATACCTCCATTGCCTATTAATCATAATCGCGGAAATAGTTATACTGAAAATCATTCTAATCTTTTTAAAGCATACTTTATCTATTTATGGAATAATAAAAATTGTTCTTTGCCGGTTATTCATAAACGTGTAGTATCAGGAAGCAGAAATTATCTATATGCATTTGGATTAATCTTAGCAATACAGATTGAAAATTTATGTAAAGATTATTATAAAAATTATTACATAAAAGATGATGAATTTCTAAAAGCCTTGGATGATACTATAAAACTATTAAAACAACCAACTACGCTTATAAAAAATAAAATTGACATCATTAGCCGATTGTGTCAAATGAAGCCTAAAGATGGTGATAGGAGTAAGCTAAATGTAAAAAACATTCTGAACAATCTTTCGAAAGCCGATATTATCGAAGATGCTTTGATTAAGAGTTGGATTGATTTAAGAAGCGTAACAGCTCATGGAGATGAATATTCAAATAAAGACTGGAATAAATTTCTGAAAGATATTTTTTATTGCACAAATCTCTATTATCAATTAATTTTTAATTTAATAAAATATAGTGGTAGTTATTCTTATTTTGATAATAACCAATACATCTTGAAAGATTATTTATATAATGATTCACAATGATTATTTTATTATACTTTCAAAAAAGGAAATCGGAAAACGTATAAAGCAGAATTTGTTCAAAAGAAATAGTTTTAGCATAAAAAGAACTATTTATAGTATGGACGAGAATATCGAAAATTATTTACGAGAAAATAAAAAATGCTTCGACCGCTTCACTTTTGATCTGTTATTAAGAATGCTTTTAATTGAAGGTTTTTCACATGAAGAAGCTAAAGATATAATTCTCTTCAACTGCTCATTGTCTACTCTAGTAATTCAGGAAAGAATTGAAAACAACTTCTATAAAAATATTTCTCTTAATGAGGACTCTGAAGATTTAATAAAACTGAAAACCGAGATATATTTTTTGAAGTTTGTAAGTAAAAATTAATTGGTTTAATTAAATAGACCCCTAAAGCAATTGAAGAATAGATTGAAATAGACAAAATCATCACCTATACTCTCGAATCAATTAATTTTTATCACCGGTAATAATTCAAGCAATTCTTCCGCTGGTTACAAAACATTTCTTCTTTAAATTACATCTTTCTAAAATGCTTTTATGGGTAACCGCTTTATTGGTTTATTAGTTATTACCTTATTTATTGTCATTTACAGTTGCTGCCGCCAGCCTTATTATCAAACTAACAAAATCTATAAAAAACAGGCAAAACTATATGCTAAGAAGATCAGGCAAAATCCCGACACGTTCTTTACCAGCCAGGGCAGTCCGCTTTATTGGGTTGGTACTACCAACTTCAATATACGTAAACCCAACTTTGTAATCATTCACTATACAGCTCAAAACAGTTGTGACCAAACACTTAAAGCTTTTACACTTCCCCGTTCGCAAGTGAGTGCGCATTATGTTATTTGTAAAGACGGTATAATACATCATATGCTTAATGATTACATGAGAGCATGGCATGCAGGATTAGCCAAGTGGGGCAACCTTACAGATGTAAACTCTGCTTCTGTCGGTATTGAGATTGACAATAACGGCTTTGAAGTTTTTACACAACTACAAATGAACAGCCTATTTCAATTGCTTGATACGCTTAAAATGAGATATTCAATACCTGCTGCTAACTTTATTGGCCATTCTGATATTGCACCATCCCGTAAAGTTGACCCGGCTATATTTTTTCCGTGGAAGACATTAGAGACAGCGGAATGGCCTATGGTATGGCGATACAACAAATGTAATTGTTCCGGATAGCTTTAATTGTGCTCAGGCCCTGCGGATAATCGGATATGATGTAAGAGATTCGATAGCGGCAATTAAAGCATTTAAAATCCATTTTTTACAAGACACTTCCGGCATTATTACAGATGCCGATAAAAAAGTTTTGTTAGAACTGGAAAAGAGGAGTATGTAAATTTTTTAAAGCTATACTTAGGGCAACAAAAAAGCCGGCAACAAAATCCGCCGGCTTGTATATATAATGATATTTTACGGTTATGCTTTCTTGAAAGTAAGCAGCAAAGTACCACCTTGTTTTAATTCAAGCGTATTGCCGTTTAAAGTATAACTATCAGCTTTTTTCAAAGCAGAAAGAAAATTTGTTTCATTGTATTCATTGCAACTCATTTTAGAGGTAACTATGTTACGGCCAAACTGAATGTCTTTATTGTTAAAATTAAAGCTGCCGCTCATGCTGTTGCAACCTGTTGTACCGGTAAACACCAGGCTTTTTGCATTAAGAGTAACTGATGGGGTGCGACCCCAGTATTTAAAAGGTTGAGCAGTGGTATCCAAGGTAGTAGAATCTGTTGATTTATAATTCATACGAAGGCGTGCCTGCGCCGAGTCGTATAATGCCGCTCTTTTGTTGTTTTTTGCCTTTCCTTTTCCTCTTTTACCCATACTTTTAGTTTCAGAAGTTGCTGTAGCAATTATACTGCTGGTTGTATCTGTGGAAACTTCCATGGCAGTATCTGTTACGGCGGTGGCAGAACTATCTTTATTGCTGCTCCAGTTTCCATCAGTACCAGCGATTCCTTCAAGTACCCAGGTACCATTTAAGATAGTGTCACGAGTTGCTGTATATGACCAATCTCTGTCCGCTGAAGTAAATGAAGAAGATGCGTTTGCTGCACTTGTCATAGTATCACTACGACTTACATTTAAGTTAGAAATCCCAGGTGTAACAGGTGTTGCGGCTTTCTTTGAACTGCTGCAATAAGCAAAAAATATAAACAGCGGTAAAACATATATAATCTTTTTCATACTAAGGGGTTTTTATAGCGGCAAAACCACAACCGTGCCAAAGAACTATTTTAATAGCTTTTTTTATAAAATAATTATGGCTTGAATTCGGTAGTTATAAAATTATTATAGCATACTTTTTAATTACTTAATTAAAGTTTAATGAAAACCTGAAAAATTTTAAGCTTAAACAACAGTCATACAAGTATCAATTTACAAAGCAGGAACAACAAGGATAATAAGCAATAAAAATAATTCTGAAATAGAAGGAGAAACAATAAAATGATCAGGTTTAATTTTGAAGAAAATATTAGAAAATCCTGGATAAGATCTGTATTACTCTCGCTGGAGTTAATGACTGCTTTTATAGCATTTTTTGTCTCGCTTGCTGCATTTGTATTTATTATAAGAATGGTCTTCATTGAAAAGCGTGAAAATGTTGATCAGACTGTTTTTAATTATATTGCTAAACACGTCAGTTACGATAATACTCTCGTGATGCAGGCTTTCTCATTTTTAAGCTCCCATTATTTTTTAATACCAGCCAATGTTTTACTTATCGGATATATTTTTATAATTAATAAACAGAAATGGTTTTCTATTAAAATACCTGTAATTTCTTTAAGCAGCCTGCTGCTGATGTTTGTTTTAAAACAATTCTTTCATCGCCAAAGACCCTTGGTTCCTTTGCTTGAGCAAGCAAAAGGCTTGAGTTTTCCAAGCGGCCACGCACTTATGAGTTTTACTTTTTATGGCCTGCTTATTTATCTTTCATGGGAGCGTCTTGAAAATAAAATTGCCCGTTATTCATTAACTCTATTCGGGCTTATGCTTATTTTCTTTATCGGCTTAAGCAGAATTTATTTGCGTGTACATTATGCAAGCGATGTAATTGCGGGCTTTTCATTGGGGATGATCTGGTTAGTGCTATCTCTTACTGTTTTAAATAAAATCGAAAGCATTACCAGAAAAGAAAATAATTCGGCTTTAGAAAAGCAGAGGTTTACCTGAAAGAACTGTTGGACAGTTATTGTAATCTTAACATAGTCGGGAAATTTTGCTTTTTTATTTATTTCAACTAAAAAAAATTCGTATAAAACAAGTAAAAAGTTTGCATTACTATGAATATTAAAAAATAATAGATTTTTGTACCCTTGGTAAATCTCCCGATCTCGTAACTCCGAAAGAATACTTCATTCTACTTTTGCAGATTAATAAATGCTTAATTCTCTCATTCACATAGCGCTTGTTGGCAATCCTAATAGTGGTAAGTCTTCTTTATTCAATGCATTAACAGGATTAAATCAAAAAGTGGGAAATTTTCCGGGAGTAACTGTTGACAAAAAAACAGGTGCTTGTACTCTTGAGCCGGGTATTAATGCCAATATTATTGATCTTCCTGGTACCTATAGTCTTTATCCGCGCCGGACAGATGAGTGGGTATCTTATAAAGTGCTGATGAATGTTGATAACGCTGTTCATCCTGATATAGTAGTACTGGTGGCAGATGCAAGCAACCTGAAACGAAACTTATTGTTTTGCTCGCAAATAATTGACCTTAAGATCCCGGTTGTGGTTGCCTTAACTATGATTGACCTTGCTGCAAAGAAAGGTATCAAGGTTGATCTGGAAGAGCTGGAAAGAGAACTGGGAGTGCCGGTTGTTTCTATAAACCCAAGAAAAAATAAAGGTTTACCTCAATTAAAAAAAGTGCTTATACAAACGGCACAACGCCAGTACAAGCCTCCTTCACGCGATTTTATCAATATAAAAGTATTGGCAGAAACTGCTGTCAATGACATTCAAAAAGTATTTCCATCATTAAGTGATTATTCATCTGTTCATTATCTTATCAACCATGAAAGTTTTCCGCTTGGCCCAGACATTCAGGATAAGATTGAGAACATAGAAGCAGTCAATAATTTCAATCCTACCCGGTTCCAGGCCGAAGAGATCATGCAGCGCTACGGCCGTATAAGACAGATCATGCAGCAAAGTGTGGCAGAAGAAGATCCGGTACAGCGAAAACTATTTACTGAAAAGCTTGATAATCTTTTGCTGCACCGGACCTGGGGATATGTTATTCTGCTGTCCGTGCTGTTCCTGTTATTTCAAAGTATTTTCTGGCTCGCTGAATATCCTATGAATGCAATTGAATGGACTTTTGCCGCCGTAAGCGGTTGGTTAAATAATGTACTTTCTGACGCCTGGTGGAGCGATTTGATTATTAATGGATTTGTTGCCGGTCTAAGTGGCATTTTAGTCTTTGTCCCGCAAATTATGATCCTCTTTGGGCTCGTTACTATATTAGAAGATACAGGGTACATGGCCCGCATAAGCTTTTTAAGTGACAAGCTGATGCGTAAGGTTGGCCTGAATGGCAAAAGTGTTATGCCAATGATAAGCGGATTTGCATGTGCAGTGCCGGCAATCATGAGTGCAAGGAGCATAGAAAACCGAAAAGAAAGATTACTGACTATACTGGTAACTCCGTTAATGAGCTGCAGTGCCCGCCTTCCAGTATATACTATACTTATAAGCCTGGTAATTCCCAACAAATTTTTTTTAGGATTTCTTAGTTTACAGGGTCTAGTTATGATGGGATTGTATCTCTTAGGCGTTGTAATGGCGCTTATAGTCAGTTATGTTTTTAAGTGGATCATAAAATTGAAAGAAAAGAGTTTTTTCATTTTAGAATTACCTGCATATAGGGCACCACGCTGGAAAAATGTGGGCCTAACAATGATTGAGAAGGCGAAAATATTTGTACGCGATGCAGGGAAAGTAATTATGGTAATCAGTCTGCTATTATGGTTTTTAAGCAGTTATGGTCCTTCCCAACGTATGAATAATCTCTCTGCAAAATACCAGAAACTACAACAACAGGCAGGTTCTGATAAGAGCAGCCTCGAAAGGGAATACCGTTCAGAAAAACTTCAAAATAGTTATGCAGGTATTTTAGGCAGAACAATCGAACCAGCTATTGCTCCCTTAGGGTATGATTGGAAAATAGGAATTTCATTAATTACCTCTATTGCAGCCAGGGAAGTATTTGTAGGAACTATGGCAACACTATATAGCGTTGAAGAAGATAATGAAAATACTTCTTTAAGGCAAAAAATGAGCAGTGCAGTGCGGCGCGACGGAACTAAAGTATATACACTTGCAACAGGTATCAGCCTGATGGTATTTTACGTATTGGCTATGCAATGCATGAGTACGTTGGCGGTAGTGAAAAGAGAAACAAAAACCTGGAAATGGCCTTTAATTCAGCTATTTTACATGACTTTCCTTGCATATATAATGGGGTTAATCGCATACCAGCTAATGACATAGTTTTACGTAACACTCTTTCAGTTATTATTTACCGGTTTTCTCAAAAATCATATTATTATCTTTGGACTTCGCCGCATTTGTCCATAGAAAACGGCCTGGTTTAACTTTCACAATTTTTTTTACTGACAGATAGAACTTTCGTATGAGGGTACAGTCTATTGCATTAGCGGCATTACTTTTGTAACTTCAAAAAAAATTTTCTATGAAAAGACTGCTACTTGTATTTGCGCTTGTACCTTTTTTGTTGTTTTCTCAAATGAGAAAACAAAGAAAAGCGTTAGAAGCACAAAAGAAAGCAGATCAGCAAATTATTAGTAACTTAAAAAACCACATTCAATTCTTATCAAATAAAAACCTCAGGGAGTCGACTGCCGCAACAAAAGATGGAGAACTGGCTTTGCAATATATAAGCAACCAGTTTAAAACAATAGGCCTTCAGCCAAAAGGAAACAACGGATATATTCAGCAATTTAAAATTGATGCCGGAAGGCAAATTGAATCAAGTACCTTCTTAAAAGTTAACGGAGCAGCGCTTGCTGTTAAAAAAGATTATTTTCCACTCTCCTTTTCAGCTTCAAAATCAGTATCAGGCATGCCGGCAATGGCCTTAAGAGAAAAGGGAGTTCCATGGTTTGCAGATGTAAAAGACTGGCTCGAGGAAAATTCGAAAGATGCTGATTTTGATATTACTAAAATAATACAAAAAGAGGCAGACAGGGCAGCTTCAAAAGGTGCAACAGCTTTGTTTTTATATAACAGTAGTAATCTTTCAGATAACCTTCGCTTTAATAAGAGAGATAAAACTGCTCCTTTGTCTATTCCTGTTATTTATATTACCTCAACCGGGTATAATAAATATTTCATGGATAATTCTCAGGTGTTGGAAATAGAACTGAATGTAGCGCTTAAAGAAACAATTAAAAATGCTAACAATGCAGCAGGATACATTGACAATCATGCTGTCACAAATATAGTAATTGCAACCCCTTATGACCGGGTATATCAGGAGGAAAATCAAAATACATCAGATAAGGGAAAAATAAACGTATCTGATGAGGCTAACAGCGGCACATCAATGCTGATAGAATTGGCAAGAATGTTATTTAGTTCAAAAGCTAAAAATAATAATTACACATTTATAGCTTATAGTGGTGAAGATACGCTCTCTCAAGACAGTAAATGGCTAAATAATTATGCAATCTTATCAAGCGCTAATTATATTATTAATCTTGACAAGGTAGGCAGATATGATGAGGGTAAAAAGTTGTTAATAGAGGCTTACGGAACATCACCTGACTGGATTGAAAGCATTAAACCGCTTGCGGATAATACTTTAGAATTAGATTTTGACAGCAGCAGCATTGAAGGCAGAGACACATCTATTTATAAGGTAAAAATTCCGGTATTAAACTTTTTGACCGGCACTCACGGAAATTATGATCAGGGCTTATCTTCTGCCGGTGCAATAAATTATGAAGGAGAATTCCACATTGCGAGGTTTATCTACCGTTTAATTGTAGCAACAGATACAAAGGGGAAGCTTGCTTTCTCAAAAAATAGTCAAGCCGGCTTACAAGATAGTAAAACAACCCAAGCTGGTATTTCTGCTCAAAAAACTGCTGCGCCTGAAGACAGGAAGCAAAAAAATAAATACTATTAAAACAGCTTTAAACATTTGGACAATAATAATTGTGAAGCCGACGTTGAAACAATGTATGCTTTTAAAAAAGGTAAAAGAAATAAAGAATTTGCTGCAGAGTTTTAAATTTGCAGAAGCATGAAACTGATACTTGACAATGAGGCTATAACTGATGATTTTTTTTCTGATACACGCCTGATCGGCATCATAGCTCCAATTAAAAATTATCAGTTTTGCTGGCAGCTTAATAATTTGTTAGGTTATAATTTTCGTCTTAATACAGAAATAGACAAACAACTGCGCAAAAAGAACAGGCAATATTTTTTTTCAGTTTATCAACACGAAGAAAACTGTTTTTTAAAGTATTATTTATTTCACAATCATTGTGATGGAGAATATCTTCTGCCGGAATTCAGACATATGGATTTTTTGCTGTTAATAAAAGGAGATTATGTAGATGACAACAGATGCAATAGTATTATTACAGCCATTAAATCCATTAATTCTGTGCAGATGGCAGCAGAGTTAACCAACGAGAAGATTAAACATAAAGAACATCTTGTTTTTTGAAAATTTCACTTACTATAATTTATAGAGGAAATTTTTCATCATTACAAAAGTTAGAAACATGAAGCAAGCAAAAAGTATCGTGAGATGACTTTTTACTTTCCTTCTTTAATAGAATTAGTGTTTGGCGTCAACTTTTTTAGTTTTTTGCACCTTTACATTCTTTTGATCAGCCTTAGTACTTGTATCTTTCTTATTTTTAGAAGTCACACTGTCTTCACTGATCCCCGTAATATTTTTACCGGTATCTATAGTTACATCTCTTACATTTTCAGTATTACTGTTTAAATTTTCGTCGTTTGACGTACTTTCTTTTTTATCCGCAGAAGAGGATGTCTCATCATTTTCATAAGTTCCGACGGTAGATGAATTGTTATTTTCACAAGCTGCAAGAAATAACAAACCTGCAAGACATACAATAGAAATTTTCTTCATTTTAGTTTTAATTTAGTCTAAAGATAAGACAGAGACTTTAAATGAATGGTAACCTGCAGAACTATACTTTAAAATAAAGTTTTTAATGATTTGTACAATAAGAGTTTAATTTTTTAGTTATTCTTAAATAACTCTTTTTTACTTTTTAAGTGTTTCCTAAAATTTTTAACAGAATTAATAATTTTGTTATTCCTATTGGCCTTTCAATTGATTTTAATATGATAATACAAAAACATTGCTAAAGACAATTATTGAATTATTAGTAATATTACATTCAAATTTTTCCATCCTTACTCCAGGCGACGAATAAACATTATGAAAATTTTTTTTACAAGATTAACGTTAATGCTGCTGGTAATTCTTTCTTATTATTCAGTTTCTGCCCAAAATAATTTTTGGAAAGATATTTTAGAATCTAAGATTACTATAGCTAACAAACAAAGAAAAATAATTCCGCAGCACTACAGGATACTATTATTAGATACGGCAAGGCTAACATCTTTTTTAACGACAATACCAAAAGAATTTACTGAAGCTGCAAAAAAAAACCCTGTAGTTATTATGCTGCCTATGCCTGATGGCAGTTTTAATAGCTTTCGTTTGACAGAAACTTTAATGATGGAATCCGGATTAGCTGCCCAATTTCCAAATATTAAAACATATAGCGGACAAGGTATTGATGATCCTTATGCAACTATTAAACTTGATTGGTCTGTCAGGGGCTTCCATGCAATGATTCTCTCTCCGGTTAATGGTTCAGTCTATATTGATCCTTATGTTCAGGAAACATTAACTGACTATATATCTTACAATAAAAAAGACGTTAGGCAAAAAGCGCCGTTTATTGAGAATGGGCAAGTTGTCAGTGAGAATATTTTAAGCAGACCTATAGCAGCTCGTCCACAAGATGCTCAATGTATCGGAGGAACTTTAAGAAGATATCGTCTGGCCGTAGCATGTACTGGCGAATATGCCAAAGCTGTTGGAGGTTCAGCGGTAACAACTGCCCAGGCTCTGTCCGCTATTGTTACCACTATTAACCGGGTTAATGGTATATACGAAAGTGAAGTAGACATAAGGTTAGTATTAATTAACAACAATAACAAAATTGTTTTTACTGATTCAGCAAAAGATCCTTTTACAGGAAATAACGATGGAAATATTCTTTTAGATGAAAGTCAATCTGTGATTGATAGAATTATAGGAACAAATAATTACGATGTAGGTCTTACACTTAGTACAGGCAGCGGAGGACTTGCAAAGGTGGGTGTGGCATGTGAAAATGGCGAAAAAGCAAGTTGTGTAACCGGTAATTCACCTCCTGTAGGAGATCCGTTCGACGTTGATTATGTAGCTCATGAATTGGCGCACGAGTTTGGTGCCAACCATACTTTAAACGCTACAAGCGGCAATTGTAGCGGTAATGGAAATTCTTCTTCTAATGCTGAACCTGGCAGTGGCAGCACAATAATGGGTTATGCAGGCATATGTGATCCTTCTAACGATCTTCAGCCTAACAGCGATCCTCAGTTTCATGCGATCAGCTTTAATGAAATAACAGATTATACAACAAACGGGACTGGCAATGATTGTGCAGTACAAATACCTACCGGTAATACTCCGCCCGTTGTAAACGCAGGGGGCAATTATACTATTCCAAAATCAACTCCTTTTGTTCTTACAGGTTCTGCAACAGATGCTGATAAAGATGCTCTTACTTATAGCTGGGAACAAATAAATACAGGAGGTCCTTTTGGTGCGTGGAACGCACCGGAAGGAGATGCACCAATTTTTCGTTCCTTTTCACCTCAGGCCATTCCCGTAAGATACTTCCCTAAAATAAGTGATATTTTAAATAATACGACTACCATTGGTGAAATTCTGCCTGCATACTCCCGTACTTTGAATTTTCGTTTAACAGCACGTGATAATCATGCAGCTGGCGGCGGTATATGTTTTGGCGAAATGTCGGTAGCAGTTGATGGTAAATCCGGACCTTTTTTAGTAACAAGCCCTAATACTGCTGCTACCTGGGATGTTGGTACTTTTAAAATGATTACCTGGAATGTTAATAAAACAAATACTGCTCCTGTAAATTGTGCAAATGTTGCTATAGAACTGTCTGTTGACGGAGGCCAGACTTTCCCAATTACCCTGCTTGCAAGCACGTCAAATGATGGAGCAGAAGAAATAATAGTGCCTGATAATGTAACAACAACAGCAAGAGTAAGAGTAAAAGCTATCAATAACATTTTTTTTGATGTCTTTGATACCAATTTTAAAATTCAGCCTTTTGCTTTTACCGGCGAGAAAGATGTAAATAATAGGGTAAATCTGCAATGGTCTGCTGCAAATGAAATTGATAGCCTTCATTATGAAATTGAAAGAAGTATTGATGGTGTTAATTTTAGCTTTCTTGTTAAAATAAATGCAGGAAATAATCCTGATAGTTTGCAGCAATATATGTTTAACGATGACAAGCCCTATCAGGGTGTCAATTATTACAGACTAAAGCAAATAGATAAAGATGGCAGGTTTACTTATTCGAAAATTGTTAGCGTATCACTCGACAAAACAGGAGTGCAATATGTTGTGTTTCCAAACCCTGCTACATACAAAAGCACTGTACGTATACTTGTAAACATGAAACAGGCAACAGTTCGTTTAATTGATGCTTTGGGAAGAGAGGTCTTTCTGAAAAGTTTTGGCGCATTAAACATTGGCGGGGAAATTCAAATTCCTCTCGTAGGATTAAGCAGGGGTGTATATTTTTTAACCCTGACTTCAGACGCAGGAATTTCATCACACAAGCTATTAGTTCAGTAAGAGATTTGAAAGTTTTTCCCGCAGAAAACGCTGAAAATGCGGAAAGTTTTTTTTCTGCGCCTTCTGCGCTTTCTGCGAGCAATATTTCTTTTGGTTTTTCTCGCGTTTCCTGCGAGCAATGTGGAATGTTTATTGAAGATGTACAAATAATGTCTTATTCTCCAAGAAATAAAGTTAGAATTGTTACTGCTGCATCGTTATTTGATGGTCACGACGCGGCAATAAATATTATGCGTCGCATAATGCAGGCGTTTGGGGCAGAAATTATTCACCTTGGACATAACCGGAGCGTAGCTGAGATTGTTGAATGTGCTATTGAAGAAGATGCCCAGGGAATTGCTATTACCAGTTACCAGGGTGGTCATGTGGAATTTTTCAAGTACATGAAAGATCTGCTGAATGAGAATGGATGCGGACACATAAAAATATTTGGCGGAGGCGGAGGTACAATATTGCCAACAGAAATCAGAGAACTGCAGAACTATGGCATAACAAGAATTTATAGCCCTGATGATGGAAGGTTAATGGGACTTGAAGGAATGATTGAAGATGTAGTAAAAGGTTGTGATTTTACGGTGAACGGAAACTTGCAAATATCAGGAGATCTGAAGCTTAAGGAAGTAAAAGACATTCGTTTCATTGCCCGTGCTATAAGTTATGCTGAAAACGGACAGGAGTTTAAGAACTTGCTTTTACCTGTTATAAAAAATGAAATACCTGCTAAAAAATCTTCTCCGGTATTAGGCATTACCGGTACCGGGGGTGCCGGGAAATCTTCTGTTACTGACGAAATAGTACGTCGTTTCTTAAACACCTATACAGACAAAACCGTAGCAGTTATTTCTGTAGATCCTTCTAAAAAGAAAACAGGGGGCGCTTTGCTTGGTGACAGAATACGAATGAATTCCATACACAGCGATAGGGTCTACATGCGCAGCCTCGCTACCCGCGAAAGTGATATAGCACTAAGTAAACATGTTCAGGAAGCCATTGACATTGTACGAAGTTTCGGATTTAATTTTATTATATTGGAAAGTGCCGGAGTAGGGCAAAGCGATGCAAGTATTTTGGATTATTGCGATGTCAGCATGTATGTGATGACGCCTGAATATGGGGCAGCGTCTCAGCTTGAAAAGATAAACATGCTTGATTATGCTGATGTTGTTTGCCTTAATAAATTTGACAAAGCCGGAGCTTTAGATGCATTAAGCGAGGTACGCAAACAATACAAGCGTAACCACAGTCTCTGGACCGCGAAAGATGAAGACTTACCTGTTGTAGGAACGACTGCTGCAAAATTTAATGATGAAGGAGTTAACAAACTTTTCATCGAAATAGTGAAGGCGGTTGAAGCCAAAACAGACGCGTGCTTCGGAAAAAAAGATAATGGGAAAATCATAGAAAATCATTCCATAAGCGGATTAATTGTACCTCCTAAAAGAGTTCGTTATTTATCTGAAATAGCAGAAAGCAATCGCAATTATGATAGTTGGGTAAATAACCAATGTATAATTGCTTCTAACCTATATAAAATAAATGGCGCTGCTGATGCTTTAAAAGATGCTATACAAATATCTGCTCCGGTTGCTGAAAGTTTGGAAACTGGTAAAAAATATTTTGAAGATCAGTTAGATAGAGAATGTTATAAATTGCTTAAGCATTGGCAGGAAATAATTCAAAAATACAATGCGGATTTCTTCGAATATGAAGTGCGTGATAAAATAATTAAAAAATCTCTTACCACTACCAGTTTATCCGGTACACGAATACCAAAAGTAGTATTGCCAAAATATAAAGACTGGGGCGATATTCTTCGCTGGCAGTTGCAGGAAAACATTCCCGGCGAGTTCCCATATACTGCCGGAGTTTTTGAATTAAAACGTGAAGGTGAAGACCCGACAAGAATGTTTGCCGGCGAAGGCGGACCGGAACGCACCAATAAACGTTTTCACTACGTATCTCTTGGACAACCTGCAAAACGTCTTTCTACTGCCTTTGACAGCGTTACATTATATGGAGAAGACCCGGATATTCGTCCTGATATTTTTGGTAAAATCGGCAACAGCGGAGTTAGTATAGCAACTGTTGATGATGCAAAGAAACTTTACAGCGGTTTTGATCTCTGCGATTCCAGAACTTCGGTCAGCATGACTATTAACGGCCCTGCACCCATCATACTTGCTTTTTTTATGAATGCAGCTATTGACCAGTTGTGCGAAAAGTGGATAGAAACTAATGGATTGCGGTCTGGGGTTAATAGTAAATTAAATGAGAAGTTTGAGCATTTTTTAAAGCCATCTTATTACAACCCTGCTTCCCCGGAAAGATTACCTGAAGGAAATAATGGGTTAGGTTTACAATTGTTGGGTTTATCGGGAGATGAAGTTTTACCTGCTGATGTTTACCAGCAATTAAAACTTGAAGCATTAAGCCAGGTACGCGGTACTGTGCAGGCCGATATATTAAAAGAAGACCAGGCACAAAACACGTGCATCTTCAGTACCGAATTCGCTTTGAAACTTATGGGAGATGTGCAGCAATATTTTATTGATAATAAAGTACGTAATTTTTATAGCGTAAGCATTAGCGGTTATCATATAGCTGAGGCAGGTGCAAACCCTGTTACACAACTTGCTTTTACACTTGCTAATGGATTTACTTATGTCGAATATTACCTTAGCAGGGGAATGAATATTGATGATTTTGCGCCTAATTTGTCTTTCTTCTTCAGCAATGGGATGGATGCTGAATATAGTGTTATTGGCCGTGTTGCCAGGAGAGTCTGGGCCAAGGCGATGAAGCATAAGTACAATGCGAATGAGCGCAGTCAAAAGCTGAAGTATCATATTCAGACAAGCGGCCGCAGCCTGCATGCACAGGAAATAGACTTCAACGATATACGTACGACTTTGCAGGCTTTGTATGCTATATATGACAACTGCAACAGTCTTCATACAAATGCATATGACGAAGCTATTACAACACCTACTGAGGAAAGCGTACGTCGTGCAATGGCGATTCAGTTAATCATCAACCGCGAACTTGGCACCGCAAGAAATGAAAACCCTAACCAGGGAAGCTTTTTAATTGAAGAGCTGACTGATCTTATTGAAGAAGCCGTGCTTGCAGAATTTGACAGAATAAATGACCGGGGCGGTGTGCTTGGCGCAATGGAAAGAATGTACCAACGAAACAAAATTCAGGAAGAAAGTATGTTTTATGAGCACCAGAAACACACCGGGGAGTTGCCCTTGATTGGTGTAAATACTTTTCTAAATAAAAAAGGCAGCCCAACCATTTTACCGGCCGAAGTTATCCGCAGCACTTCTAATGAAAAGCAGCAACAAATTCAAAACCTTGCAGCATTTAAAAAGCGCAATGAAGCTAAATGCAATGAAATGCTGTCAAGACTAAAAAAGACTGCCGTTACTAATGGAAACCTTTTTGAAGAACTCATGGAAACAGTTAAATATTGTTCGCTTGGGCAAATAACGCATGCATTATACGAGGTGGGAGGACAATATAGAAGAAGTATGTAAATAGTTTGTAGCCTACGAAAGATAACTTTGAGCAAAAAACTGATTTTATAAAATAGGTTGTTTTTTTTCTTTTTATTTTCTTTTTCCTTCTATTTTATTGAACCACCTAATCCCTATTGTGTTTTCTTTGTTCGCAATTGCCTGGTTATAATACTTTTTGTAATAGTCTTTCGTCATCAGGTCAATTTGATAATAATGCTTACCATAATTCATTGCATTCTTAGCAAGTTTGCTTACACATACCTCCGCAAAATCTGTATTTGCATAGTTGTTAAGTGCAGAGCTACTTATTCTTTTTCCATCAATCCAAAGGCCACAAATTTTTGAATTTTTCCATAATTCTAATTGCTCGTTTGTTGGCACTACTCCAGGCAAAGGGGGAGGAGGCTTCATAAAGACTACAACTTGTTTACTTTGCTGATCTTCATTCATTTGTTTAAAGATTGCTTCAAGTCTGGCGCGATCCGCTTTTAAAAGGTTTTTTTGAAAATCGAGCCAACTCTTTTTATTGTTTTTTTTATACTTATTTATAATGCCTTCATACTCATCTGATAATTCTTGCGTCACACCTTCTTTTGTAGAGCCAATAGAAAGCCCGATCCTTGATGGTGGCTTTGTCTCGGTTGGTTTAACCCGAGAGATTTCAGCTTTAGTAGTATCCTGCGCGTTTCCTTTTGCGGCAAAAAGAAATACTGCAATAACCAACAAGGGCAATAAAGTAATTTGTTTTAAAATAGCTGCTTTTTGGGAACTGTTTTTTTTCATCATGATCAATCTTTTTTTTGTTATTGAATAATTGAGCTGACTTGTAATACGTAAGCTGTTTTTTTGATTTGCTTTGTCAATGAGCAACTGTTGATAGTATATCGTATTGTGGTAAGTATTTATAACGCTATTATCTGCTAAAAACTCATGGTTAAGCTGAATAGCTTTGCGATAAAATATAAAAACCGGATTGAACCAAAATATTGCCTGTACTAATTCAATAAACAGCACGTCTATTGAATGTTTTTGTTGTACATGCGTTAACTCATGAAGAAAAATTTCGTTCTCAATTTTGCCATTGCTATAATCTTCGGCATTTATAAAAATGAAGTTTAAAAAGCTATGAGGAGTTAAATTATCACTTATAAGGACAAGTTTTGCATTATTATAAGCAATAACAGGACTATTTGAAATCCTTGAAAACAAGGTTTTAAGATTAATACCAAAGCGCAATAACAGAAGTGTTGCAATGGTTACATAAATTGATAATAATATAAAAGGCAATGTATCATTTTCATTAACCGGAACAGGGGTTTGTGTGTTATTAAAAGTATTTAAAACATTAGTATTCAAAATACCTGTTTCTGCTGTCGGCAAAATTGATGAGTTAGTTTGTATGGTTACAAACGGAATCGCAAAAGAGAATACTATGCTAAACAGCAGGTAAATCCTGTTAAAACGGTACATTTTTTCATTCTCAAATAACAGCTTATAGACTATGAAAAATAATGCAGAGCAAAGAATTGATTTTACAAAATAGGTTGTCATTTTTTCTTTCTTTTTATTTCCTGGTCAACTATTTTTCTCAAGTCTTCCAATTCAGAAGTTGTCAGGTTAGTTGTCTTAGTGAAAAATGAAGCAAACTGTAAAGCTGAATTGTCAAAAAAGTTTTTAATTATCCCGTTTACATGTTTTGAGAAATAGTCTGATTTGTTTACGAGCGGATAATATTGCCTTGAATTACCAAATAAAGTGTACGCGACAAATCCTTTGTCTTGCATTCTTTTTAATAATGTTGCGATGGTTGTCGTAGCAGGTTTCGGTTCAGGATGGCTGTCAATTAAGTCTTTTAAAAATGCTTTATCCTTTTTCCACATTATTTCCATTAATTGTTCTTCTGTTTTTGATAAGGTCATCGCTCTACAATTTGTTTGTTGTTTCTACAAATGTAGAGATATTATTTAAAAAGAAAAATTATTTAAAAAAAATTGTCCTGATGATAAAAATGGAAATAATTTTTGATTTGTGAATTGTCTGTTTGGATTTGTGGCGGCTTATAAGCTATCCTTTTTTTCTGTTTATTTTGTTTCAAAGCTCACAAACTTATATCGTATCATTCTTGAAACAGGTAATTATGTCCTTTAAAGTCCAGGTGTTTTACAACGTATCTTTACTCCCTTTAATAATGAGAAAATTTTTACAACGAATATTATCAGCACGTATAAGCAGAATGGCAGATAAATATTCATCAAGACCAAATAAAGAGCGGATACATAAAGCATTAACAGCACTATATTCAAAAATATCAACAGGCAACGAAAAAAGAGGGCTTCTTATTCAATTTGAACCTGATGAACATCGGTTTATTGTATTTTCTGATCAGCACAAAGGTGGAAAGGATGGCTCTGATGATTTCGCTTTTTGTGAAAAGAACTATCTGTACGCTTTAGAATATTACAATCATAATAAGTTTCATTTTATCTCGTTGGGAGATTCCGAAGAGCTTTGGGAAAATGCATTGGAAACAGTAAAAAAATTCAATATTGAATCATTTAAAAAAGAAAAGCTTTTTTTGCATCGAAATGCATTTACAAAGGTTTTTGGAAATCATGATCTCGATTGGGACAACAGTCCTTTAGCAAGTCTTGAACTTCAAAATATTTACGGACAAAAAGTGCCTATATATGAAGGAGTAATTTTAAAAGCAAGTAATAATAACTCTCTTGAAATTTTTTTAACCCATGGTCACCAGGGCGATGAGCTTAGTGATGGAAACTGGTTTAGCAAATGGGTTGTGGCAAACATTTGGGCGCCGCTCCAAGCGTACCTGCATATCAATCCCAATACACCTGCCTTTCAGGATCATTTAAAAACTGATCATAATCTTTTTATGTATGAGTGGATTGCTCAACAAAAAAATATGATTTTGATAACAGGACACACTCATCAGCCGGTGTTTCAATCACTCACACATATTGAAAGCTTATATCGAAAATTAGCTATAGCTAAAGAAGCAGATGATGCAGAAACAATACAGTCGATTGAAAGCGAAATACACCTGAAAAAACTTCAAGGCCAAACACTCCCTGATTTTACAGCATATCAGACTACATACTTTAACAGTGGTTGCTGTTGTTTTAATGATGGGGATATTACAGGCATTGAAATAGCAGATGGTAAAATATGTTTGGTGAAGTGGGAATACGGAGAAGACAAATTACAATTACCCTGCAGGGTTTTGCTTAATGAAGCTGCTTTAGCTGACCTTGTAAGTTCTTAATTGCTTTCAGATTGATTATTCTGTTTGTTTTCCGGGTCCTGAAATTACTTTTTTATAAACTGTAAATTTTATTATTGTTGCGAATAGTTCAGCTGCTCACCATCATTATTTACATACATTGTTTTTCCTGTTTTGGTTTTAATTTCATAAACATCAGCTTTTCCCAAGACCTCCCATTTTGAAATTGTAGTGACCGGTAAATTAGCGGGCAGTTTAGAAATATAAGCGCTGACGGGCTGTGGTAAGAGAGTTAAGGGTACTTCTGTTCTCGTATCAAGTCTTTTACCTGTAACACTATAATTGGTTGTTATCCACAAGTCCCCGGATTTATATCTGGCAGAATATATAGAAGTGTCAGTATTATTTCTGCTCCATGCAGTACTGACGGCTGCAGGAAATTCTTTATTGAAAGAAGCGGTTACGGGAGGCGGAATAGTCCACTGACTTTCTCCTACTGTACTTCTGCTGTTTCCCCAGTTAGTCTGGCCAAATTGTGACTGACCTGAACGGTCTATAGCGCCTGAGTTTGTAGTTGTGCCGTTGCTGGTTATCGTATTAGCATTGAAAATCGTATCATTTGGCGCTGCAACAGGTGTAACCGTAGTATTTGGAGCGTTTACATTATTTACATTTATGTTTTGGTTTACTGTATCAAATTTTTCTCCCGCATCGGGTGCAGCATGAATACCGCCAACAAAAGGACTTGTATTACCTGCACTTTTTCTTCTTGCTAAAGTATCAGTATTGGCATTTTTATTTGAAGGGCCTTTCAGGTATTTTTCAGTTACAGTTTGACGAGGTTGTACTACATTATTGTTATCACGGCTTTGATTATAAACCGCTTTGCAGTTAGCATTATTTTTCAAAGTCCTTGTACGGTTTATTTTATTATGAGCAGATCTGGTTGTTTGGCTGTAACCATTTATGCAAATAGCAGTAATTAAGATAATGTAAATTGTTTTCATAAGATCATTTTTTTAATGTTGGAGGTTATAGTTGTTTTTTATATGTTACTTCAATTTCTTTGAGTCCTGCTGTTAATTTAAAGAACACGCCGGAAGCCTTTGCATCTATACTTGAAATTACATTAATAAATACAAAAATCATACGGAGATTAAGACTGTAGTGTAATTGCTGATAAATACAACGCGCAAAAAATAAAGCCCCAAACGGGGCTGATTATACAAATCTTATATTGATCCTGGAGTTTTAAATTTTCTTACTTATTCTGCAACTTCTGATTTTAAATCAGATGACTATTTCCAGATTTATTTCCTCATTATACTTAACCTTGAGTTATTTCTTCTTGTTTATTAATTTAAAAAAACGGCTTTCTTTACCTCCTGCTGTATGATCCTGGTATAAGAACTCGAGATTACGGTCCTGGAATGTTTCATACCATTCCTCCCATGAAATCTCTTCCAGGCCGTCTTTACCTGAGTAGCCAGGAAATCTATACGTAATACCCCTCCTCCCTCATCATCAGCAGTACTTTTTACCCTTGATGGTTTTCCGTCTCTTTCTTCAGCCCATTTCTTTATAACTTCAAGTTCTGTGGTTGTTTTTGATGAAGACTCTGACATAATTCCTAGTTTTTATAGTTTAAAAATATTTTAATTTTTACTAAAACTATGCTAACCACAATTTGGGGAAGAAATTATAAAGAGGTTATATAAAGGCTTATTAAAACAGAGGTTGGTTTGGCGGCCCATCTTTTGCATTTGATTAATAAAAATAAAAGATATGGAAAAAAAAGTGTTTGGAATTATACTTACTGTTTTGGGTATTGCAGGGCTTATTGCCGCCGCTATGAACTTTGTAAACAGCAGTGGCGGAAGTTATAATGTAAAGATGATTTCTGTTTATCTCATACTTGGTCTTATCTTTTTCTTTTCCGGGATAGGACTCATAAGAACGACAAAGGACAGATCTGTTTAAATAAAGTTTATCGTGTTGTTTTGAAAACATTTGATGAGTGTTTATAAAGATTGTTTTAACAACTATAAGGAATACAATCAACCCCGATTCTCTAAAATAAATATGGCATTAACCATTAGATCTTTTGAGAAGTTTTTTTGGAAATTGAAGTAGTTTAATTAACATTATTTATAAAATTATAAAATATAGCTATGAAAAAAGTATTCATGCTTTTAAGCGCTCTTGTTCTTGGATCGGTAATTATACAATTATTAGGGGGGAAACCTAGTAAGCATATAAGGTCAAGAGCAGACGATCCAACTATCCCGCCTATATCAACAAAGGCTTTTTAAGAAAAGTATATTATTTCTGCTATCCTGCAAAACGCAGGATTTTTTTTGCCTTTACTTTCAATAGTACAAGGAAAATGAAGATTTTAAACTTTTTGTTAGAGGATCAAATCGTTAGACTTCTGTCGTCAAATGCCTGCGCCCGGTTTTCCGTTGCCGGTGGTCTGAGGTTGGTTGTCGATTCAATTACTGCTCTTGTCTTAGGCAAACTTTCAGGGCAGTTTTTTTGAATAAATGATATTATATTTTCACGTATATAGCATCTTAGGTCAAAGATTTTTGCTGAATTAGCTGCACTTAAAAGCAGCCTTACTTCCACCGTATTTTCTGTTGTTCCGGTTACCTGCATTACTCCAACTCTTTTGTCCCATAAATCAGATACTTCCAGCAGCCGGTTAAACTCTATTCTTATTATTTCAAATGGAGCAGAATAATCGAGATGGAGAAAAACAGTGCCCATAATATCCGCAGTCTTTCGTGTCCAATTCTGAAAAGGCTTTTCTATAAAATAATTAATTGGGAGAATTAATTTTCGCTGATCCCACAGGCTGAGGACGACATAAGTAAGTGTTATCTCTTCCACCCGTCCAAATTCCCCTTCTGCCACCAATACGTCATCTAAACGTAATGGTTGCGTAAAAGCAATTTGAAAACCTGCAAGAAGATTTCCGAGTGATTTCTGAGCGGCAAAACCCACAATAATACCACTAATGCCTACACCGGTAAGCAGACCTGTACCAATACGTCTTAAACTGCTGAAACTTAACAACACCGCTCCTACCGCCAATATTATAATAAGGCCGATAATAAGTTTTCGCATAAACTCAAGTTGAGTGCGAATCTTTCTTTCCCGGAGGTTGTCAGATTTATTTAAGTCGTATAAATGATATAAAAAGTCTTCAAAAATCTTTACTATAGCAACCAAAACCATAGAAAAAGTAACAATTAGTAATATATCTGTTATCTTATTAAGAACTACAAATTGGCCGTTGTTCAGTTCCATCAAAGGCAGCACAAGCCTTAAAGCAATCAATGGTAAAAACCAGGTTAATGGTCTATTTAACCTGCTTATGACAGACCTGAATAGAGAATAAGTAAATTTTTTCTTTGAATATAGATGTAATAGTAAGGCTGTAATCGCTTTAAATAAAAACCCGGTTAATAGAGCACCTCCTGTAAGTAATAGATTCCACCCCCATGAAGGCAATTGCTTAAATTGACGAAGTAAATCATCCCACATAGATTAATATTTAAACGATTACAAGGCCGCTAAAATACGCCGGGATGGTTATATGTAAAAACAGAGGTTGCCTTTTTTAAAGCAACCTCTGTTGTAAATAATTCTGACACGGTATAACCAATACCTTTTGAACTATTGATGCGTACTATCTGAACTATTTGTACCTCCTGTACTACCGGTACTATCTGTATTAGTGGTGCCGTTTGTACTGTTAGCATGATTCGTACTATTAGCATCATTGGTACTGTTTGTACTGCTGGTACTGTCTGTGCTGCTGGCTTCAGTTTGTGTTTTGCTGCGCATTTTGCCACTCTTACCAGATCTCATTGAGCTGCTGCCACTTTTTTTCCAGGTGCCGGAATGGTGTGTAGTCTGGTTTGAATTATCACTTTGCTCCGTTCCCTGAATACCACTTTCTCCATTCGTTTTGGTAGTGGTACGTCTGTGAGTAGTAGTTGTTTTTTTGGTTTTTTGCGTCGTTCCGGTTTGTGCATTAACTGCATTAAATGCAAAAGCCGCTAACACAAACATTGTCACCATTAATTTCTGTTTCATAAGGTAAATTTTTTTATAATTCTTCTCAAATACAAGGCCAGTTTTATTTTAAGCTATGAAAACTATTGCTCTTTTTTTATATATTAAGTTGTTTTAAGGAAATAGAATCTTCGTATTGTCAGTTATTGATTTTAAAACAAAAATAAATTATACAGGCATAAATCAAATTATCGAATCTTCCCAGGCTTTCAAACAAACCGTTAGTCTCGCAAATACCAGTTGCGCTTTTTAAAACAGACTCTCATGGAAGGCTATTGCGGAATTCAGACACTAAACTATTGTTGTTAATTTCAACTTGTTTAACACTAATGACTTTAAAAAGAAAATTCGCGTTGCTCTTTTCTTCATTATTTATGTATACTTTTTGCAATGGCAACCTAATAATAGAAGAATGTTGCTTTTTTAACAACAGAAAATGTAAGAAAAGCAATAGCAGTAAGGCTTACTATGCTAACAGTTTTACTGTTGTTAAATAAATTCGCTATAAAAAACCTGCTAGCAGAATTTGACACTTTATCAAATTAATTCTGCTAACAGGGTAAGATTATTTTTTAATTAATAGCTATATATCAATTCATAATATTCGTGTGCCATCCGGTTACTGTCAAACTTGTAACGAACATCTCTCATACCATTTTTGGTTATTTGCCTCCACGTATCATGATTATCATAATAAAGGGGAAGAATTTGATTTTCAAGAATTTCGTACACGTGGTTCAAATCATGATCATCCTGCTCCTGTACATGCATATTTTCGTAATCTGCCTGCGGCACAACAAAGCCATTGTTGCCATGATTTATAAACTCCGGTATCCATCCGTCATTAGTACTAAAGTTCACAGCTCCGTTCATGCAGGCGGTCATTCCACTGGTTCCCGACGCTTCTCTTGGCACCCTTGGATTGTTAAGCCATATATCGGCTGATTGTTTAAGACGTTTGCTTAATCCTAGCTCATAGCCGATTAATACTGCAACGTTCTTAAAGTTTTTACTTAAGTGTACAAGATTATTAAAATCGGAGATGCCAGGATAATCTAACGGGTATGGCTTACCTGCCCAAATAATTTGAACCGGGTAGTCGGTATTGCTGGTAAGTTTTTTAAACCTTTCTATATCTCTTGTTATAAGATCAGCTCTTTTATAACCTGCAAAGCGACGTGCCCATACAATGGTTAGAACATTACAGTCAAATAATTTTCCCGTTTGATCTGCAACAATCTCGAAAGCTCTTTTTTTCAGGTATTTTTTGCGGTCGTCAAAAAGCACATCGTTGCCTTGCTCCATATAGTTGTACAACTGCTTATCTGCCCAATACTTCCAGTTTTGAGCATTGGTTATAGACTTTATAGGACAAATATTGGGATAGTGCTTCCACATCGCACGGCTTACATGACCATGAAGCTCAGAAACACCATTGGCTATTTTTGCAAAACGCAAAGCAGCAAGCGAGTGATTAAATACATCATCTTCAATTCCTGTTACCTTTCTTACTTCGTCAAGGTTTAAGCCACAGAAGTAACTCATCCTATGGCAAAGATAAATGTCATGTTTTTCGTTACCTGCTTCTTCCGGAGTATGCGTTGTAAACACCAGGTGCTCTTTTAATTTTTCTGCACTTTGAAATTTATTAAGCAGATAGAAGGCAGCCGAAACGCCATGAGCTTCATTCAAATGATATTTCTCCGGGTTGAAATTAAGCTCATCTATAAGTTTGGCGCCACCAACTCCCAGCAAAATAAATTGGGCAAGTTTTGTTGATACATTTCCATCGTATAACCTGTGACAAATTGTTTGAGATATATAATCATTTTCAGGAAGATCTGTAGATAATAAAAATAACGGTGCGCTGTTGAATATTGTTGGGGGCAGATAAAATGCCTTAACCCACACGGGAGACTCATGTATCAGTATCTGGTATTTGATTCCGGTGTCTTCAAGGTAGCTGTGTATTTTTTCCATCCATGTTACCTGCAGGCTTTGGTCCTGGTTACGGGCCTGGTCATAATATCCATGCTTCCAGAGAATGCCTATTCCGATTAAATTCTGACGCAATTCATAAGCACTTCGTAAATGTGAACCAGCTAAAAAGCCAAGACCGCCACTATATATTTTTAAAGGCTGGTGAATGGCAAATTCCATCGAAAAATAAGCTACACGCTTTGCATAGCGTTCATCAACCTGGTAAGGAACAGAGTAACTTCTAAAGTTCATAATTTTTTTCTTTAAAAACGAGTGCAATATTAACGGAAATTCTTTGAGTTTTATTTTAATCTATTGTTTTACACATTATTATTAGGGTTGATAATTGTAATACAAAGACTATTGAGACTATTGTGGAAATGTGGAGGTAATCTAAAGTGTATAACTGAATCGTCATCTGTCATTAAGACGCAATTATTAAGTTTTTTTTATTTCTTTTTTAGTAAAGATTTTGACTGTTTCTTTTTTGTATACGTATCATTAAAAAAACATTTAATTCCCCGGTAGTTGCCACAACTTCCTGTTTCTTTCACTTTTACCTCGTTTGCCGAAAAGCTAAGGTTAAGAACACACGGATCTCCGTTACCGGTATATATTCCTGCTTTATCAGAAACCATTTCTAAAGAGCCTTTCAATTCTCCGCCACATGGTTCATCCTTATTTTCGCTTTCAAAATGAACAAAGAACAGGTATTCACCTGTTTTTTTTCCATCTCTTATAAATAAAACGCTTTTTTTTCCTTTTGTATAGTCGCCGCTATATTTATATTTTTTTGGAAAAGTATCTAATGGATTTAAAACTCCTGATGTTGTATTGCGGTCTTCATTTGTTTCAGTAAGAACTGTAGTAAAAATGCCGGCATTATTGTAGGCATAAATTGTTCTTTTATAAAAACGCTCATTTTTAACTGTCCATTCTTTATTAATAATAAACGATAGTTTCTGGTCAATAGATGCTGAGTTTATAATGTCATCATCATTGCCGGTTACTACTAATGGCATACTGACTGCTATATTTTTCTTATCATATACAGACAGGTAAACAGCCGAATGATTTTTATCTCTTACTAATGTTACAAAATAAGCCTCCTTCCCTTTCCGCTCAATTTTACCAATAGGATGTATGGAAAGTTTACGGTTTTTACCGAACGGGTTATTAAAAATGCTGTCAGGAAAAAATTGAGTAAAAATTGGATAACTGATTGTGTTTGTATCCGCTGCTTCTGTCATATTGGTATCTGTAATACTAAAGGGCAACTTGAGCTTTTTGTAGGTCTCAAAAAACTCCTTTGTTTCAGTTTGGGGACTTATATTAGCAGCATCAGGCGCTTTTTTGCTTTTGCATGCCAATATTGATAATGATATTATAATTACTGTAACCGCACATTTCCTCATCTAATTTCATTTAAACAAAATAAAAGTAACCATTAATCAAATGCTGTTAAAAATGATTTGAGGTATAAAAAATTATTTTTTTTTAAAAAAATAATTTAGGTTTGTCTAAATATAAATTTAAAGTGAGATGAACTTTTCCACAAGTGAGGAAAATTATATTAAATCTATTTATCACCTTCAACATTCAGATAGTTTGGTTACCACTAATGAACTTGCTTTTGAACTGAATACAAAAGCAGCATCAGTTACAGACATGCTGAAAAAGTTAAAAACTAAAAAGCTCCTTCATTATGAGCCGTACCAGGGTTTTACTTTAAGTGATGAGGGAAAAAAAGTGGCTTTAGGTATTGTTCGTAAACACCGTTTATGGGAGTATTTTCTTGTAAATAAACTGTGTTTCGGTTGGGATGAGGTACATACTATAGCTGAAGAACTCGAACATATAAGCAGCCCATTGCTGATTGAAAAGCTCGATGCGTATTTAAATCATCCAAAGTTTGATCCTCATGGTGACCCTATACCTGATATAAATGGAAAAATGGAGGCGACAAAGCAAATAAACCTTATTGATCTTGAACTTAATAGTGAGGCTGAAGTAAGTGCAGTAGGCAGCCAGTCAACAGAATTACTGGAGTTATTACGGCATAAAAATATAAGTATCGGAACGGTGTTGGAGGTAATAAGAAAATTCAGCTTCGACAATTCTATTGAGATCAGGATAAATAAAAATGGGTCTTTTTCTATAAGCCATCAATTGGCACAAACTTTATTTGTAAAACCTTTATATGTATCAACACCAGGCGGAAGCATCTCTAAGTGAGGTTCATGAAAGCATAGACGTAACAAAGCCTAAAAAAGGCTGGAAAAGATTATTAGCATATTTAGGTCCTGCATACCTTGTAAGTGTAGGCTATATGGATCCCGGAAACTGGGCCACCGATCTTGCGGGAGGAGCACAGTTTGGATATACATTGATTTGGGTTTTGCTTATGAGTAACCTGATGGCACTGCTGCTGCAGGGTTTAAGTGCACGTTTAGGTATTGTAAGAAGAATGGATCTTGCACAGGCCAACCGCGAAGTATATCCCACATTTATAAATTTTGCTCTTTACCTTTTGGCAGAACTTGCTATTGCAGCCTGCGACCTTGCTGAAGTGCTTGGAATGGCCATAGGTATACAATTACTTACAGGCCTGCCTCTGATATGGGGTGTTTCTATAACTGTTCTCGATACTTTTCTGTTGTTTTACCTGCAACGTCTTGGTATGCGCAAAATGGAGGGATTCATTATTTCGCTTGTGGCGATCATCGGCCTTTCATTTTTAGTAGAAATGCTTTTTGCAAAGCCCCAATTGGGGGAATTGGTAAAAGGTTTTGTTCCTTCCATACCAAACAGTGATGCGTTGTATATAGCCATTGGTATTATTGGCGCTACTGTAATGCCCCATAACTTATACCTGCACTCTGCTTTGGTGCAAACAAGAAAAATTGCTAATACAAAGGAGGCAATAAAACAATCGCTTAAATTTAACCGTATTGATACCACTATTGCACTGAATGCTGCTTTTTTTGTAAATGCAGCCATTCTCATTCTTGCTGCTTCTGTATTTTTCAAATCTGGTAATACCGGTGTTGCAGAACTAAAGGAAGCTCACAGGCTGCTGGCTCCATTATTAGGAAATAGTCTTGCACCGGCTTTATTTGCAATAGCATTAATTGCAGCCGGACAAAGTTCTACCATAACAGGTACACTGGCGGGCCAAATAGTTATGGAAGGCTATCTTAATCTTCGTATCAATCCTTTGGTAAGAAGATTAATAACACGTGCCCTTGCCATTATCCCTGCAGTTTTATGTATTCTTATTTTCGGGGAAGACAGGGTTGATAAACTGCTGATACTTAGCCAGGTAATTTTAAGTTTGCAATTAGGATTTGCAATCATTCCTCTTATACATTTTGTAAGTGATAAAGAGACAATGGGTGACTTTGTGATTAAAACGCCGGTAAAGCTGCTTGCATGGTTAATCGCCGCGGTGCTTGTTTATCTGAATGTAAGAATGGTGTTAAATGAGATAAGTAAAGCTTTTGCTTCTGATATCAACGTGGTTTGGTTACTGCTTATAATAGTGTCAGTACTATTTTTTATAGTATTATTTTTTCTAATGACCTTTTTGCCCCTGGCTATAAAAAGAAGAAAAACAGAAACGGTGAGATTGCATCCTGATGCTGCTGTTTTGAAAAAATTTGACATCCCCCAACTCAATTGCATAGCAGTTTCACTGGATTTTAGCAAAAATGACGAGAAGCTTATTGCTCATGCGTTATCGCAAGGTGATAAAAATACAAAATACCTATTGCTGCACATTGTTGAGAGTGCCTCTGCAAGAGCGTTGGGAGAGGTTTCGGATGATTATGAAACAAGGAATGATAAACAGCATATGCAGTCGTATGTTGATCAGTTGCAAACTAAAGGTTACATGGTCGAAGGTCAATTAGGATACAAAAGCCGCACAAAGGAAATTGTAAGAATTGTAAAAGCAGCCGGTGCAGATATGCTGGTAATGGGTGCTCATATGCATTCAGGAGTAATGGATTTTTTATATGGAGAAACAGTTGACAAAGTTCGGCATCAGTTGAAAATACCAGTACTTATCGTAAACTAAGAGAACCACGATTTTTTGGATTAGTAAAGGATTTTGAGGAAATAGTAGAACCATGATTTTAGAACCACGATTTTAGAACCACGATTTTAGAACCACGACTTTTTGGATTGAAAGGATTTTGAGGAAAACAGGTAGAACCACGAACAGGATTGTGAGGAAATAGATATGAGCCCTATGAAACTACTGAAACTATTTGCTAAACATTTTAACCTTAAGTAAAACCATCATTTCATATCAATCTTTACCAATCCCTAAATTCGTGGTTTTGACACATAATAACTTTTTAATCCTTACAATCCATAGAATCGGGGATCAAAAATCTTGGTTCTATATTCACCCTTTT
>JAABUS010001864.1_pt1 | contig 43057 bp, 47 predicted proteins | sample 5560161 | NCBI WGS metagenome assembly JAABUS01 (sample SAMN10711885, study PRJNA513376) | rock metagenome | isolation source: Antarctica rocks | place: Antarctica: Victoria Land, Trio Nunatak nord | collected 2016-01-04
CTCTATATTAATTGCAATTTGATTCTATGAATGGTGGTTGAATAATAATAAAAAAAGTATGGGTTGCTAATCGGGTTTAGGGTGTGCACGGGACCGGAACGTGCATCGGGCCGGGAATACTCCTATAGATACAGTTAAAGGAAACCATATATTTCCGCTAAGGTATTGCATACAATCTCTTGATAGCAGAAATTTTGCCAAGTACTGCCATACATACTTTACATACCCGATGTTCCAACAATGAAAGGCTAACCTAGGAGAAGCTAATTCGAGCGAACAGATTTCTGGGCCCGGCAGACTTGGGTAGTCGCTCTGCCATAAGGCAAACATCGTTTGATACGGCGACCTCATTCAAACATTATCCTATCGTTGAAGCAGCTTGCAACCTCTTGTCGCTAGCAAAGTGCCGTGAAAGCAGTGTGTCTTACGCCTAAGTCAATACCCGCACGCATATCTCAACTCTTCACTCTTAGAACTTAGAACTCAGATATTTGCTCTACTTTACTTAAACGATCTTGGTGAGTTAGGCTCGACGGAGTAGCGCGAAGCACTTGCAACCACTGTTCGGGCACCAATTACGAGATTACCCGCAAACTCGTGACGCTCAAAACAGCAATCGAGCTCTCCCAAAAGTTGAAATTGGAGACCTTCTGCAACTCGATCACCATTCAAGAGCTAGGAATGGAGGGTCTTGATGGTCGAGGTACTGGCGATTTTCGGAATCAGCATTGAGGCTTTGCCTCTGATTGGAAGAGTCACTCGCATTTAAGCGCTCTAAGGTAGGCGATTGGCTGTAATTAAGCCTGCATGCCGGCTCAATCCGGCTGATAAGTATATAAGTATATGAAATGAAGTGTCGTCTTCTTTTCTGCTTTGTCCTCAACTGTAATTAAATTTCAAACTCAAAGGAGCTTTCCTTTCTCGAAACAATCTTCTTCACCTACTGTCTTCACGCCGCGATAAGTCATCACAGCCCGCGAACGTCTTTTTTCTTCCTCTGTCGAGCAGTATACTAGGACAATAGCACCTACGACCTAAATAGAGTCTCGCAGGTGTTAGCCTAGGGCTAGCCTACTATTCTAGCTTCGGTGGTGCCCCAGCTAGTAGCTCTTGAAAAGGATATGGTGGCTCACGCTCTATCTGCGCTCAAATAGCTACCGTTGCCGCATTTGTCCTGCTCTCTCTGGCCTATTCCCTGATGCCCTCGGCATTCTAGATCCCATTTTCAAACCCGACTGCGTCGCCTACTAAACCTACAATGACGCCCAACGTATGTAGTCATGCGATTTCTGAGGTTTAGTGGATGCTCGATTTCGTCAGTATGGCAGCCTTGGACGGTGATGTGGCTCCTGTTTTGGGTTATTGCAAATGTTGCGACGGCGATTTACAGCCTCGATTTGTCGCCCGGTTCTACTACTGGGGCTATGCCCAGCCCGTGAAACAGTAAGTTACAGATGCTCAATCTCCTTTGCCAAAACTAATACCGGAATGCCTTCAGAATTCTTACAACCTCCACCATCTTCAATAAACCACTAAGTCCCTTTCTTCCCGATAGTTGTAGAAGCCTCCCAGCTCCTCTTCGACCTCGTTTCCGATATCGGTCCCAACTTTGGTGTCCTCCTTGTCTGGGCGACCAAAACATCGATCTCTTTTCTTTTGCATGCTACCTGATCCGATGAAAAGGCCAGCGCGAGCATAGGTTGAAGAAAGAGCAAGAAAGCGCTGGCTATAGGCGATGTGTTATTGACTAAAGTCCGAGTCGAATATTAGCAGGATTGGGAGTGTGGGGTCGATGAGTTGATGTATACGCTGGGTGCGGAGTATGACGAGGTACGTTAGCTCTACAAATTCGAAAAACCTTCATGGCAATGACTATCGGAGTCGGCTCTTCTCAGCGAAAGCTCTTGCGGGATATCGGTTTACAGAACTATGCTTCAAAATGTATCGGTCTCGGGATTCTACATGTCCTAACGGATTGTTTGGTTGTTGAAGTATCGCAGCTCCGCGCTCACGGACAGCAAGTATGGGTAACTGCCTCCAACCATCAGCATAATTGCTCGGGCCGGCCAACAAGATGTAGCAAACGCGGCTTCTACTTTTGTAGATGAGCAGACGTCTAATCACAGCTCACCTCGTTCAGTTTGCTTGGATGAAGTTCAGCAGTCATAACGTTTCTTGTTCAATTCTACATTAGCGAATGAAGCTGTCGGTACTGCCTGCTTTGAGCGAATTATCTAATGTTGTAGACCGCTAATTGGATCAACTAATGTAACCTTGTATTGAATGTAATTTTTTCAGACGTCAGATTCCCAACCAGCAACAACATTGGCGGCCTACTGCAGTTTACTGAACTAGAGCAAGTAGAAGCTGATATTAGCCCATTAGACAACTGGTTTAGGACGTTTGTTTAGGGAAACCGTGAGGCTGACCGGTATATAGAGTATGGTGGGGACGAATGGAGTCTCCCGTTCCTTCAAAGCAAATATCCCAAACCTCAAGAGTTGAGCACTTGCTGTCGTTCAACCCGTTCACGCTACAGAATGAAAAGGGTTATCCCAGAATTACGTCTAACCAAGTAGTCGAACCGCCCACGCACGCCATGCTTGCCACTAGTTCAGCCCTTGAGGCTTTACCACATGGACTGAAAGTTCTTTATAGACGGCAAGGATTCAGTCGTTGAGTATGCCATCTGTACCTGCAATTGTGATCTACAGTGCTTATTGAGACGTCTCCTCTTTAAGCATTGTTGCCGTCCACGGACTTAACGGACACCGGGATGAGACATGGACTGCAGAAAACAGGCTCCGAGACTTTCTCCCAACAGATATTTCGAATACACGTATCTTCAGCTGGGGCTACAATGTCAATACGCACAGTGTCTCAAGGTTTAATGCTCAATATCTGTACGATCATGCAACAACTTTGGTTGCGGACTTAGTATTGGAAAGGAGGCTGACTACAATATTGCCAGAGGTGTTTCAGAATTGTGGGTTTGAAGCTGAGAATGGTGCAGACCGAAAAGCGTCCTATTATTTACATCGCGCATAGTCTCGGCGGAATTGTTTTGAAGACTGTAAGTCACATTTACTCCAATAACGCAAGAGAACGCGCCTTGGAACAGTATAGATCAATCAAATTTTTCACATATGGCATCATATTCATGGGCACGCCCCACCAGGGTGGTAATAGCTTCCGTTCGGGGAAAATGATGGTGAATATGGCTTCCATATTTGTTAAAGCAGACAACAGGATTATCAAGAACCTGGAACAAGACTTAGAATATCTCCAGCAACAGCTTGGTCTATATGGACAAAACTAGTGGCGACTTTCTGACCAGATTGCTTATGAAGACTACGCGACACCCATAGCCTTGGGCCAGACAATAGTGGTCGATTTTCTCTATCCTCCCTCGATATCTTACTGACCACGATCAGATTCTTCCAAAAGCTTCGGCAGTTGTGTCTGGAGAAGCGGACGTAGAGTCCGTCTCTATATCGGCGAACCATGTTGACAAGATCAAATTTACTTCACGTGAAGATCCGAGATCCAGAAAGGTTTCGGAACATCTGCGATTTACGATACGAGTCATCAGACGTCATTTAATTTCATTGAGACGAGCAGTTCAGGCTCGAAAAGAGTGAGAAATAGTCTGAAATCCTCTATTAGAGAATAAAATTCGATAGAACTTTGAAATTACAGTTCGATCAGATCCTCAAGATGAGTTCTTGATTCCGTTCAGGTTGGCTGGAATCCCTGAGACAGAGCGTTTTGTGGGCAGAACCAAGGAACTCATAGAGAAACAGCATTCCAAGGTGACGGTTCAGAACGGGTAGCTGTGGTTCTACACGGTCTTAGAGGAATTGGCAATATCCAACTGGCAGTCACGTTCATAAAAGAATGCAGAGATATCTACTCAGCCATTTTTTGGCTGAAGGGCAAGAATGAAGACAGACAAAAAGAATCTTTTGCTAGCATGACGAGACGGTTGTAAAACCTGATTCCATCTTCTACGTCGATAAAGGCGGCCGTGGAGACCGATGACACCGACAAGATGGTTGAGTCTGTCATGGTTTTCAATTAGTGGAATTTTAAACGGATGCTTGTTTTCGACAACGTCGATGACTCGCAGGCTATGATATAAATGCATAACTGCCTGAAGCGCGTGATGCAACTATCTTGGTTACATCCTGAACTTCTCCCCCTGCCCGTCCCTCCGTACCGAAAAGAACCAGCAACCAACCCACCAATCGATCAACCAACACCCCTCCCCGACCCCAAATCCCCCGACTCACCCCCTTCTCCCCCTCGCACAGACAATCCATCGAAACACCCATAAAATTAATCGTGCTTCAACCACCACGAAGCAAACGCTGTGATTGTGTCGGAATGAAAGAACTAGTATTTTTGGTAATAGTATGGATGTTTATTGTGTGAGGGAGTAGTTTTGATGGTGGGGGAATGGCGATTTGGGGTGGTTCATCAGCTGATCGAGGAGATAGGTACAAGACTCAAATGTAACCATCCACCCAAATGTAACCATCCACACCATCACACCCCCGTATCACTACTTCCCTCATCTTCCCCTACAACCCGCCCCCCCCCCCGATTCAGACGAAAGTATTCACCAACCCCAACGGGTCAAGATCTATAACCCTTTGTCATCATCTCTGGAAAATATATAATGGTAGAGAGCGGATGGGATTGGAGACGGGCGGGGAAGCGTTGAAGTGGGATGCGGGCGTTGGCGTAGGTGAGATCGCTCGCAGCATGGAGGTTATTGCTTTCTCGATTAAGTTCTGACCGAATGCTAAGTATGTACTTATTTTTTGGGGGCCAAATTAGTACTTCAGGTAATGTTCTTCCTTTTTATAAGCTCTTAGGGAGTTTAGATTAAATGGATTGGGGAGGGACATGCTCGTACTTGGCTGAAAGGGGGGGAAGGGTAGAGTGAAAGCCAGGACAGGAATCATAATGCGGTTATGACTATCATCTCAGATAACTTGATCTGAAAGATTGTAGAGTGATGCGAGTATTGGGGCAGGTTGTGGAGGGATAGAAACTCGGTCCGTCGCGATGGGATGGATCCCTGAGTTGGGTGGACTCAAGAGATTTAGACAGATCGGTTGGAATTGAAGTGGCTATCAGATACAACAAACTATGAAACATGCAAGAAGTCAATAAACAAAGGGAAGAGCCGTCCAGCGGTCAAAGGAAATAGATTGCATCAAAACCTTAGACGCCGTTATCGCATATCTGCCGTGACCAGTGTATCCATGTGCTGGACTTGCTGATTTCCGAGGACCTTGTCGAAGAGATCAATCGTTTCCTCCCACGCGAAGGTAACCAACACTTTTGATCTTTCCATTTCAGTTGAAGTAGCTAGAGGTTCCTGCCTTCGATCGCGCTGGCCAGTCATGCCCAGCATTTGGGGCAACAGAATCATGGCGGAGAATCCTGACCGACGTTTCGCTAAACATGTTTTGAATCAGACTGGCGGATACGGTAAGATCTGGTGTGGTGGTATTCATGTCCTGTATGAGACGCTCTCTTTCCTTCTCTTTCCGTACAACCTGTGTCTTGATGCGCCATTTCTGGAGACACTTCCGAAGAACAAAGGCATCACTCATATTATATCGATTTAATTTCATGTCGACTTCTTGTGTTTCGGGAGGCGTGGCGTTCTCGATAGGTTCAACACGAGATATTTTTCTTAGTCGAAAGTCTTTAACGTCTTTCGCGATCATTCGAACTTGATCTGTTTCCGGAGCTTTGAGATGCTAACAACACTTCAATAGAGCAATCTAAAGATAACTTTGGGCATGCTAGTATACCTTCACCGTATCATCTATCAGCTGATACCGCAAACCAATCAGCATGATGAATCTGTAGAAGGAACACCTTCCATACCTTTGAACTATCTTCTCCAGCTTCACAGTGGATGATTGCAGGGTATGCCTAGTTCTTCTCAGTGACTCTGAAGATAGTGGAGTGGGTGAGCGGCATACTAACCTGGTGAGCAACCACTGAGTGCTTGTAATTCTCAGCCTATACTTTGAATTAGCGGATGCTGAAAGTTGAAGTTATCTCTCCGAGATTCTACCTGAGATTCTTGCTTCGTTGTTATATGCTATGCCCTGGAGATGCTTTAAACCTCACAGTGTTTTCGTAATTCGTAAGAGGTGAATTTGTAGAGAGTTGAATGAGGACTGGTGATATAGTTTTATTGATTCAGGAACATTCATGTCATTAGTGGTCTCTCTTATAAACATTGCGAGACTCAAGCCTGGAGTAAGAAAACAATATATTGCAGAAGCAGTTTCAAAACCATGGTTGCAGCACGCAACGAAAGGGCACGCGACTCTCTCGCAAGATTCGTCTCAAAAGCTATAAATCTTGCTAGTAATATGCAAGGGAGAAGACATGCTTCATATGTCATCATGCTACTCATGTCTTTATCCTTGTTAGCTTGGTGAGCAAAGGGCCAAAGAAACCAGTTCGGTGCTTAGTTGTTGTTGCCACTCAGCAGACTTGGTGCATTGTTCCGCAGCACTCGTTTCAACATTGACGGGGCTTACGCCCTCCTTGATGTAATGGATGTTGTATCATTAGATACTCGCGGGAAGTGAAGTGCGTGGGATGTAAATGACTGCATTGGACTTTGTGAGTGCGAGTGGCAGAGAAGGTCCCACCTGGGCAAGGAACAGGTTTCACCAATGCGAGCGAAGAGTCCAAAGCTGCGTATGGATTGGACACCGTCTGCTGACCTGAAATTCTTCAGAGAAGAGTCTTCACCTTTCAGCTCACCCGAGTACGGAGTATGTTGCACGCCGTTTACAATTTTAAGCATCATTCAAACTATTTAACAGGCAGTTCATAGGCTCCAAAAGGCCAGCTTCGAGAGCAGATAAAACGGTGGCTGATCTCGTTGCCGAATGGCAGGAATAGAGTGGCTAGGACGTTCGTTACACAAGACCCCTGCATGACGACCCAAAACGATGGAATAAAGTAGCTTCTGGCAGAGAAGAACGACGTATAAGTCTCAGGAAAAGAAGATAATATATTGAATTAGATGAGAATACATGGTTTTGATATCGGGACTAGCATTAAAGACGGTCGCCGCAGGCATGACTGAGCTATACCGCCGCTGACATGGGATTATACTCCTTTTTAAAAAGAAAAAAAGAGAGAAAAACATGGTCGGTATCAGTAAATTGAAAGGATATCAGGCGGCAAAGCACTGCATTGCCCTTAAGTCAGCAGCAATTGTTTAATCCAACGGCAATCATCTATGAGGTATATGATGCGAGCTTGAAAACATTTCCCAAAAGTACGGAGTGTAGAATTCTCATTTGAGTGTGTATACCTACATAGCTTGCTATGTAGGAGGACACAACCTGACGGTCGCCTCAGGCCTTAATCATTCCGGGCTCTAATACCAATCAAGCTAGGGCCAGCCTTACCCGTTTCTATTGTTGTCAGCCCTAATTCGAATTCTCAACTTCACATGCAGATGTCGCTACAATCTTAAGACTTGAGAATTGCAGCCAGTCAGCCACAAACCATCCAGGAGTCCAGTGCAATGGCAGCCGTCTACAAATCCCTCTCCAAAACCAGCGGCCCCAAAGAACCCTCTGCCACATCCACAACCACCACCTCCGCTCCGAGAAAAACCAAACAACGAGTCCTTATCCTCTCGTCGCGCGGCGTCACCTACCGGCACCGACATCTTCTCAATGACATCTACTCGCTCCTTCCCCATAGTCGCAAAGATGCCAAACTAGATACGAAAACCAAACTCTACCAGCTCAATGAATTGGCTGAATTATATAACTGCAATAATGTCCTGTTCTTCGAAGCGCGCAAAGGGAAGGACTTGTATATATGGATGAGCAAAGCGCCCAACGGGCCCACTGTGAAGATGCACCTCCAGAATCGTATGTGTCCCGTCTCAACTTATCTTCCACTAGGTCTTGAGCACCTCCCGAACCAGCAGAGCTAATCTTATATGAACTCAGTCCACACAATGTCCGAACTCCACTTCCCTGGCAACTGCCTCAAAGGCTCCCGTCCTATCCTCTCCTTCGATCACACCTTCACCACGGCCCCCCATCTCCTCGTTATCAAAGAACTTCTCACTCACATCTTCAGTGTGCCCAAAGGCGCAAGGAAAACAAAACCTTTCGTCGATCACGTCATGGGCTTCACCATCGCTGATGGCAAGATCTGGATACGGTGTTTCCAGATCTCCGAAACCGCCGTCGCAAAATCCGATACCATGGCTGAGGCCTCCGAGGAAGGTGCCAATGGCTCATCCTCGAAACCCACCAAGAAGCCCGAGCGCGCCGATACGAAGGTCTCTCTGGTTGAAATCGGGCCCCGTTTTGTTCTCACACCTATCGTAATTCTAGAATCTAGTTTTGGCGGGCCAGTAATTTACGAGAACAAAGAGTTCGTAAGCCCGAACCAGATACGGTCGGAGCTGAGGATGGGCAAGGCGGGGAGATATAACCGGCGGAATGAGCAAGGGTTAGAGAGGAAAGTGAAGAAGGGGGACTTGGGGTTGAGGACCGGGGTAGGGGGAAGAGAAGTGGACGAGCTGGACGATAGGGTATTGTTCGCTTGAGTCAGGAATACTGTTATGGTAGAAGCATAAAGGACGCATTTGATGTTCACTTGATCATATAAGCATTTCCACCGTGAGTACCACCTATTCTACCTATTAAAGGGCTTTTGCAGCCGCATCACGTTTGCAATTGGGAACCACACATGGCTCGCCTGTCAACTAGAGTTTAACGCCTGCAAATTGATTTCTGTCAAACGGAAAAGGGTTTATTTTATTACAAGACCTTTCGGGAATTCGAAGTAAAAGCTGTATACTCTCGAGTCGACTGGTCAGCAACTGATAAGCAGTGGATCTCACCGTTGAGTTTCTAGAGTCATCGAGAAGGGGAAGGATGAAGAGAACCTTTTCTCTCTGGATGATTTACGGCTTGGAAGCAGTTCCTGGATGCAACACAGCCAACCAAAACACCACGGCCGGTCGCTTTACTGGCAACCATCGACGAATCCGCAATCTTTACGCTATCGGGGTCCTGTTGCATGCGAACCATGCCTAATTCCGCCTACGAATTCAAAATGTCTCATTCATGAAACCAAAACAATAATCCAATAGATCCAAAGCCTTAACCGATACAGATTTCTACGCACGAATAAAAATCAATCTTAATAAATCTTAGATTCCCAAACATGATTCAGTCCCATCCACTTCACAATCCATGCAACAACTTTCTAAAACAATCCCCAAATCCCCTGCATCGACCCAACTAGCCAACCAGACCTCTCTACCCACTGTTTCCTACAGTACACTACCCCTGTTCCTGCCAACCGAACCGACCGGCCATCCGTCTTTGAAGAAACATTCTCAGCAGGCACCGCAATAGGAATCAAACCAATTAGCACGCACTCGGCCCTGAAAGAAGATTTGACGACCTTCATGAACCCCCCTAAATCTCTGCTTATCAAATACATAGAGTCCTCCACCAGCGCCTACAGAAACCCCCCCCCCCCCCCCCTATCCACCCACCCAAACCGTCCACAAACTACTGTCAACTTTAATCAACCAAAGACCCCTTCCTCATCCGAGTCCCGACCACCAATATTTCGTCTACGCACTCGCTCCTAGCCCAAAAGGCTGTTTCTCGCTACTAAGGTTTACCGAACAGGCGAAGAGATGGTTTAGTGTTTTGTTGCGTTCTTCGTTGGTTGGGTAGGAGGTGGTTGCAAGATTGTTTTTGAGGCTTTTGAAAGACTTTGAGGATTTCGGGCTGGAAGAGTTTTGAGAGTTGGTGGATTAGGAGTTTTCGGCTTGCGGTGTGGGTAAAAGCGTTTCTGTAGTTCAGCTGTAGAGAAGTTCGTATATTTCTACAAAGTGCCGATCATTACATCTCGTCCCATTGGCCCTTTATTTTTCGCCTTTCCCTTTCCCACCACACATCTCCCGCAGCCATAGTCCATTTCCACCATCTCATTCTTCACCATCTATCCTTCTTCTACCCTACCAAGAGAAACTACACAAGTCCAGATCTTTCTTATCACAGCACGGCCCACAGCACAAATCCAGAACCAACAGAACTGTTTGGGATATTATGAAGCTTGTGTGGCGACTGGCGAGCATGATGGCATTCCGTGTAGTGCCGTCGAACGTGTTCAGCTAGGAGCGGCATTCTGCTTGACATCTAATAGTTGCGACTGCGACTGCAGCACATTTTAGTTGCAGTTTTTCAAGTGACACTTACGGTTATTGGCTTGGCTTTGCCATGATTAGTTGTCTGAAAGGGCAAAGGCAGATCGCTAAGACCATTAGTGATTCTGAACTCAAGACACCCTAAGTATAGTAACCATAGTAGCTATATATTCGACATACAAGATCCCCACCGGTAGTAGACTGTTTTGTAGCTGCTAATAGGATGCAGTATGCTAGAGTATCGTGAGGACCATGAAGTTGAAATGTCGAAGGCCGGAAGCCTGGAAATTAAGTAATATACCTCAAGGTCAAAACGTCAAGCCGTCCTACGCTTGACTGCCCGAGCGTAGTTTCTTGAAGGCCGTCAGCAATCTCAAATTTGACGTTGGCTCATTCAAGTTACTACTGTGAGCTTCGCAATGTAGGCACAACGGCCGAATAATCTTGAGGCTTTTAGTTCCGTCAAGTACTATAGACCAACGTGTTTCTCAAACCTATAGCATGGTCTGGTCCTCACTTGCATCGGTTAACGAATGTCCGATACCGATCGATAGATAGGTCAAACAATGGTATCGCGCCTTTCCGAGCCTCCTAATGCGGAGCAGGTTTCACAAAGTCCAGCGCGAACCTTTCGTTACTGAGACGCCGCACGCGAAAAGTCATGGATTCCAGGGGGCGATTGAATGTAACAATTTCTATTCGGGGAAGTTGCTGGAACAGCCTATTTAATTTTTCCGGAGCTTGGTAATGCGGGCCCCATCTGTCAAAACGGTCACTGACGTTTTGTATCGTGTCAATGGTTATAAATCGTATATCAACAAGATGCACGCTGATGTTCGGAGCTGGGGGATCGGAGCCGGGTGGCCTGGGCCATACGAGTGGCATGAACTTCCACACTTGGTCACTGTGGTTGTAATGGAACTCGAAGTCGTTTTCCTGGTACATTATTGAACTTGTCTCTCTATAGATAGATTTGCATGTTGCCAGGATCGCTACGTAGCCTCTTTGCCAGTGTACTAGCCTTTCCTCAATACTCCATGGTGGAATGTCTGTTGTGGCTATAGTATATGGCAAGACGAGATTGTAGATAATCTCCCGAAGTTCTAACGGGAGGCGAAATAAAGAATTTTTCATATAAGCGTTCGTGAGGCGATCCTGCAATCTCTTCTGCAAATCTGGAGTAATGTTTCCAGATAAAGAAACTGTGAGTGTGTTCTTCAGGCCAACAAATGGCAATAGCACAGGTGGCACACTTTGGCCATTTTCAGTACCATGGTAGTCATCTTGCAGGCAGATCTGTAGCTGATGGATCTCAGACACATTGCCAAGGATACTAACCAATTTTGCGACTTGATCTCGTACGCCATCAACCAGAGGTGAACGGCCACTGATGTTGTATTTGATCATGCCAGTGTAGCTATCAACAAGCTGTACACGGATCTGATATCTTCGAATAAGAGCCAAGTTGCGTTCTGCGAACTCGGTTGGGAACACTAAAGTGGTCTTGGGTACCAAGCCAGATGGTAATATCCACTGGTATGCAAAAGAGATGGCATTATAACGCACGTCAATGACAAAAGTACTGGTGCCGTACATAATCTTAATCGCTTCAAAGTAAATCTGTTTATTAACTACTAAGAATGCAGTACTACCTCGCTGCCAGGCAGTCCCTTTGCCTTGGACCTGTGTTGTAGTGGGAACAACGAGTTGATAAATATGATTCCGAACTTCAACAGGCACCTCTAGTAGTGGACAGCTCGTTGATGTGTGGGGTCGCTCGTGATCGCTCGATCCGTTGCCGTGTTTCCCCTCGTTGTCAAAAGATGGTTCTGTAGTTGCGGGGAGCATTTGCTTGTCGTATCCATATTGAGAAAGAAGCCATCACTTGTAACAGTTGTTGTGATCTGGAGGGTTAGAGATAGAGAGTATTTCGAATGACAACGGATGGTGCTAAGTCCAATGCAGCTAGGCTCATTTCTCGACAGCCAGACAGCTACTCTCTACTCGTACTCAGTACTCTCTGCTCAGTACTCTCTACCAACGTGCCATCACACCACCTCACACCACCGCCGCCGCCTAAGGTACGTCTCTCAAACTCTGGAAATGTGAGATGACTACTGTTTTCTCCCACCCTAGTTGATATCGGTTGTTCGTTCGGAAGTCTCGATTTAAGACCTGTGTCACGGTACCCAAAGCATAGCACCAGCCACTAACATGAGCATTACTATCTCTCGTGCCTTGAGTTGGCTGGAATAGTCGCAATTGCATATGCCGGTCACTGATGCAGAAAGCCGATCTTTGCATGTACAGTACGTAGGCAGCAGCGGAACGGAGTGTTGTCATTTATGCATCCAAGTGAGATTATCGTAAGGTAATTGTGATATTGTGATATTCCCAGTACATTCACATCGAAAATGTGATATTCCCACTAAACTCACATGGATGTAAATTTAAAATACACCGCCATCTGCATTTCATGTCAATCCACTCCCTCTCTCTCTCTCTCTACTCCACCGCCACCTTAATAGTCTACTACTGAGACAAGCCAAGCATGGGTCAACGACATCAACTCTTCGTTATTGCCAAGATAAACGGACGTTACCGCAACCTCGCTGCCGTGCACCATCAATGGCTTTACGGTGCTACGGCCCTGAAGCGTTGTCATGGGCTCGTACAGATTTTCCAAGCGGTTGAAAACCGAGTTCCGCTTGAGCAGGAGCTACTTTCAGCTCTGCATCTGGATGAGCAGTCATGGAAGGACGAGAAAAGAGGTGTTGAAGGAAAGGCTTTCGTACCTTTCCCTATGATAGCCACGTGTCTCATTCTAGGCGCATCATTCGATTCTACTGACGGATATCTCCACGGAGTTGACATTGAGCCGTTTGGCATGGAGTACAACGAGGGAGATAACAACAATGGCATTACTATCATTGATGTTTCGGAACTGCACCATGTTCGTTACTGTTTCGCTGACATCTCACCATGGGGCATGGAGAGTCAGACTCCAGTCCCGTTGATGACGCCGCTTTCAGCGAGCGCATACCTCTGGTCGTATTACGATGAAAGCAAGAAGGAGGACCAAGAGAGGTATGGGAATGTTATCGATAGGTTGGAGAAGTGGGACTTGATTGACGTTGCCGCGTTGCGTGAAACCTGGCCGAAGGGCACTTGGAGGGATCCCGGTGAGGTAGAGGATTCTGGAGACGAAACAGATCCCGGAGGTCAATCTGAGTCTGACGAGGAAGAAGAGGTTGGGACGGAAGAAAGATATGTGGCAGAAGTAGGATCTAGGGACGTTGCAGAGCCAGGAGGTGACTCTCTTCCAATTCGCCATGCCAAGTTGTCCCCTGATTCGTCGACCTTTCCAAACGACCCTGAAGAACCTCTTGCTGAGAAAATGGCCAGTCTTTCAACTAATGACACAGCGAAAACGCAGATTGACCAAGTTGACAATCGACCAGCTACTGGTTCCGTTACGCTTCGAGATTCTGCGATGCAAACAATGCTAGAGGCGGCCTTGCAGCAATCCGTGGCTGATCTTCGGCTGTGGATGCCCGAAGCAGAGATCCTGACCGACTTTCTGCCAAGTCTCAGACGCAAGCTATACGAGGATCCTACCGCTTTGAAGACGTCACCGGCAGGACTATATTTGTTGTGTAGAGCTTTGGAACATGAATACCATGTTGATCTTGCACCGTTGAAGACACTCACAACGAAGGATATTGAAATGGTCGTCTCCAAGCTTCGCGAACAAGGCAGTATGAAGTCAATTGTTCTTTCCAACCTGCCAGATCTACGCGTAGAAGACCTTGAAGAGGCTTTTGTCGGCGAATCTAGCCTCCGAAGTTTTTATCTTCTTGGGACTCCTCGCATCTCGATCAACGCTATCGTCTCGTTTGTCAATAGCCATATGGCAAGCCTACAGGACCTGTACCACACGGAACTTTTGAGACGTCCTTTGCAGCTAAGACTTCATCGGTGGCGACGTGAAGACAAAGCCAGATTCTCGGCAAACTCCGTCAACCAGATGATTTGGATCAGGACTGATGCAGTGAAGCTTAATGAGGAAGGCATGCGGCTTGGGAACGGAGAAGTGGACTGGCAAAAGCTATTGGAAGCGGAAAAGAAAAGCAGGTCATACGAGCCGTCTCTCACGTATGGTGTGTTGCCACTCGACGACATCTTATTACCTCCTGTCAAATTCGTTACCGGTTTGGCCAAATTTTTGAGATGGATGACTAGATGCGACATCTATCAAGAAGGTGTACATAGCTATGGAACCGGTGCGGCGAATGCATTTGCAATGGCCAAGTCATCAATTCAGGGATCGGATTACCAAGTTGGACCCTTGCCTTGCGCACTCTATGCTACAAAAACCAAATCCTTCCCAAGAAGATGGCCATGGATCACAAGCGAATTGATACCGGGGAAGTGGGCTATTGTTATCCATCATGAGGGGTTTTCTGCTTATGACAAACCTGAAAAACACCCTAATATTAGCGCTAAAATAAGTTATGCTTTGGTCACTACACGAGATTCTTCAGACCAAGACCCGATAGTCGCAGACATGTCTTCCTTCCTCAACCAAGTCTCCAAGGATGGGAACAATGGGGAGCTAAATGTTCAGGAGTTGCAGAACTTTTGGATTGAACAATCCAAGAACATCTTATCAGGGGGCGGTGCGGTCGAACTGTATGACGGAGGGGAAGTTCGCAACCTTCTGCGAAAGGTCTTCTCGGAGGTTGATCACGAATCTGACCGCGGCGATCCTTACGATTATTACTACGATAGCCATTGACAATGCTAGGCGCGTTCCTGAATCATAATATGAATTCGATAGGAGGATGGACTCGTGGCTGAAAGGGAAAGCAGCCGAAACAGCTTAGCAGCATGCTTTAGAAAAGTCTCAGAAGCATTCTTTAACTAAGATCAAATGATTACATAGATAAAAAAGTCATTCGAATGAACCCCTAATCGCTTTTCCCTCGCCCCTCCCCTCCGCACCTCTCCAAGCTCCCTCTCCTACCCTTCCCTCCAACGTCACACACCCTCCCAATATACCAACCCATAACCATCACCAGCCAAGTCAGCAAACCCAAGGTCAAGAGGCGTGAACGGCCAAGCTTTCTGATGATCAATGTAGGAGTCTCAGTTTATTCTTCTCACTCCAGCATCCGTGCAGAATTACATTTGCTTCGACTATATCCGGCTTCTACAGTAGCTTCATCGGTGTGTTCTTCCTATGCACACCACTTCTCCTTTTTAGCATCCCGGCTTTCTTCATCGCTTGAATCTTCGGAATTCAGAACCTCCAACAACAACAATAACAACAACCACCCCTGCCTTTCCTTTTCCCTTCCCCTCATCATGGCCATAACCCATCCCTCCACCACCCCACCAAACCTGCCTACACTACGTACGAATCCCCCCCCCTCCAAAATATCTCCCTTCTAACCATCCAAGTATTTCGATTTCCCAAGTTGCTGTACGACGAGGGGATAGCATTGGGTTGCCTCTGCTTTGCTACTTTAGGGGGGTTTAGGAGTATGGGCGCCGGGGGAGGGGGGGGGGGGGGGGGGGCAAGGGTACAAGGAGAAAAAAGGGGGGAGGAGACAGCAATGCGGTATTGAGGTTATGGAGATATCGCCCAGGTTATCAATTGTGAGGGAAATAAGGGAGAACCATCAACCAATTATAGATGTAATTAAAGCATTATTTAGGAAGCATTTACGGATGAAATTTTTAAATATCTAGAGAGGATTGGGAACCGTCGACGAGAGAGATCTCGACCTGCAGATTTATGCCTGCCTGCCTAGTTCACAGGACATGTCCCGCAATTTTGCAAATCCAGGAAAAGAAGGCAAATCCCCAAAATGGAATTTTGAGAAAGTAGTAGGCGTAGATTTCAAACGCAAAAAAACTTATTAGGAATTCTCGCACTGGCTGGCGAGTCGACTATGTAGCTCGTCGTGTTTTTGGTTTGGAAAGGGTTACGGGGATGTTTAGAGAAGGGTGTGTGTTCCCCGTCTTCTATGTACACGATGTTAGGCATGTAGCGTTTTGGCAGGTGTGTGTTTTGGCCTTGGAGGGGATTTGGCTTTGTGGGATGTTCCATTTGGGAGATGGAGATTTAGAGTCAGATTTTTGAGAGGGGATGGGGGTTTTGTTCTTGCCTGGGTCGGAAACATGCTGGAACGATTCAGTGGGGTTGAGGTGATGGGCTTATGAAATGGAGAATTGGCGAACTCATGGAGAAGTGGAAAAGCGGTTCTTCAAAGCATAGAATTACAAATAGCGAGGACTAGAATCACCAACCGACCAAGTCTTCAATCCGCCATTGCGAGATCTTGCCCCCACCCCCCTTTCTCCGCTCAAGCAACTGTCTCCGAGCAGCGCAGACTTATCCCACACGCTTTCTCGACATCCTTGACCTCCGCAAGGACCAGCCATTCGCCAGGAGATTCAAAGGTGACGGACTGGAGCTTCGGAAGACGCGACTCTTTTAGCCCGGGCAGGCCGTCGAAAAGCCTTGTGGCGTTCCAAGTCGTCAGGTCGCCTACAATCACAAGCGTTTCGATAGAGATCGGAAGCACTTTCGCCAGCGGCTCCGGTGGGTCTGTCATCGGATCTTCTGCGTATGAAAAGTCGTTTTCCGGTCCCCCGCTGCCATCGAAGAACCACGTTCGAGCGACTTTATGGAAGAAGAGTGCGGAATCGACCCGGACGTGCTTCAAGCTTGTGAAACGACGTAAAGAGCCCATGAATTCCTCGTGGTGGAAGTCGATTGTCCTGAATTGGCGGTCGTGAAGGGTGAGATCCAGTTCTATGAGGGTGTCGGTTGCGTACCTCAGCAGAAGGGCGACGATCACATCGGGCTCCCAGAAAGCGAAATCAAGCCCCGTTTCCGGTGTGATCGCTTCGTACTTGACCTTTTGGAGAGCGGTTGATTCGCTGAATAATTCGGCAAAGCTCGCAGCAGCAACCGAGCTCTGCTCAAGCACGATCTCGGTCACACCCAAATGTCGCGGTTCAAAGTCCCGCGGGCATGAACGTATCGCAGAGAACTCTCCTTCGATATTTTTTCCGTACAGAGTACGCATCGACGGCAGTTGAGCAAAGAACTCGAGCAAAACAAAGTTGTCCCACTCTCTGCTGGAGTTGAGGATACGTACCCCTGAGAGCTTGCTCAGAGCGGGCAGCTTCGCTGGCGGGGCCTCAATACTCGCTCTGGAAATACCGCCCAGCATCTCTATCATCTCATCGTCTTGTCCCGAGAAGTTGGCCATAGTGATCGACCGCAGGTTAGGGAGGAGACTAATAGCCAAAGCAGCGCATGCCCGTCCATCGCCAGACGCAATCACTTTGATCCATCTGTCAACGGTATCTTCGTCCTTCAGATACGGTGATTTAGACACTAATGCTACGATTTGGTTTCCAACTTCTTGTATGGCAGCGAGAGTTTCTGTCTTCACCTGGGGACCCGCTTCGTCGTACATGTGTGGCCCACAACTTCCAATTATGATCTCTTTAGGATAATGGACGTAGTGATCATCTTCCAAGATTGCCCGTAGAATCGTAACAGGATGTTGACTACTATGGAGAATAGTAAGACTCTCATCACTGGTACCGCAGAATATTGTAGAGTGTCTGGTCTTCATGCTTTGGTGGTTTTGCAGTGCTCTGGCACTGATTCCTTCGAGCTCTTTGCAACACCTGCAGAAATTCTCAAGGTCTGATGGGAGTACTTTCTTGATAATTTGCAACAGAATTTCTGTCGGAAGTCTCAATAGTGGTGACATCGTGGGACGTTCTTTGCGGTAGCGTGACTCTGTAAATGGGCTGGTGAGCTATGCCTTTCTATTTTCAGGATATGACGCTGATCGTCACATACCTTCCTGTGACTCCTAGAGTAAGTTGATAGGAAGTTCAAGCTGTTGCGCCTCTGACATTCAACAGAGAGTGATTTGCGATGATTAGCACATGGAATTGGTATGTTATTCAGTACCAGAGTCCGAAGTGCGGACGGTGAAAGAACCTGGTATGCAACATAACAGAAGAGAATCTTTTATGTGTGGTGGCAGGTGTTGCTGCCCCAGGCTAACGCCTTTCGGCGATAGAAATCGTGAAGCATATAACACGAAAGGACTATGCCCCGCAACTCAGAGATAGAGACTTGTCTTTCAATCATGGTACATCTTGACGAGTCGGGCTTCTTAGCAAGTGGTATACTCTCTCATGGGAGTCCTTAACATTCGTTGAGCGATGTATCCCCCAAAGTTGAAGGTACAAAGTTTTAGATGACACTATGACAATGCAACAACAACAACAAGGGAATTCAAGGCCTAGTGAACAAGAACCTGTCTAGAGTCATGATAAATTGATGTACACTAACGAAAGATGTCTCGGTGTCGCCGTGAATTTAGTGTAGCTTATTGAGTACGAATCGAGGTAGCAGATGTAAGTCTCTGAACAAACGACTCATGTATAATCTCATACCAAACTAAGCATATTATCTGATGATTAAAAGGGACAAACTGGCATCTCTAGATACGAACATTGTATGCTATAGTATTGTACGCTGAAGGGTCCAAGACTGGTGATCAGGGAGACATTACCGTGCGCCTTAGAGTAATTCCGAGCTCATCACAAATTGTTCGCATGTCCTTGTAATCAAGATCATTCGCGCTGGGGGTGGCTGCTTCGAGTGAGATTTCCGAGAGTTTAGGAAGCTGCTCCCCTTTAAGCGTTGACATTCCTGAGAACAAAAGTGTTGCTTCGCCCTTTGTAAAGAACCCCACCAACGTCAGTTTCTCGGTAGAAGCTGGGAGGATATCCAAAAATGGAAGTAGCTGATGGTCGTTCGTTGAGGTATCGTCGCTATCATCGCCACCATCGCTAATAGTGCAGTAGTGTTCAATGCCATCGATGTCTTGCCCGTTGTATCTCACAGGGCCCACATAGATTCCCTGCTCCTTCTGTTTTTCTAGACTCTCATCGCAGAACATAGCCACATTCACCCGGATGCGTTTGAGATTGTTGAAGGAGCGCAGCGAGCCCATCAGTGCCGAGTCAGCCAGCGAGATGTCCGAGTACCATGGATTGACGAAAGTGAGATCTAGCTCTTCCAGGCTATCCTTTGTGTTCCCGAGTAAGCTTGCAATGATGTCACGAGGCTGCCAAAATGAAAAATCAAAGTAAGCATCAGTCCGTTGATATTTGAAACGTTGCAAAGCCTTGATGCCCTTCAAGAATTCACCAAAGCTTGATGCACTGATCGCGCTGTCTTCAAATGCTACCTCCTTTATTTCAGATAATTGAGCCTCAAACGTCCAGTGAAAATCTTCGCCCAATATTTGCGTTCCAGAGATACTACGCATTGACGGCAGTACAGTGAAGAGGGCACACATGGCGAAATCTTCGAAGAAGTCGTCATTTGTGCCAAGTATACGCACCTGCGATAGCTTAGATAGAGCAGCGGGAGACGCAGGTACAGACTCGACATTCGCTCGGACTATCTTCTCTACCATCTTTGCCAAGACAGGACCCCGAGCTCCGGAGTAATCAGTTATTGTCAGCGCCCTTACGTTTGGGAGCATGGTAAGTGCTAAGGCAATGCAAAAGCCTCCATCATCATCCAACCACTTATAATACCATTCCGAGAATTCGTCGGTGCCTTTTAGATACGGACATTCCTCGAGTAACTCAAACATTCCATCATCAAGATCCATCAGAATGGCATCGACTTCGGATAAGACTTGATCATCATGTTCATCTTCATAGCCTTCATCGGTTTGAAAAAGGCAACTGTCTACTCTGATCGTTTGAGGGTAGAACCTATAGAGGCTATCTTCAAGGATCGCATGTAAGATCATAACCGGGTGTTGAGCAACCTTGAAAAGCCCTCCCGACATTGAACCGCATGAAATCGTTGAACAGTTCTTCTTCATCTCTCTGTGTTGCTCCAGCGCCTTATCAGCCAGTCCCCTTATTGCTTTACAGCATGAAGTAAAATTATCGAGGTCGTCCAGGTACACCATGTCGATAATCCGGAGAACTAATTCTGGTGGGAGATCCAGTATTTCAGCCATACTGCAGACATGCGGCTCTTAACCCAAGCTGTTATCACAACATCTTCACTTTGGACGTTCTGTTGTCTGTGAGGCTTTCCATAATTGCGCTTGTCAGTTGTAGACGAGGTAACGGCAAGTTCGCGTTTGTTGACGCGTAGTACGTCACGTGTGCGGGTATTTACCTTACCGACTATCGGGCATCGACTCCGTTTGAACTATAAATATATATTATATATGTTTGGGCAAACCCGACAGCCCCTGGCGGTTTCTAGGGCTAAATTTTGCCCCGGAAGCCGCCCTGAGGTGTCAAGCACTCCCTCTGTCTAAGCGACTGAGTCTATGGAGTGGGTGGGTGGGTCGAAAGCGCGTTTCTGCTGAATCTGAGAAACAGGAAGGGATGAAGGGGCATACAGAAGGGGGAACCGCCTATTTATCCCCCTGTTCCCCGCTTCATCTCCTTATTCCCTAGCTGCCGAGTTATGTTGGTAGCCGGGGTGGCAACCCCGGCTACCACTTTCCATGACCCCCTTCGCTTGCCGATAGCCTCCAGTCAAGCTGGCCCTTTTTTTGCAGGATTTAATGACGACGAAACTCTTGAGTGCAAAAATGTCTCCCATTACAACATGTTTCCACATCGCAGGTAGTCTTCTGGCACAATTGCTTTCATTGAGGAGCAATTTTTGCGTAGGCTGGCTCGGTGAAATGATGGTGTGAATACCCAGTCTGCAATGTTGCAGCCTCGGACGAGAGCCCCTGGAGTGCCATGGTCAATTTAGGAGTGTACGGGAGCTACATGTACGCGAGTTTGGAGCTGTTCAACATCAGATCCAGCAGCACAGCAAAGGAAAAAGGGTCCTCAACTCTATGCATCCTTCCCTCCGATGAATTGGAGAGTTAGCCCGTCATCAGCGAGCATGTGGCTCAAACAGTAAGGTTGAGTCTTGAGCCAGAAATGGTCATATTGCTGAACGTTGATTGCGAGACGATACGGAGCAGATTCACAGGCGTTTGTGATCACTGCATCGTCTTTAGGGCTTGCTATAGGCCGTACACGAAGATCGTCCCAGGTCTTGAATCCGTACCGCGGTGTAGAGGAATCGCAAATATATTCATCCTCAAAGCAGCGTCTCGGTATAACCACTGCTCTGCACAGCATTTTGTTCACCGCAGTGGCGCAGAACCAACCCGTGGGCGAGTTGTTTAAGGACCTAAATTAAGTCTTCCGAGCCAAAATAATTTGTCCATTCTTTGAGTATTTGCATTGACCTCTTTGTTGAGCAAAAAGGCGTCGCCAGCTTTGGTCCCTATTGCCCAATTGATGTCAGTGCTGAAAAGAAGACCTATCATCATAAGATGTGGCGCAGTATACTCCGGCGCTGTCATCATGGCGGCGTCGAATAATCTGAGCAATGCGTAAAAATTTCTGACCTGAGGTCTCCCATGCGGATCTTTGGTAAACGGTATTACAAGCGGTACTTGCTCGAGCATCTGGTTTGCAAGCATATAAAATTCCGCATTACCCTCGACCAAAGCTTGGAACTCCAATATTATAGGATAAAGCGGTTTCGAGTACGACATGTGCTTTTGCAGAGCCGCGGGTTTTCCTTTGGAGGATTGACTCTTCCCAGACAGCTGATTGAGAAGTCTTTTAATGTCAAATCTAGCAAAATCCATGTTCAGAAATTGTTTCACCTTGCCGGCCAAGTATACCACTCCTCCACCTCCATCGACGACCTCATGGTTAGCGCAGCATTCGCCATCGCGTTTGGAGGCTTCTTACGCATGGATGAGTTCATGTACTTTAACACGAGCTCTGATAAACACATCTTGCAAACTAGACTTACGAGAAATGACGCCTGCTTCGCTAAGGACTTCTCTTACCTCACCTTGCGCCCTAAAACCACCAAGACGTCGACCACTGCCGTCACCGTTACTATTGCAGCTACCGGCGATCGTAACTGCCCCGTGGCCCTCCTCCGCAAACTCTACCTCGCAGATCCGTAGCCAGGTCACGCCCCGATGTTTCGTACCGCCTCCTCTGGCCGCTTCACAGGAACCTTCGCAACGAAAGCCCTCCACCAATATCTCGCCAAGTCCGGCATTGACTCCCCTGAGTTCACCGGTCACTCCTTCCGACGTGGCGCCGCGCAGAGCGCCCCGTATAATGGGGTTGCTGAGGAGGATACACAATTACTCGGGCGGTGGACTTCCGACTCGGAGAAGCGCTATTAGACGCTGGGCCCGCGAGGACACTTTGCGTTAAGTTTTCAAGCTCAACGCGGGCACCCTCCGCCTTCCACGTAGTGGCCCATATCGCCTATCTTTCCCATACTACGTTACATATCTGGGTGTCCGATTCAATCGGACGCCTTCTGCACTTTGTCTTCGGACCTCTCTCCAACGCCTCTCACTGGCCACCTGCGCTCGTTGACGCCTTCTTCTCACTCTCTTGGCTCTGGGAATACTGTCTGGGCTAGGTGTGACTGTTGGTGACCCTAGCTGAGGCGGCAGCAAGCTTCAAAGCCAGATCTAGAGATCTTCGCCACCAGCTGGGGGTTTTAGCCTATGTCCAATTTGTACTCGTTGTTACCTGTGCGGTATATCTGCAACGTGTCTGCGACGAGGAACAAATGAACAAAACGGGCATTCAATGGTTTCAAATTGCGGTCTAGATCTCCGGATATCCTTAGGATCAACGGACCCATCTATAATCATCTTCTAAGTTTCTGTCACTCGGATTGCTGATCCAGATCCCTCGGTTGCACTGCCCCACATATCACCCACGCAAAGACATCTCTATTCCAAGAGCTCTAGGATCTTCTGTTGAACAATCTCACTGCTGACGCCCCACCTTCGTCACTCCAAAAGATGCATGCCAAAAATGAGAAGACTATCCCGCTCTCGCCATTCTCCAGCAAGGAAAACAGCTTTCCCAGTCCATTCATAAACACCACTTTTCGTCATTCCAGTCTTATCCATCACTCGCTGGCTCGCTGAATTACCTTCATTCACAATTGCTCTGATGTAAAGCTTCGAGAAAGGTGTCCAAAAAGATCGCGCCCTCTTGCAGGATTCAAACGCCGCCTGCACCGACTCGGTTGCATATCCTTTACCCCATCCGATGGGTAAGAACAAATATGCGAGTTCGACAGTCAGTGTCGTAGTCGCGGCCGCAACCGGTATCGTGAGATCATCCGGCAACGCAAGGCTGCCAGCATCCAATGATTTCAGAGTCACGAGACCGATGAATTCTGTTGATTTTTCCCCTTGCTCTGCGGGTTGCGGTTCGCCTTCAACAGAACCGCTCGATTCAAGGACCTTGTGCACAGCATAGGCGACTCTGTATGGGTTTTCTTCTCCTTCATTGGTCGGCAGATTACCTTTCATGACCTTCTCCGTGTCCTCGATGGACTTCGCCCGGCCCTGGATGCTTCACAAAGTCAATCGCGAAATCAACTCAAAGAACGAAACTCCACATGAACAAAACGGAGTAACGAAGAGAACGTCTTACCTCCACCACGTAGCCTTTTCGTTGCTGAACAGTTCATGAAACCACTTGAGCTCCGGACTTCCTCTTTCCGCTTTCGTAACGAGAGTCAATCTCAGCCGTGGTGTGAAGATAACCGGGTCCATCGGGTCGCTCCGCTGCTGCGCTTCGTCACTTTTGAGGTGATTGGCGCTGTCGACTGGTGCGTGTTTCTAGTTCCCCTCGGCCTTGCGAAAGCGTGTGTTGCTTCGTTTTGTTCCAAGAACAATGTGGTGGTGTGTGCGCTTAAGCGAACTCTCGGATGACATGGAGGGCCCTTTACAGTACTTTTGGTGAGCCGCTGCCCCGCCACGATGGTACGTCTCTCGACCACAGTTCTTGCAAAAATTCTATCACGAAAGGAAGAAGGCAAGCATAGTCTTGAGAGCTAGTCAAATGAGTCGTGCTTCGCTTGGAGTGTCGTCTGGACTCTTTTCGTCGTCTCAATCGTCCAGATTACTTGCTGTAATCACAAGTCATTTAAAAGCTACTCGAGAAAAGCGAGTAATAGTCTTTAAAGATAATGAAAAGCCTAAGGGGGACCAATCTTTTTCAGCGGAGATTTGATTTCTCTCCAGGTAGAGACATCAAAAGCCAGCTATAACCCATCAGGAACTTGGCCGCGTATCACCGAAGTTGTTCAAAGTTGCGCTTAGCGGTAACCGACCTGCGTGGCGGATTTGCCTTTTACACCACATACATTGTTGCCGATGGCTGAGAAGCATTATATGAAGTATTGCATGCTCTGAATAACTTGAATTTTGCTATAAAATAGCGATAAGATGAGGATGACGACGTTGTTCTTGGAAAGTTTTGGTCACGGCATCAGGGCACAGTGCGCGAATCAAGTGACAAGACAACCATACTTGTGTAATTCTTAGGTGGGAAGTATCTCGAATATTAAGGACTCGCTACAGAGCACAACGATCGTAGCACTATAAAGATATAAACGTGCGCGCAGACTCTGGGTTGCTCAAAAGTCAAAGTACCTCCGACTTCTTCCGGCACACGGGGTGTTTCGTTACACCGGGGGGATTCATTACGACTTGAAGTGTTTTTTGCTATCATTCATTGAACTGTCTCAATCGAGTTATTGAGCGATAGCATGATGGATTGCGGCCAAAGCTCAGTCTACCCTAGTGAATCGGTCTGAATGATGTTTCGAAAGCCAGTGCTGTTGGAGCGAGAGAGACTGGTAGAGGTCGCCAAATTTCCATAGCGATTGAAGGATTTTGTTCATGCCGAATGCCCCTCGCTCAGGCTCAATAAGCATAAATATCATGTTCAGATAATTATGGTCAGACATCTGTGGCCAGAGGACTTATGCGGCCGAAGAATCTACTTAACCGCATCAAGTAGCGATAATCTGTTAGTGCAATCGTCCTTTGATCGCACCGGTTCTTCAACCGTATATGTTCTCTGACCGCAATTGCTTTAGCCAATACAATATCAGCTAGCAAAAATTTCTTTGGCCACACAAGTTCTCTGGCCACATGAATTCTCTATACTTAGTTTTATGTGAAGCCCGAACACGGCTGATTCCCTGGCTATAAAGTTCTCTGGCCGCATAAAGTTCTCTGGCCGCATAAATTTTTGGGATGAGCGCCAAAAGAGTCGCGGCTAGAGGGTCAGTATGAAGAACATGAGCGGCTAAGAACACTTGCAGCTGGAGAAACTAACGATATGAACCACAAGAGCGTTACAGCTGAAGAAGAATATGAGGGGCCAGTATGAAAGTGAGCGGCGAAGTCGGAAAAATACCGGCCTTCTTTGCCATGACCACATAGATTCTTTGGCCCAAGGGTGCGGGTGCTCTTCAGGTAAACCCACCTCTTGGGGTGGATTGGGTTGGGTTGATGAAAAAGAGCTCACGTTAACTGCGTTTGCAGCATTTAAACTCTCTTCAACTTAATTGAATGACATTTGTCGAGAAGAGAGAATATATAATTAAGACTTTTAAAAATCCACAGAAACGCTGTTTTCGAGCTTAATTCAGTCAGTGATAAAAAAAAAAAAATCGAATCGCTTCTGATGAAAAGTGTGTTAGATTGATCTGAAACGGGTGATGATCGGCTATTGTATGTTATGATGATGATTATGATGATGTGAGATTTGCAAAACAGCACGACTAGATAGGAAACTGAATTGCAAGGGGCGAAGAGACGGAACGAGACTGCCTTGTCGTCGTGGTTGCCAGTATTCGTAACTAAAGTTCTCATACCTTTGGGTGGGTTTGTCCATAGCACCTAGTTCATAAGATCAACTAACTGAAGCTTTTCCAGAAGCAGCAACGTTAGGAACAGACATACCGCTAGACTGTTTGCATGAAATAACGAACGTGCTAGAATCAGAGGTATTGAATACAAATTCGTAAATCATAAAGGCCGAAAATCCAATCCAAATTTGCACAAAAATCCAAAAACATAGAGCAGTAATTTCCAAGCCAGATCTCAATCTCCAACTTGCTTGATGAGCCACACGGAGGATCCGCTCGTCTATGGCTTGGCCATAACCCCTCTTACCATGCCCAATGAGCCCTCAAACTCGATCTTCTATTTGCCACGTGTACTGTTCGTATCTCGACTCCATGCTGCTTGTATCAACATACATATCCTTAGTTTGCATGATACTGTCCCCTTTGCGCACTTCCTTGAGGGCATAACTGTCATCACTGTTCGCCTTTGGTGTCTTCCTAGATCCGCGCTTTTGCAGGCAGGCGAGACGGTTGTAGAGGGGATGCAAGGTCGGCAAGCAGCCAACGATAATGCTGAGTGGTAACTCGACCCTGTGTGAGCGTCAGCCAATATGGGTGTGTAGGTCGTGTTGGTCTACTTGCGTTTTCCATTGCACGAAGGGCATGATGGCGTCTAATGAGATGTTGTAAGACTCAGGGCCGTTCAAAAGCAGTCGGGAGATGCTTACAAGTAGGATCCTTGGCCACTACGGTATCGTAAGTATAGACTGTTCTGATAATACCCGCCACGGTTGTACTATGTCATTTTCAGTTGGACGGCTTTCCGCGGCGCCGAGTGAACACTTACAAAGCCCCTAGCGCAAGTAAGCCACATAGTAATAACTTCTTGTAGAAACGGATCTGCAGGTTTTTCAACAAAAAGGTCGGTGTGGTGGCGAGGAGAACATCGTAGATACATGCCGAGACTGGAAGTTTATTAGAGGGCATCGATTACACATGGAAACGTCGAGACGCTCAAGAAGACTCACCGCCCTGAATGTAGATGATTACGGTCCTTGCCTCCGCATTGCAGTCCCCTTTTATCGTAGGGTCCCACAAAGCCTTGGTAGGTTTGCACGAAAAGAGAATGGCACAAAAACACATGATCGTCGTTATTAAACCAAAGACAATGAGAGTGTAGAAGAACGCTTTCCATTTCTTGTTCGTTGTGACATGGATAAGCATCAAAGAGATGGATATCTTCGCGGTAACTTCGGCAGAAGGCGTGACTTCGAATGCAATCCAGAGCCATTTGATGGCAGCTGCTGACTCTTCGGGGGTCACATTACGTCTGCCTAGACCGTAATGGACGGATGTAGACATAAGGCTCAATGCTAACAGTGTTAAAGCCTAGAAGGTACGACGTTTCGACGTTAGCCTAAAATTGTCCGCTCCAAGTGATCAAGTCCTAGTATCAAAAGTTCAAACTTACCAAAGAAGTAGCCACTACCCAGTCATCCAGGGCCACTTTCCGAATGATCTTAGCCCTAACCCACAATCTCAAGCATACAAGAACCATTGCGACCAGAGTACCCGTAGCAAATACCGCGAGGAACTCCGGGGCCTTATTGTTGTCACTTTCGGCAGCCATTCTGTAGCTATAATTAAGCAGTGGTTCCAAAGTTTAGTGGACATAAGATGCCGATTGAGAAGGTGATACTCGAGTGCCATCTCTCAGCAAATCCAACTGGCCTGTGACATTTCTGACTCGAAGTATAACAATTCATTTGCGTTTCACTTGCTTCACTCGTTGATGAATTGATGTTACAGACTTAATTGTTCTCTCAGAAGTCCAAGCCCCATCCAGCGATGATTTTATCTGCTGGTGAAGCAGAGAGTGATTGCTGATTATCCGCCATGATACACTGGCTCGACATGAGTCCAGCCAAGGCATACAAGGACATAATACGTAAAAGTTCCCTGGCAGAGAATCCCCGTATACGGTTGTAATTCGCTGAAAGTTAGAGATAGTGATGTCGACCTTAAAGTATGAGCCGATGTCAGGATTTGTAGCTTTGTAGTGAGTAGATTCTATCTATTCAGGGAACGCCATTAGGATAGGTCCTGAGTATATGTGTTCCTACAGGAAGCTCATAGTTTGCTGATCCGAGAAATAAGCTACTCGAGATGTCTGACTTTCAGTAGTATTATGGCGTGATAGATGATCTATTGACTTAGAAGCGTATATCTGTGAAGGGCCAATCATTGGTTGCTACTCCGTACTGCAGTCTGCAAGTATCAATATCCAAGGCTGGAATGATAAGGCTAAGTCAGCCAATATTACCCCTCACCCTCAAATGGCCAGTGCCTCTCTTTATTCTCTTTAGTATCTTCATGTTATCTGTTTCTAACCACCCTCATTGTGAAGATGCCAAATCAATTGTGTCATGTCTGTCGTCGAATTCCTCCGGAATTCTTTTCCAAGAAATTCGACGACATATGGTCTTTCCAGGGCCTAGCGATATGCCTTCAACCAGTCAACAGCATACATCGAGCTGCTTCTTCAGGATGCTCACTTTGCGCTGTTCTCATCGCTCGCAGCAAGACGGACTTCTTGCCTCCGGACGTCCTAGAGCGGGTCCCAGTCAGCTTGAGACGAGCTGTCCTAGATACTCATCAAGCAATTGGCCTTTGGATCGGAATTGATGACATCTCTCACACTTCTTTCTTTCGCGTGCCTCCATCATGGAGTAAGCAAAAGGCTCCATCAGTCTGGCTTCAAGATCGAATTGACGAATCCATTGACAACTTCGGAATCATCGAACATTGGATCAGAGATTGCGTGCGTAATCACAAAAAGTGTAGAATGAGCAGGCAGAACCTCTGGATTGGCTCGATATGCATCATCTAGGATGATGAGCAAGATGGGGCAAGAGAAGTAGCGGCCATGGCCAAAGTTTATGGTGCTTCACTATGCACCCTTAGTGCTCTCAGTTTGAAAGACAGCACTGAGGGCCGTCGTATTAATGCCAACGTTAAATCATCCCTCTCCCGATATTTCGACTTTGATCTTGGTCCTTGTCGACTTCGAAGTTTCGATGACGAGCCCACAGATCGACACTCGGAGTATGGTGATGATCCCTATAGACATGGAGAATACGGAAACAATTCTTTGAGGAAAATGGCCTGGACTCTGCAAGAAAAAGGGCTATCTATAAGAAACATCCACTTCTCACGAAACATGCTTCTGTGAGAGTGCAAGGAAAAGAAGGCCTCAAACCAACTTCCCTGGCATGAGATGAAGCCTGAAGATGTTTTTCAACCACCGCCAATACGAAACGATCCCAGCGAGAGTCCCGCGCCCAATGGGCCCGTTTCACTCAGACATCGGTAGTATGAACTGATGGAGAATTACTCTGATCGATCCTTAACGGAAGAAAAGGACAAACTGCTACTGCTCTCCGGTTTGGCCCCTAAATTCAAAGCTACTTCCCTACAGGGTAATATCTGGCTGGGCTATGGAGTAATCATCTGCCATCGGCTCTTGTTTGGAAGACAATGCACCGCCCGCCTCTGGTCAAAGTTTACATTGACAAAACGCCTCAGCCTCGACGGCCGACATTGTACATAGCGTCAAGCTGGTCGTGGGCATCCATTGAGGGTGGCATCACGTATGAAAGCCAGAGGCTAGACAATACTAGCAATGATATACATCAGAGGCCGGAAGAGAGTGTAGCTGACTATGACTTTGGATGACTCATTGTAGACAGCACTCATATACAGCCAAAGGGTGCCGATCCATTCGGTGAGGTATTGAAAGCGTCTTTGGTGTTGCGGGCGCGCGTCATACCTGTCAATCCAATGCTCGAGACGATAAAGTACGAGAACAATTACAACGGGTCGAGGGCGACTACAACCAACGACGGTGCCAGTGCCAATGCCGCTGTTTTCTACCCCAACATCATTAGTGAGTTGCAAGACGCAGATCAAATATTCTGCGTAAGTATAAGATCAGAGCCTTTCTAGTCAGACATCTCACCCCCGCATGAACTTTATGGGAAGGGTTTTTCGACTCCAGGAGAAACGTTCGGAAATGAAATGATCATAGGCCTTACCCTCGTGCAAGGTCCGACAAACAACGATGTGTACCGGCGTGTAGGTCTCATGCGGTGGGTCAAGAAATCCCTATTCACGGGTGTCGAGCCGTTAGTGATAACGCTTGTTTAACGATCTTTACAAGTTGCTTCGGAAAGACCTAAATATACAGTCAGATAAAAGACGTGGATGCCGCAGGACGCTAATTGCGTACAAGAGACACTCGGATTGAAGAAGTTCAAAGTCAGGCCGCATAGCTGAGCGGTCGATCCAGCCACCCATATGAAAAGCACCGCATAGAGCCCACCTAGGATAAAGCCAATTCCCCGGTCACGAACTAATCGTTGTACAGCAGCTCTCATAGCCATGTCTTAAGTAGAGCAAGATGAGAGTTAGTCAACTCCTGCATGCACAAGATGCTACCTTTGAAAACCTCTGTCTCAACCACTGAGCCAGTATCCAAGAGACCAAATATCAAGCCCACTCCGAAATAGCATTGCTGAGGGGACAGAAAGCAGGCCTTGGCGCGCTTTGCGGAAGCTGTTTGAAAGCAATGGTAATGCATTGATTTCATTTACATGCTAAACTCGTCAAAATATAGTCGAAATAATTGAGGCAATTACACATATTGGTATCATTGTGTATACCCAAAGTCTCCAGCTCGACAGATGCGTTGACGGGGGCGAACAATGCAAGATGTGCTAAATGCCAAATTCAGACTCACCAAATCTCTCATTATATCGTTCTTGTCCTTTCAAGTGGAATGAGGAATGTTCTGTTCTGTTCATCAAGTCGCCTGTACGCCTTTTACACCTAGGGTTCCCATCTGGGATTTTACTTTACTGAAAGAAATAAGTGTAAACACCAACTGTTAAAGTACGAGGCTGGGAACGAGCTGGTTTGAAATTCTGCCACGAAAGCTATCTCGGAGCAACTCCGTGAATCTCGCAGAACGGGAGAAGTTTGCCAGAACATGAGCCGTCTTTGAAAGCGAAGTAACAAATCATCTGTACTGGACTCTTGCGAGCATCTTGCGAGCAGTGATAGAACCTCATATCTAAGCCCTCCTTCAAAGGGCAGAGCGCAACCATCAGCACGAGTTGTTACGTCTTCGACGTTCGATGTGCGGTTGCTAGAAGTTTCTGTTCTACACAAAAGGCTCACGACAGATTTTTGATTCTTCGACGAACCTACTTCGGCTTTGGTGTAATTCCCTCAGCAGCAGGCGCTGGGGAGAGCTGGGAGCGGGTTTGCTGGGGGGTCTGAAAGATCCGACTTTTGCGCACAAAACGTCGCTTCTGTCATCGTTCTACGATATATAAGACAGGACATCCACCCGTTAAAAGAAAAGGTCGAGTGGAATCAGTGTGATTGAAAACTATCGCTTGCTTCGGCCCGCACTTCGCTTGCCCATGGCCCCATAGAGTGGTGCAAGCTAGCCCTATCTACTCTAGGCTTAACCTAAATGCAGGATTGACGAAGCGCGTCAATCTGACGCGTCTCCCGAATCCCAATGCTCGAACATCAACCGCATAGTTTTGTCCAACTTCCCAGCAACAGCACCATTATGGCGACAGTAACCCAGCAGCCACTGCGTGGAAGACCAGCGCGTAAGAGGAGATCAAACACCGCTTCTTCGTGGCGATAGCTAAATCCTCCATAGATCCATCTGGCCCAACCTTCCTAACCTATACTCCGAACGGCAATCGATTGATTACAGCAGGGTCGAATGATGTCGTCAGAGTCTACACTACCGGCTCTGATGGCGAGCCTATAAACATTGATGACTGTCAAGAGAGCAATACTGCGGTTGCTGCGTCGGTGTGTGTCAATAAATTAAAGCTTCGATCAAGGCTAATTGAAGGGTAGAATGGCTTCTTCATCACCGGGTCTGAAGATGGCACGGTTTGCATGTACTCGCTCGAGACATACAGTTTCGATAAGATGCTCACGAGATGCACATTACCAATTCGAGATATCGTATTGTCGCCAGACGGAAATTGGGCGGCAGTTGCCAGCGAGTCAGTGCGGATCACCCTTGGAGTAGACATAGCCTCTGACTCATGATAGTGAGACTACAGTAAAAGTCGTCGATACAGGGGATATGACAAGGGTGCTTTATCTCCGCGACCTACCAAAACCTGCCAAGCACCTGTCCTTCCATCCAAGTGGCGCTTATCTGGCGGTCTCATGCACGGATGGTGTAGTCTACATATATAGTCTGAGCGCTGAAGTCCCGGAACTGGTCAGAAAGGTGGATGGTGTGATTCGGAGCCTCGAAGCAGATGTTGAAATTAGTGCTCGAGCTATTTGGCACCCTGACGGACGCGCCTTTGCAGCGCCAACAGCTACAAGAGAGATCCAGGTAATATCTAGGAATGATGGAGAGCGACAGAGGAGCTTCTCTGGGGGGCACATGGGGGATATCACAGCGCTTGCATGGTCAGCCAATGGCGCATTGCTCGCCAGTGCTGGGACCGACAGGAAAATCCTGCTGTGGGAAACGAAGTCACAGAAGATCCTTGCTAGGTTAAATCTTCGTATTGGCCCTGATTCGCGAAGCAATGCTAATAAAAGACTTAGGTATGACCACCCGAATGTCATCAATCTAGCATGGCATTCCCATGAGAATATCATCTCATTTACCACTTCCGATGGCGAGCTCTTTATTTACCCAAATTTTGTACCCATTGAACATGCCCCTTTGCTCGAGCATACGCTACAGCCGGCTCCGTTCATCCATGACCCACTTGCGGAAACCTCAGGCAATGCTCGTAAGCCACTCACAAATGGGTCAAAATATATCTCAGACAACCGCGGTAGACGGAGAGGCACCCCAGATTCACTTGATGATATCCTAGGTCCTGATTTGGTCGGGGACGAAGATGACTTTGTCGAAGATGATGACGGTGCTGGCTATCTGGACAATGTCAACGGGTACGGGAAACGGGACAATACTCACCTTGACGCCATTGATGGATATGGCACTAAACGGAGAGCAACGTATCAGGCCTGGCAGCCTAGGCTACACGCTCCCTTCCAACCTGGAAGTACACCTTGGCGAGGAAATCGAAGATATCTATGTAAGTAAAGAGCTAAGACGAATGAACAAAGCTTACGTCTTCAAGGTCTTAACCTCATAGGGTTTGCGTGGACTGTTGATCAGGACACTCATCATACGGTGACGGTAGAATTTTATGATCGAGAGTTCCACCGAGATTTCCATTTCACGGATCCTTATCTATACGACAAGGCTTGCCTTAGTAGGCGCTTCCATGGAATGATAGCTCTAGAAAAGTACTGACGACTACAGACGAAAGTGGCACCCTGTTTTCTTGCCCACCGGCGAACGGAAAACCGGCGATGGTCTTCTACCGGCCACACGAGACCTGGACCTCAAGAGCAGATTGGCGCACTCAATTGCCAGCTGGAGAGGACGTCATATGTTAGTGTAGTGAACACATGAAGTCGAAGAAACATAGCTGACCAATCAAAGCGATATCACTTAGTGATTCCTACATTATTGTCACAACGTCCGCAGATTACGTTCGGATCTTCACCTTATACGGCACGCCATTTCGTGTATATCGGCAAAAATCTTCCCCAACAGTAACCTGTGTATCATGGCGGGACTATGTGCTGACAATGGGTAATGGGCCTGTTGGTGGTGACGGTTCTACGAAACTTATCTACACCATTGAGAACGTAAAGCGGGATGAGATATGCCAAAGTGACGACATTGTTGCTCTTACGGAAGGTGCTGAAATCAAAAACGTCTTTTTTTCGGATACCGGCGACCCTTGCATCTACGACTCAACTGGTGTTCTTTTAATCCTCCAGCACTGGCGAACACCGGGTCAGGCTCGATGGGTTCCTGTTCTTGATACGAAGCTCTTGGAGCGTCTCGCCAGCGGGCGAAAAGAAGAGAACTACTGGCCTGTGGCAGTTGCACAGGATAAGTTCCATTGCATCATTCTAAAAGGAGGAGACCAGTATCCTTATTTCCCCAAGCCATTGCTCACCGAGTTCGACTTCAAGATTCCCTGTTCGACTTTAGCACCGCGCGAAGATTCAGAAGAGGCGCCCGCAAATGATGGCACTAGGCTTGAGGAATCGTTTGTCCGTAGCTCCTTGATGCTAAGTCTCCTAGAAGATCTTGTCTCAGCAACATCCGCCACGCATAGCCAACGTGCCGAGCTGAGCCGGCGAGAAGTCGAAGTCGACAAGGCGCTATTGCAGCTCCTCAACGTCGAGTGCAGGGAGGGCGAAGAGAGAGGCATGAAAGCCTTGGAGATTGTGGGCTTGATGAAGGATCGGAGTGGAAAGATGGTTGAGGCGGCTGGTAAGGTTGCTGGCAGATATGGGAGGACAGTATTGCAGGAGAAGATTAGCGAGTTGGCTGAGAAGCGGCTGATGGGGATGGAGGACGAAGAGACATGAATACGGGTATTGGGCTATTGATGATAATGTAAGGGAATTGAATCTACCAGCTACGACTGGCTAAACGATGGTATGAACGGGATTTCTGAGACGTTCTTGTACCGATATTCGATTCTGGAGCCGGGAATGCGCCGTCATGGCGAGACAACCACGAAAGTACTGCCACCCGCCCCGATATTCTCGCAACTCTGGCATGTCTACAAGAACAATCACGTCCCCAACCCTCTTCTCAAAGCTTTTCTCTGTTCTCTTTGCTGGCGAAAAATCACCTCTCGGCGCTCTTTGGTCGCCCCGAATCCTCAGCCTCGTCTGTCGACGCAGTCTTCTGCACGCCCTTTCCTAGCGCAAATCTTACCCAAGCGCCCTTCTCTGCACGCCCTCTTCTGCGCGCCCTAGTCTCAGGACATCGCAATGGACCACACTAGGACCAATTCTGCTCGCAGCCTGCAGCCACATGCATATCTTATGCATGATGCTGCAGCTGAGCGCAGGTAAAGTTTTTTTTTTGACCCTGAGCTGACATACCGCCAGTCACCTCAAGACCCTCTATATTTGCCTTCACAGGGGTTGCGAAGTCACCTGCGCTAGTGAAACGCTTCTTGACGAGCACGTCGCAACCCACCTTCAGACATGTCGGGATGCCCCTTCTGCGTCTCATTACAACCATGCTATCAATATTGGCCAAGAACATGCCACCACCATCTATGTCCCGAACGCCAATATTAGCGCTACAGCACCCAGCCAAATTGATATTGCCGCCACTTACAACCGCATCCTCTCTCCTTACGAGGCAGTGACTGCTACAAATGGAATAGCACGCGCAAACTCTAGCTCCATGAACAGCTCTCACACGGCCATCCCAACCTCTCCCGTCTTCTCCATGGAAGTTAAGCCCAAGATTCCCTGCCCTCAGTGCGCCAAGACCTTCGTCCGCGCCAGCGATCTTGAGCGACACGCCAAGAGCCATGCAAAGGGCATGCCGGAGTTTGAATGTCCAGCTCCAGGATGTGCGAGAAAAGGCATGAAGGGGTTTTGGAGAAAGGATAAGATGATGGATCATTATAGGTGCCGACATGGGCGTAGAGGGTGAGTGGGGGTATTAGGGATGAAAGAGGCATTGCGGAAGAGAGGTGAGTGTAGGGGTGATGTTTGGGTGAATGAACGACCGAATAGGAAAGGAGAGAAGGAGGAAGGGATCAAGAGATTCGTTAACACTCTTTTCTTTCCCTTTGGCAGATCTTTCCCGCTGTTTCTAGACTACTTAACGAAGCCTTTTTTGATCAAACTCCTTTTTCGGATCTGCAATCAGTGATCCTAAGCCATCACAGGTCCCCAACAAGAATAATTCGCTATCAGCAATGGTCACCAAAACCCCACACCATAATGTCCCAATCATAGTATAAAAGTCCCATGACACTCTGGTGATGTATTTCAACTTTATGGTCGGATAACCTGATCCTCAATGGCGGCTAGAAAACTCCCTTCCAGCATACTATCCTAGTAGCAACAGCAGTGAAAGGCTCCCATGGGTCATGACGCAAACCTGATTGAGGTCGTGATATTGTGCAGCCTTCGGCAACCCAACACCGAAAGACGAAGAAGAGCGTGAGGAATACAGTCAAAGCAAGGTCATTAGGGTTTCGAAGCGCTAGCCGTTTAAGAATAAGGTTGGGAGTTCTGGTTCTGATCGGATCGGCCTAGTTCAATAGGCCCATCTTCCAATTGCACTGGTAGCATATCCTCTAGAAGTTGGCTCAATTTGACAATAATCGTTTCAGACTTCGACAATTAGATTGTTCGTTTTGAACATGTTAGCATAAGGTTTGTTACTGTAGTCAAAGATGTAGACACAAACGCTTTCTTTGGCTCAGGTACTTTACCAAAAAAGTCTCTTAGTTAAGGTACAGAAGTGTAACCTGGCATCTGATATTTTGAGGAGCTATCAGAAGCGCTTAACGCGTCTGAACAAGCGCGATCTCAAGGAAACATTTAGCGGATTCTTCCCCGAGTCTCTATTCCTTTCATGACTTATCAGCTCCTTCGGGTCTTGAAAAAATCTGCAAAACAGACTACTAGTTAGTGATTACCACGCCTTCAGCATGATGCTCTCCTCCCTCCCCCCACTCTTCCCCCACGACGTAACCTTCCCTCCTTAACCCCACCCTCAATTCTCCACCAAACTAAAATTTACCAGGCACACTCCCTCTACTACCCCTCACCCTCTACCCATCAACCAGCTCCCCCGTCTCAGAACTCTCAGAACCCCAATAATATCCTCTCACGCACCCCAGCTGTCAATCAATACCATCGTATCGATACACCAATCCCTGTCCGTACCGCCCTGAGCATACTACGCGCAGATGAAAATACGGTAGCGATCAGAAAAGCGAATATTCGGAGGTTTGGGGCGGGATGGCTAAAGCCGCTAGGGGTGGGGAAGACGCTGCAAGGGATGGCGGACGAGAGGGCGGAGAGGGAGGAGCAGGAGGGGGTTGCGCAGAGGTGGGTTCTCGTTACATCATCCGTCCTTTGAATTGAACTTGCAATGGCCCGAACTTGGTGCCTCAATAGCGGCTGTCTGTCGACGTGATTGACCACATATAGCAATTAGCTAACCTGTACCTTCCTACACTCAGGGAACTCGCCCTCGCCGATGCGCAAGCCGCCGCCGAAGCCGAAGCCTTCGCCAACGGCGAAACACCAGAGGGGCTCGACCCTGAAGACGAGCTGGGGCACGATCTCGACAACGACGTCCCCGACGCAGAAGAAGGCGGCTGGGTCGACGACGATGAAATTGACGAGGACGACGAAGACAACATCGACGAACAAACACTCGCCGAGATGAATGATGAAGGCGAGGGCGATTACGCCGAACAACCGGACTTAGACGATGACGTGCCAGAAGCGGGGAGTTATCAGCATACGGACACGGAGGTGGAGGATAGTAGTAGCCTGGACGAGCCGTTGGGTGCAAGGGCAGGCGATAGGAGAACAACGTTTGACATGACGCAGGAAGCGGTGGAGAGGAGTATGAGACTGGGCACGGGGGAAGGGGGAAGTGGGGTGCTGGGCAGCTCCGTGTTTGGGAGTAGTCCGGTTTTGCAGATGAGCTATCAGGGCCGGAGGGCCAGTGGAGGGGGGAGGGGGAGGGGGAGAGGCAGGGAGAACTGAGGGTTTAACAGGGAGGAACACCGGCTATGAGAGTGTGGGGAAGCGGCTGCGGCGAGGAGCGCGGCTTGATGGTTTCTAAAGCGATCCCGCTCATAGGAAAGGCTTTGTATTTCAGTGAGTTGGCGTGAGTGACTTGAGGTTTTGATACCCAGATTTCATTCATAGCTTTCTATTCGTTGTTACCAACAAACCCATCCGCAATAAGGTAGGTACATGAACGTCCTTGAGCCCTAGGGCAGTATTTTCATATTATACAGACCTTCGCATTCATACCGTACTGTAATACTTCCCACCACAAACGCCAACGCTATGCTGCACTTTTTCATTTCATGCGTCCAAAACGAACCGGTCGAATAGATCTCTCGTCTACCGTCCTGCACCCCCCCCCCCCTCCAGCTCCCCCCCAACCCCACCCTTTTCCCCCCCTTTAAAACAACCAAACCCACCAAAACACCACCCCAACCGCCGCGAAAAACCCCAGCCAAACCCTCCACCCCACCCCCGTCTTCTCGGCCATCCTCAGCATGCGGTTCATAGTCCCGCGCAGGCGCACCCGTGTGTTGTCGAAGGAGTCATTCATGGTATCGGTCAGTGCGGAGGAGTCGCGGATTTCGTCGCCGATGGCCAGGGTGATCTGTTACGGTGCTGTCAGAAGCTAGTGGGGAGCAGGGGGAGGAGGGAAAAGGGGAGAGCATACGTCTTTGAGCATCTTGACCTTTGCGCTCATCCCTTCAAGCTGGACGTCGTTCTGGCCTTCCAGCTCCGAGAGTACGGCGTCGGAGTATTGTCCCCTTATCTCCCACAAACACCCCCTCAGCCTCTTTCATTTCACAATCTCCCACCCCCCCCCCAAAACCTCCTCAAACTCACCTCGAATTCGGCGTCGCAGGTCTAAACCCCCCATTCACGGCCCCGCTCCCACTCCCACTGGCCCCTGCGCCAGACCCGCCATAATTACCAGCGCCCGCATACCCATAACTCGCGCTGGCGCGGGCTGGCGATGCGCTGGCTGGGCGGTTGCGGTCGCCGGTGTAGTTTTCGAAAAGGGCGGAGCGGGGGTCGCGTTGGTGGAGGGTGGAGGTGGGGAATCTGCTGGGTTTGGACGAGGGGGGTTGGTATTAGTGCGAGATTATGGTGGGTTTGGATGGGGTTGGGGGTGGTTACCTTTGTGCCATGATGTGGTGGGAGAGGATTTGGGGGGTGTGGGCGGCGAGTTTGGGGGGGGGTGTAGGTGGCCTTTTGCGGAGTGCGAGGCGAGAAGGGAGTTTTTAGGGTCGGATCTGTGTGGGGCAACGCAGGGGATGGTTATGTTATCTAGACTAAATGTTGGTGTTACGAGGAGTAGTACATGTCTGTTACAACGAGTTTGAACAGGAGAGCTAGGTTTTGCGCCGTAAGTTTGCGCAAACGCAAGTTTCTTGTGTTGAGCGGGAAACAAAGAGCCACCTACGCCACTCAACAGCCAACCTAAGATGTGGAAATGCATTCGTGAGCCAAGTGAGAATCGGAGTTGCGCAACCAAGTGTGGGTGCTAGTTGTACATTGCAGGATGCCTTTTCCACTCCATTGCGACACAGAGCCACCAAAGCAAAGAAGTATATCCATCTTAAGTCTTCGCGACATAATTCTCATAGTAACATGCTTTTGTATCTTTACTTCATCCTCCTGGCCCGTTCGTCTAAGCAATGTGATGACGATTTAGTAAAAAACGTTGAGTTCCACCGCCAGTCTGCCCCAGTGAATGCAAAGACCAAGAGACTATTCTTGCATCGCATCATCTTCCTTCTCCTCGAAATCATCGTCGTCTTCGTCGTCCTCATCGCCATCCTCAGGTAATTCCTCTGCTGCCTTTGCGAAGTCGATAGTCTTTCCGCGTGTGCGACGGCCGTCGTTGATGATGTTGTCGGTGTCGATTTCCTCCATGTTATCTTCATCTGGTTCCTCATCCACTGCAACGATACGAAAATTAGCAAAGGGAATCTATTGTCAGAGCGCATTGTTCGCAAACGTACTTCCTTCTGGCGCCTATACAGATGTCAATAAAGAGATGTCCAAGTAAATGCATCAGCTATCAAAGAACTATACATCTTCTTCAGCGCCCGTCTCCTCGTCTGAGCTATCATCGTCTTCATCCATGCTCATATTCTGCGTTACAGACTCAGCAGCCTTGCCTTTGCCTTTGGCTTCGGCAACAGCTTCGGCAGGGTTGACATTCTCTTCGCCAGCTGCGCGAGTGCGGTCGTTGTCGTCCATGATGCAGCCCAGTATTTTGTTGATAAATTGCTATGCTTGAAGGTGTTGATGTTTGGGGAGCGGAAGATCGCGAAGTCGAGATCTGAGCGCGACGTGAGACGCTAAGGTATCTAGTACTCGGTAGGGCTGCAGCTACCAAGCTTTGGACGTCCACTCACCAGCTCCAGCCTCCAGCAGATTGATGAGTTCTATCCATGACTTAATCTTTTCCCCCTTGCCGATGCTATGCAATTCAGCGTATTGAATATATTGCTTTGAGATGATCTTGAATCTGCTCATTCTATCAGATGCTTGGATGGGAATTAGGTACTGTTTACTGACTTTTGGCTCTCTTTGGTGCAGGCAATTGGACAGACCAAGTGACGGTTGATGACTTTCCTATGTTCCTTTGCTCATTTCTTCTTATTGCCTTGCTTTACATCTGTTCAATTCGATTCAATGGTTACGCCATATTGAGAAAACGAGTTGATTTGTCTACCTCAATATGCTCTCGACGATGGTATGTTTATTTACTGGCTTTCGACTCTCTGTGGTGCAGGACCGGCCAACTATTAGACTAAGTGGCAGTTTGGCCCTGGAAAATCACGATTCGTTCAATTTCGTATGTTCCTTTGCCCAAGTCGTCTAATTGAATGATGTTTAAATTCGCCCCAAAGCAAAAATTCTGCCGCCTCAAGAACGCTATGAGGCTAGTTGTTTATTTGTTAAGATCGGTTTACTCTTTGCTGGATTTTGGCTACCATTGTCGAAAGACAGGTCTGTCTCGACGCGCATGGCTCCTCGAGTGACTCAAGACACGCTTCCAATAATGGTGGTAGGCCTGAGGGCCTTGCTGATAGGTCATCCGAATATCTATACACAGCAACCATTGTGGATTTCTTCTGCCTAACTTCTTGGAAGTCGTCTGATACTTTATGGGGTACAAATTTGCCGATAGGAGGTACCGAAGCCCTTTTCTCCGGTTTTTATGCGTTTTCGAGTAGATTTATCGCAGGCAACTCTCCCGTGCATCCCCTCATAAACACCAAGTTCACGACCACTACTGAATAAACAAAACTTCAGACCTTCTCCTGGACCTTTTTGTCTCTCGATCCTTACACTAGCCTATGAACGTACAGCTTGTTCGGTGCGCCAAGTCATCTCAACACCCGGGCCAAATTCAGGCTGTTTCCACTTCTCCTCTAATAAGATCTCCCGGGAGAAGTCAGCTCCCCAGTCCTCCACTCGTTCTGCTTTGTTGGGTCCCTCAGCCCGTCCGACATATAGAAGGTGCCCATAGGATGGCTCCCATGCACCGAGATCGTTAATGTGGAACTCGAGTTTCATGTCCCACTGTCGGTCCTGAGTAGGCTCCACTACGCTGCAGAAGCCACACTAGACTGCCAGTTATTCTCAATCACATATAAACAAGTCAAAGTCGTAGAAAGCCCCTGTGGTTTTCTTACCGTAACCTTTCTTCCGCGCCGTACAACAATTAGATGCTGATATGCTTCGTCTTTCTCTCGACGTACAAACTCGAAATAGTCATAACTTAGTTCCAGGAACGCGTAAAGCGCATGAGGGTTCCACTTGTACAAGAGCGTAGCAACACCGTCTGCTGCCCGGAGGTTGGTGATATCGCTGCCTTCTTGGAATTCTTGGCTGATAACATGCGGATGACCCAGCGGCGCACATGCAGGGAGCCCAAGGTAGGAAGTATGATAGGCGAGGGGTTCCATGACCTCTTCGTTAGGTCGCAACGTGGTAAATACGGGACAGGGTAGTTCCTAACGATCCTTGAAGGCCAAAATTAATCCAACGTAGAAGCAGCTTTATGAAAGCCAACGCAGCTGCTGCCCAATGCCTCTGTGCAAGAAAGCTATCGAAGCCTTCGTTCCTATCTTTTGAAGCTGCTGCAATTGTGAAGATTTTGTAAAGAAAGTCGGACAAGAATAAAGTAACAGTATGAGTAGTCGGACAAGAATAAAGTAACAGTATGAGTAGTTGAAAGCCAGATAGGACACTAAGTTCATGACAGGGCAGAGCCGACTATGGTGACGGAAGAGCATGTCTTGCCTTAGACATAGTAGAACTAGGTAGGACTTTGGTATATCTCCATGCCGTTTGATTAACACAATATGGAAGCGTGAATTGAACAGCAAGCATCGTTGCATGATTGCCAAAAAATGTTGTGTCTCTTCTTAGTGACTAGCCGTCTAGATATGACTCACTACCATACCATACACCTGTTGGTTGACGAATCGGCCAAAATGTGAACACACTTTGGAACAATCCTATTCAGGTATGTATAGCATATTTCAACAACACCTGCTTGGTCCTTCTCTCAAGATGTCAATGCTACTGTCATAACACTCCGATAATTCAACCTCAGGCAGGGCAATCGCTCTTTCTGCAGGGAATGAGAAATATAGTAATTCATAGCGAAGAGGCATCACTCATTGGTTGTAGTTGCTCGTGTCTTCGTGTAAGAAGTGAATATGTATGGCATGCCTATTCAGTAAAAAGGCTTGGGTAAGTCTGCAACAGCCGATGAAATGGAACCTTTCCCAATTTCCAGAAATTCCAGTTTCCAACTCAAAGCAGTCAATGGGAGAAGTGAAAAACAGGAGACAGCAAAGTAGGCATGTTGCATGCGTTCTGGCACTCGACAACATCCGGATCTATAAATTGTAGAATAAAACGTGTCCACTTCAACTTTACGTACGACCTTGATTAAGACAGGCAAGGCAAGCTCCTAAAAGATATTTCCGCAGCTTCTTGACGCGAAGGACATTGATTAGGATCTCCGTCACAAAAATGTAATTGAGCATCCGTTGTGTCCTATTTCCAAAATGGGTCCTGTCTCTACGAACGCGTGAGATTGCGACCCCTCCACTGCCATTGACCGGTTTCATTCGACAGTATGGTAGAGCACTTGCTCCCAGATGATCTCATCCTCTCATTGCAAAATTCAATCCCATGCAGGGAACTACAGATCCAACAGTTGTGTAGTCTTTTAGACGTAAGGTTCAATACCTACGCCCTACTGCTTAGACATTAACGTCCACCAAGCCCAGATTCGCTAGTCCGCCTGTGCTCCTAGTTCA
>JAABUS010001865.1_pt1 | contig 43055 bp, 47 predicted proteins | sample 5560161 | NCBI WGS metagenome assembly JAABUS01 (sample SAMN10711885, study PRJNA513376) | rock metagenome | isolation source: Antarctica rocks | place: Antarctica: Victoria Land, Trio Nunatak nord | collected 2016-01-04
GATACATAAATATCTAAGGAAAGACTTACCTGTTGTAGAATTGGGAGGAAGTCTTGGTATTGTTTCTTCACATATTGTTTCCCGTTTAAACAGAGATGCAAATATTACTGTAATAGAAGCAAATCCAAATCTTATTGCAACGATTGAAAAAAATGTAAAAAGGCATAATATAAATAACACTAAGGTTAAAATATTAAATAAGGCTATTGGATATGCTGAAAACTTTATTCATATAAGTATTACCAACAATAACACCGCATCACATATAACTGAAGATAAAAATAGCGGGGTTAAAGTTGAATGTATTAAGCTTTCTGATGTTGTTTCAGATTGTTGCCCGGATCGTTATTCCTTAGTATGTGATATAGAAGGAAGCGAAATAGAAATGGTTGAAAATGAATTACCGGTATTATTAGAATGCAGGCAGATATTTATAGAGCTTCATAAGACAAATTATAGAGGCAAATGGTATTGTATTGAAAACATGCTAAGTAAACTAATAGAAGCAGACTTTAGACTGGTCGAAAAAGATGGAAATGTTTTCTATTTAGAAAACAACCGATATGGAAGAAAATAAAAATTTACAAAAACTTAGAATTCCTGAGCTTGATGGATTGAGAGGTATAGCAATCTTACTGGTAATCTCTTTTCATTACATAAATAATCAACTTGTAAATACTCCTGGTAAATTCACTAATTTTTTATATAAAGCGACAAGTTTTGGTTGGATAGGTGTTGATTTATTTTTTGTGCTCTCTGGCTTTCTTATTGGTAATATTTTATTTAAAAATATTACTTCGCCTCGTTTTTATAGAGTTTTTTATATGAGGAGATTATTACGTATCGTTCCTAATTATTTTCTTTTGGTTACTGCATATGCTATTATTATAACCATTCCTTATTTCTCAGGCAGTTCATTTATAGCTGGCAGTAATATTATTCCTCTATGGTCTTATTATACTATGATACATAATTTCTTTATGGCCTCTTATAAAAACATGGGTAACCCTTCTATGTCGGTAACGTGGTCTATTGGCATAGAGGAGCAGTTTTATCTGATTTTTCCATTTATTATTATGCTTATTAAAAGAAAGTTTCTGCCTGTTGTATTATTATTAATGATTATTGCAGCTTCAGTTTTTCGTTCACTATATTCCTCCTGGATACCTGGATATGTTTTAATAACTGTAGAATGGATTCTTTAAGTTGTGGTATCCTGGTAGCTTATCTGGTAAATACAAAAGACTTAAATGCTTTTATTACAAAATATTACGTTCACTTAATAATATTATTATCTACGGTTGTCGCTATATGTGGTTCGTTGTATTTTCTTTACAATGATTTAGGACCTATCAAACAAACTTTATTTTCTATTTTCTTTAGTATACTTCTTATATTTTCTCTTCAACAGGAAGATAGTTTATTTCGGGCTTTTCTTCGAAATTATGTGCTATGCTGGATTGGTACTATATCATATTCTCTTTACCTTTTTCATTACCTCATATTAGGCTTGTTCCATTTTGTTATTTCCGGCAACACTTTCATAGGTATTCAAAACAGTAAAGATATCTGGGTTAGCGTAGCTGCTTTAGCAGCTACGCTAATTTTTTCCTGGGTAGTATTTAAAAAAATAGAAACCCCTTTTGTTATTTATGGCAAACGTTATAGATATTAATAGATGCGTTTACTGATTATAGGTTCTGATAAAATATTTGCGATAGAAAATTTTTATGTACAATTTTTACGTGAACTTGATATAGATGTTCATCATTTTCCTGCTCAAAGTATTTTTTATGATTATTACAATAAAAGTATTATAAACAAGCTTTTTTTTAAAGCAGGTCTTTCTGACTTATTTAAAAATATTAATAGAAGTTTTGTAAATGTTATTAATTCATTTAAACCCGATGTAATACTTGTTTTTAAAGGGATGGAAATTTTGCCAAACTCTTTAGAATTAGCTAAAAAAAAGGGAATAAAGCTTATTAATTACAACCCTGATAACCCATTTATATTTACTGGTACAGGTAGTGGTAATAAAAACATTATTAATTCATTTGGTATTTATGATCTGCATCTTACGTATAATATGGAAGTTAAAAACCGAATTGAAAAGGAATATGAGATTCCTACAAAAATACTTCCTTTCGGATTTAATGTCAATAAAAATTTATATATTAAATGTGCTAATCAATCAGAAATAATAAAAGCATGTTTTTTAGGTAATCCCGATAAGGAAAGGGCAGCGTTTATTATGGCATTAGCTAATGAAGGTATATTAATGGACGTTTATGGTAATAATTGGAACAAATGGATAAATCATCCCAATTTAGTAGTTTTTCCTCCAGTATTGGGGGAAGAATTATGGAAAACATTAAGAAGATATAGAGTTCAACTTAACTTAATGAGAATTCATAATTCAAATTCTCATAATATGCGATCATTTGAAGTGCCGGGAGTTGGTGGAATAATGGTTGCTCCCCATACTATTGAACACGAACTGTATTTTGAGAATCGGAAAGAGATATTCCTTTTCAATTCTATAATTGATTGCACAAAAGCTATAAGAAAACTTCTCGATCTTTCACCAACCGAAGCTAATAAAATCAGGCATAATGCAAGAAGCCGTTCAATTACATCGGGTTACAGTTATAAGGATAGGGCAAAGCAACTTTTAACAGAATTACAAAGATTATGAGGTTTTTAAAAGTTGTTATAATTCATTTTCTTCCCTTGGAAAAATATCCTCCTGTAATGAATCTAATTATTTATTTGAAAGAAGTTACAACTTTTAAAATAAGTATATATTCAACAGAAGATAAGTATTACAAAAAAAAACTTTTCTATTCAAAAGGGGTTAATATTTACAGGCTTGGTTTATTTTATAAAAATCAGTCAATTATACTCCGTTATATAAACTATGTAGTTTTCAATCTTTTTACTTTTTTTAGGTTGCTATTTACTAGACCATCTTCAATTATATGCTATGAAACCCTCTCAATTTTTCCTGTTTATTTATATAAAAAGCTATTTCCAAAAATAAAATTTTTTATTCACTATCACGAATATTCTTCATTAAATGAAATTTCAAAAAGTTCTTTTTATATTAAATGGTTGAATAGCTTAGAAAAAAAAATATTTTCTAAAGCTTGTTGGGTATCTCATACTAATGAACAACGTCTTTCTATGTTTAAACATGACTATAAACATATACTCTTTTCAGACCTTGAAGTCTTACCTAACTATCCTCCTTCCTCATGGTACAAAATGGGCAGAGACAAGAGTTTGATAATAACGTCTCCAGTTAAGTTTGTTTATGTTGGTGCTCTTGGTATGGATACGACATATATAAGAGAATTTGCTGAATGGATCAAAAAATTGAATGGTAAAGCAATCTTGGATCTTTATTCCACCAATTACCAAAAAGAAGTTTTGAATTATTTAAATTACTTAAATACCCCTTTTATTAATTTTTTAGGTGAAGTGAATTATTATGACTTATGCTTTATTTTAAAAGAATATGATATAGGCTTAGTCTTATACAATGGTCATATTCCAAACTATGTCTATAATGCACCAAATAAATTATTTGAATACCATTCCTGCAATCTTGATGTGTGGATTTCGGAAGACATTAAAGGAAGTTTTCCTTATATAACAAAAGATACCTATCCTAAAATTATAGCCGTAGATTTTTTACAATTAAATGCTTTTGATTTAAATAACGCAATCGAACGAGAGGGATATACTTTCCATCAAGGTTCTTTTTATTGTGAAGATGTATTAGGATCAATAAAAAATAAACTTTTAGAGATTGCTTGATAAAATTTTAAGAATGTTGCCAACTTTTAAAGGAAAGCAACGATTAGCAAGATCATTATTGAAAATTAAATTTTCATCTTTAAAAGATGTTTTAATTGAAGGAAAATATAATTGTACGTATAAAATTCCTAATATAAAAGAAAACATAGGATTCGAATTATACATAAATGGAGTGTATGAAGAAGAAATAATAAATTTTATAAAAAACCGTATCCCTTATAATGGAACTTTTGTGGACATTGGTGCTAACATAGGAGCAATAACAATACCCTTGATTAAACAACGAAAAGATATTAAAGCAACTTGTATAGAAGCTTCACAAAATGTTTATAATTACTTGCAATTCAATATACGTAACAATATGTTGCCATCTTATATGTTAGTGAATAAAGCAGTTACTGACACAGATGGAGATGTAGTAAATTTTTTTAGCCCGACAGAACAATTCGGAAAAGGTTCTCTTTCAAGTGTATTTACAAAAGATGCAGAAAATGTAGAAACAATAAAGTTAGATACTTTTGTAAAAAAAAATTCGGTAAAAGTAGATTTTATTAAAATTGATATTGAGGGCTATGAATACTATGCCTTCAAAGGAGGTATACATTTATTAACCTCTGATACAGCTCCAGATATATTGTTTGAATTTGTTGATTGGGCAGAAGGGTTAGCTAAAGATTTAAAGCCGGGTGATGCTCAAAAGTTATTAATAAATTATGGCTATAGTTTATTTATTGTTTCTAAAAAGGGAAAATTAACTCCTTTAACAATTCCGCTTACAAAGCGTTCTGCTATGATTTTTGCATCAAAAAAGTAATTTAAAAAGACTTATCTGAATTTCCGTTTACTTTTATAGACTTGTTTCAATAAATATACTTTCAGTTAGTTTAGCTATTATTAAAGCTGTCTAAATAACACAAATAAACTTTTAGGTAGGAAATACCGATAAGAGCAAATGCAAAGTAGTTTTATAAAATCAATTGTAATATCTTTTTTTATTGTTCTGGTGATAAACAATATTTTCCAGTCGTACTCATTGATAGGTTTAATTGCGCTGTTCGTATTCTTTCAGCAGACAATCAGTCTTTATTTTAATTTAGGAAATCAAATACCTTATCGTGGCATATTTGGTACCATGTTAAGTTTACAAATGCTCTTTGGTCCCTCCCTTATTTATAATGGGTTAGAAGATTATCAACCGTTAGCATTTAGAATGCGTGTGTCAGAGATAGACTACTTTTATTACGTATTACCTGCAGTGCTATTTTTTTTAATAGGAATAAATATAAAAGGGAGGAATTTTGGGGAAGTAATAGATGTATCCCAACCTGAATTTAGTATAATTAATAAAGAAAGCTCTACTGTTCCTTTTATTTTGATCATTGCCGGATTTTTATGCTCCATTATCCAACCGTATGCTCCGGCAACCTTAGCTTTTGTTTTCTACTTGCTAAGTAGTTTAAAATATATAGGGTTATTTGTCCTTATTCTTGGAAAAAAAGAAATTAAACTCTCGTTACTAATTTTGATTTATGGATCAGTAATCTCCACTTCTCTCGCTATTGCAATGTTTCATGATTTACTTACCTGGTTAATTATGTTAGGGGCCGTTTTATGTATCCGATATCAGTTTTCAAATAAAACCAAATTGATTAGTGCGACATGTTTTATTATTTTAGCAATTTTAATTCAAAGTGTAAAAGGTACTTATAGAGATAATATTTATCTTGAAGGTGAAGCAGCTGGAATGGAAAGTATTGAAGCAGCAGCGGAGGAAGTACAGCTTCAAACCGGTGGATTTTTTACCGTAGAAAATTTAGGTCCACAGGTAACACGTATTAATCAAGGATGGATTGTTGCTTCCATAATGAATAATGTTCCATCAAAAGAACCTTTTTCCAACGGCGAAACACTAAAATTGTATTTAGAAGCAGCTTTTTTGCCACGGTTTTTAGCACCTGATAAATTAAACGCAGGAAGTCAGGAGATTTTTAATAAATACTCAGGCCATACTATTCGTGAGGGGACGTCAATGGCGTTAAGTTCAGTCGGAGATGGATATATTAATTTTGGAATTGTAGGCGGATGGGTTTTTATGTTTTTTTATGGATTATTATTCAATCTTGTTTTAATAAAAATTGGCAAACATTCAAAAGCTTATCCTGCCCTTATTCTATTTACAACAATGATAGTCATTTATCCGATACGCCCTGATGCTGAATTGCAAACAATATTGGGTCATTTGGTAAAAGCTTCTTTTGTAGTTTTTATCATTTTTAAATTTTTTCGAAGTCATTTTAAAGTTGAACCAGCACCAAGTACCAATATTAGTCTTATATAATTATTTTCTTCCCGCCTACAAAGCCGGTGGCCCCATCCAATCCATCAATACAATGGTGAAAGCATTGAATACTTTTGAGTTTTCCATTTTTTGTTTAGACCACGACCTGGATGGAAATAAGCTGGAGGTACAAAAAGACAGATGGATTGAATATGAGACCACACTTGTATTCTATGCTTCCCGGCAATTTTTAAAAACACGGAATATTTTAAAAGTATTAAAGGATAAAAAGCCAGCTATCCTTTTTATCAATGGAATTTATTCATGGTATTTCAACCTGGTTCCCCTGTTATTTTCAAAAGGTGCAAGAAAAATTGTTTCCGTAAGAGGAATGTTACACCCCGGTGCATTATCTCAGAAACCTTTGAAGAAAAAAATTTACCTGTTTTTTTGGAAGTTGCTCCAAATTCATCACACCTGCGAATTTCATGCAACTACTATAGAAGAAAAACAATTTATCGAAAAAGTGTTTGGTAAAAGGGTAAAAATATGGGTAGCAGGGAATTTTCCCAATGTATTAGAGTATCACGTTCCACCTTTAAAACATGCCGGATCATTGACTCTTATTTCCATTGCCTTGATCAGTCCGATGAAAAATCATTCGCTGGTTTTACAAGCGTTAAAAAACTGTACTGCAAACATCGAATACTTTATTTATGGTCCCATAAAAGAGAACAGCTATTGGAAAGAGTGTAAACTCTTAATCAAAGAAATGCCTTCAAACATTAAAGTAGTTTATAAAGGTGAAATACCTCCTGATAACATACCTACCGCATTACAGGAAGCTCACGTTTTTATTTTACCAAGTAAAAGTGAAAATTTCGGCCATGCACTTTACGAGGCAATGACTGCAGGTAAACCTGTAATTACCAGTCATTTTACTCCCTGGAATGATTTGAAAGAAAATAATGCAGGTGTAAATGTTTCCATTGCTAAAGCAAAAGAAATACAATCTGCCATTGATTTTTTTGCAAGTACAAATAGTGAGACTTTAGAGAAATGGAGCAAATCGGCAAGAGCATACGCTCTGAAATCGGTTGACATAGATAATATTAAAAGACAATACCTGGAAATGTTTTCAGGGAAGTAAAATTCTAGAATTTTATACTATATATGTAAAAGTAGGATTGAATCAGATCTTTATCTTATTCTGACCTTATGAAAAAAGCGTTAAGAAAATTGCATGGAGGACGTTAAGAAATGAAATTAATGTTACTAATGACTAGTCATTATTTCCGTCCGTAAGTCCTGCTGTTGTAGGTTCTCGTTCTAAAGCTGTAACTAATTTCATTTTAGACCTGCATACAATTTTTAGCTTTTTTCATTCAGTCTTGAATTTTTGGTTCTTTTGTTTCAAGACAAAAGAACAACAAAAATTGGGTTACGCTTAATTCATTCAAAAAAGTCTATTATTCGCTCCAGCTTCTGCTAATTCTAACTAATGCATATTCATGATCATACTGGGTATTAATGCATACCATGCCGATTCTTCAGCGGCCATTTTTGTTAATGATATATTGGTTGCAGCCATTGAAGAAGAGCGCGTTTCAGAAGGGTAAAGCATTGGGCGGGATTTCCTTCATCTTTGAAAGGAATGGAAACTAAATTGACTAAATTTGATGCATAAATTTTATCGTGAACAATATTCTTCTATATACTAAACTAGCATCACTTCCAGACAACTTAAAGGAGGAAGTCGGAGACTTTATTGACTTCCTGGCAGCAAAAGTTAAAAAAAAGCGCAAAAAAGTCAAACCCAGGTTTGGCAGTGGAAAGGACATGTTTATTATGAAACCCGACTTTGATGAGCCGCTTGACGACTTCAAAGAATATATGTAAGTAATGCAGCAATATGTCCTTGACACTATACATTAATTTGGTTTATTGGCGGGAATAAAGAACTTTCTCCAACCGCCCGGCAATCAATCGAGGCGGATGATGCAACGAACTTTGTAAGTATAGCAAGTCTTTGGGAAATAGCCATCAAAATTAGCGTGGGAAAACTCGAACTAAAGACGCCATTTAACCAAATCAACGGACAAATTTTAGAAAACGGTTTTGAAATATTGCCTGTCACATTTGATGACACATTAACCGTTTCTGGTTTGCCCGTCTATCATCGTGACCCTTTTGATAGAATTATTATAGCACAGGCAATAACAAACGGATTGACTATCATTTCCAAAGACGAACATTTTTCTTCGTACAATGTAAAAGTTATTTGGTGAGATAACCAGTCGCCTATAAATGCTTGCAACAGCTTGACCTTCTGCTAATTCTAACTAATCCCTATTCATGATTATACTTGGTATTAACGCATACCACGCAGACTCTTCAACCGCCATTTTTGTTTAATGGTATTCTGGTAGCACCGATTGGGGTAACTTCTATTGAACATGCACTTACCTTGGTCACAGACAACATTTGAATTTTTTGTAGGTGCAGTGATGCCTCGCCTTTCCCACCACTTACTGTTGAACAAAACTTCCTAAATTTGACGTTGTGCAAGTGCAAGTAGACATAGGATTTGAGCAGTTACTAAAAATAGTAAAGACTTTACCTTCAGGACAATTGAAGCAATTGAAAGCAGAGATTGAAAAAGAAGCTAAAGGTGACAGATCTGTTGATTTAGAAGATTTGCTTCTGAATGGACCTACAGCAACAAAAAAGCAATTAGACACAATTGCAAAAAACAGAAAAGATATCAACCAATGGCGGACAAAGTAATATTGGTTGACACTTCCATTCTAATTGATTATTATCGCAAAACTGATAAGTCTAATTCTATTTGGGTCGCTTTAGTGCGACAAGGATACAGCTTTTCCATTTCAGCAATTACCAAATATGAAATTTATTCAGGAGCAACTCAAAATCAGTTAGCATTTTGGGACAACGTACTGCAAGCCATTTCAGTCATTCCTTTCAACGAAATAACAGTAGACACAGCCATAACTATCAATCGTGCATTAAAACGAAAACGTAAACAAATCGACCTTGCAGATTTATTTATTGCAGCGACTGCGGCAGCATACAATTTACCTTTCGCGACATTAAACAAAAAGCATTTTGAAAGAATTGACACACTTACCTTAATTGAATAAGGCGAACGCACAAAAAAAGCTTGGCCCATTGGGGCTGTATGTTGCAACTGCGGCTGCTTATCGCTATCAGCACCAGCTCCGGCTGCGTTTTTCTGGCTTGTTGTTTTATCTTCAACTTTTAATCACTTTTGGACTTCAGTTCCAAACACACGATTTTCAAATATCCAACAACTCAAGCCTGAAACGATAATGAAACTCCAGAAATGGAGTAAAGCGGCAAGAGCATTTGCGATAAAATCGGCACATATAAATATTAAACATCAATACCTGGAAATGTTTTCAACTAATACTATCCAAATTAATGATTATACTTGGTTTAACGCATATCATGCTGATTCTTCGGCAGCAATTTTTGTTAATGGTATACTGGTAGCAGCCATCGAAGAAGAGCGTTTCAGAAGGGTAAAGCATTGGGCAGGATTTCCTTCATTGGCAATACAATTTTGTTTAAAAGAAGCAGGCCATCTTTTTAAATTAAAACAACTTAATAGTGTAAATTTGACAAAAAGCTAAAATGACATTTACAGAAAGACATATTGTTGAAACTTATGCAGGACTATTTGAAGGACTTAGCTCAACCAGTAAAATTAAATTAATTGAGAGCCTTTCAAAATCCTTAAAGACTGAAAACACAACTCAAGAAAATAGTTTTTATAAATCATTTGGTGCTTTTGCCTCAAACAAATCTGCAGAAGAAATTATCGAAGAGATTAAATCAAGTAGAAAATTTAGAAAGAAAGAAATAAAATTCTAAATGCAGTACTTACTCGACACTAATATTTGTGTGTTCTTTCTTCGGGGCAAGTTGGATTTAGACAAAATATTCAAAGAAAAAGGACGAGAGAATTGTTACTTATCTGAAATTACAGTTTGTGAACTTCGTTATGGAGCTGAGAATAGCGACAACCCAACTAAATCACACGAAGCGGTTGACGAATTTTTGAATGGTTTAACTGTTATTCCAATTTTTGGTTGTATCAGACGTTATGCAAAAGAAAAAGTAAGATTGAGAAGAATTGGAAAGCCTATTCACGACGAATTTGACCTTTTAATTGGTGTAACTTCGATTGAACACAAACTTACTTTGGTCACCGACAACAAAAGTGACTTTTATCTGATAGATGGAATAACACTTGAAAACTGGATTAAGCGTAAATAAAATTATCTCCTTGGAAATGTGGCTTGACCTTCACCTAATTCTAACAATCCATATTCATGATCATACTTGGTATTAACGCATACCACGCAGATTCTTCGGCGGCTATTTTTGTTAATGGAGCATTAGTCGCAGCCATTGAAGAAGAGCGTGCAGAAGAATAAAGCAGCCTGAGTGAAAAAGGCACCGCAGCAAACCTTTGGCAGTCATGCTAAAACCAGCACCAACTTCAAAACTTTCAATTCTTATTGGTTGTCACTTTCGTAACTTAGCGGAGTGAAAAAAAGAAAACGAATAGCACTTGATTTTGAAGTTGATAGACTAACAAATTCTATTCGGAATACTGTTTCTGGTGACAGTTTTCCTACTGATGTTAGCCGATTGACAAAAGCAGACCTTCGACAGATTACAAAGAAAAACGGGTGGTCTTTTAATTGGAAAAGTGAGCTTGAAGACAATACAAGGGATGTTTATAAACTTACAATTACTAATAACCTAACATAATTCAAGGTCTTTTAAGCTTTACTGTTCAACCAGACCACATTTATATGGACTTGTTGGAAAGTGCGCCATACAACCGGGGTAAGAATAAATTATATGAAGGTGTCGCAGGTAATTTAGTTGCCTATGCTTGTAGGGTTTCTTTTCAGCATGGCTTTGACGGTTACATTTCTTTTACTTCAAAAACTAAACTGATTGACTATTACATAAAGACTTTAGGTGCTTCACAATTTGGTGGACAACTTATGATAATAAATACAATTGCAGCAAATAACCTTATTGATAAATATTTTAAAAGCTTATAAAAATGGGATATATAAAAGAACCAGAAGGATTTGACTTCATAATCAGCGGGAAACCTTTAACTGAAAAACAAAAAAAAGCTATTAGTGAATTTATACAAGCAGACAAGGAACGTTTAGCGAAACAAAAAGTTCGTAAATCAAGAACTTTAATAAGTAAAAAAATTACTACTTGATTTCAAAAACTTTAGTGCAAGCAGAAGCACGAACAGCTAAACATTGTGTTTGCAATATGGCCCCACCTATAATGCAGTTTCTGACGCGACTAAAACAAAATTGATTAAATTTGACTGCATAGATTTGATAAAAGTGGACAATATTCTTATATATGTAAGTAATGCATGTAAGACTGTTATAATCATATTTATGTGAAGACGAAAACAAAGAAAACAACAACAAAGAAATCACCGAAAGGCTATATCAAAAATCCAGCTTTGATGGAAAAGTATGATGACTAACCCGTGTTTAAAGACAAGGTGGACCGGGCAACCCTATTTATTAAAAACAGTAGACCTTCCTAAAGTATAACACAACTTGACTAACACGGCCATAACACTGCATTACCAAAATGTTGGCTGTCATATTTTTTTAAACCTTTACACAACCAGAAAACTGTAGACAGATTTCATTTCTTTACAGCGAAAAAATCAAAGTAACAATGAAATTACCTCGATATGAATTAAAAGCTGAACAGTCATTAATGGTTTTTGAATTTGTAAGCGAGGGACCAAAAGGACAAATTTCAAAGCTGGTTAAATTCAGCGGAACCGCTTTGAAAGGATTTTATAACCTTGCATTTGGTGATAAAAACTTAGAGACGGGAGAGATTAACGACACTGTAATATCCAATAATGGTGATAGTGAACAAGTCCTGGCGACAGTTATTTCTGCAGTGTATTCCTTCACTGATAGAGAAAGAGACGCCTGGGTTTACGCTACGGGAAGTACCAAATCAAGAACAAGACTTTACAGAATTGGAATTACAAAATACCTGGATGAAGTAAGGCAGGATTTTTTGTTATACGGCTTGATAAATGGCGAGTGGGAACTCTTTGAGAAAGAAATTGATTATACAGCTTTCGTGGTGAAAAGAAAAAAGTAACTTTGAAATAATAAATTAAAAAAATGAAAACAATACAAGATATACAGGAACTAAACGAGAGAAAAATACCGATTGTTCGAATCGATAACTCATTGGAAAAGTATAAGGATATGCCTATTTTTCAGGATAAAGTTGACAAGGCTAACGAGACTTTAAAAACTGTTGGGCTTCCCAAACTTAAAGGCGAAACAACGTAACAGCCAACATAGATGTTTACGCTATGTGGCCGAAGGTTAAGGTAAGCATTTCTAATGCTACTTATCTTCAAAGTTGAGCGATAACACAAACATCGCAAACACCCGTCACGGTACATTATAAATTTAACCAAGGACATGAAGAATGGGGATACAAAGAGCGATAAGGTGAAAACACCAAAGCAAAAGTTAACTGAGGCTGCCAAAAAGAAAGGTGGAGCAGAGGCAAACCGCACAGCATTAGAATATCTGCAGGAGTTTGTTAGTAAAGAAATGAAAAACTTAGATATGCAAAAAGTCAGAGAGACTGCATGGAAGTAATAGTAATGTATACTGATTTTGCTTATGAATTTTTTTCTCAAAATCCCCGCTTAATAGCTGCTTCTATCCGCCACATGCCTCTTGCCTCAGCATTGATGAAGTTTTACCACATAGACACAATAGAAACATAGGAAGCGCATAGAAAAGCTATGTGAAATCTATGTTCCTATGATCCTATGTGTTTCATTAGTACAGAAGTTTGTTAGTAAAGAAATGAAAAACTTAGATATGCAAAAAGTCGGAGAGACTGCATGGAAGTAATAACAATGGATACCGATTTTGCTTATGAATATTTTTCTCAAAATCCGGACGCTGTAGATGCTTCTATCCGCCACATGCCTCTTGCCTCAGCATTGATGAAGTTTTACCACATAGACATAATAGAAACATAGGAAGCACATAGAAAAGCTATGTGAAATCTATGTTCCTATGATCCTATGTGTTTCAATTTATTTGCATAATTATACGGCTTCAGCTTTCACCTAATTCTAACTAATCCCTATTCATGATCATACTTGGTATTAACGCATACCACGCAGATTCTTCGGCGGCTATTTTTGTTAATGGAGCATTAGTCGCAGCTATTGAAGAAGAGCGTTTCAGAAGAGTAAAGCATTGGGCGGGATTTCCTTCTTTAGCAGTACAGTTTTGTTTAAAAGAAGCAGGTGTAACAATTGAGCAGGTAGATCATATCGCTATTGGCAGAGATCCTAAAGCGAAGTTGTTTAAGAAATTATTGTTCGTATTGAAAAATTTTTCAGGTAGTCTTGGTGTCGTAAAAGATCGTCTTTCCAACAGTAAAAAAGTAGCTTCTTTAGAAGAAGAGTTTCATATGCTTACAGGTGCTGATAAAGAGCAGATCAAACAAAAGATACACCAGGTCGAGCATCATCGCAGTCATCTTGCTTCAGCTTTTTTTGCGTCTCCTTACGAAGAAGCTGCTTTATTGAGCATAGATGGTTCAGGTGATTTCACTACTACTATGATTGGTATTGGTAAGGGAAATTCAATTAAGGTTTTTGATTCTGTTGATTTTCCTCACTCGGTCGGAATATTTTATACTGCTTTTACACAATTACTTGGATTTCCTCATTATGGAGATGAATACAAAGTGATGGGATTGGCGCCCTATGGAGAAGCGAAGCATGTTGAAAAGTTGAAACAAATTGTAAAGCTGAAAAGTGATGGCTTGTTTACATTAGACTTGTCTTATTTCAGTCAGGCTACCAAAGGAGTTATTAGTTATGGTGAAAATCATATACCTGCAGTCGCACCATTGTTTTCTGATAAAATGGTCAGAGAGTTTGGAGTGCCGCGAAAAAAAGAGGAGCCATTATCTCAATATCATAAAGACCTCGGAGCCTCAGTTCAAAGACTGACAGAACTTGTCATCTTCCATATTTTAAATCATCTGCAAAAAAAAACCGGGCTTTTCAATGTTTGCATTGCCGGAGGAGTTGCACAAAACAGTGTCGCTAATGGTAAAATAAGCAGGAACACAACCTTTAAGAACATTTACATTCCCCCGGCAGGTCATGATGCAGGAATTTCTATCGGTGCTGCATTATACATTCAGCACCATGTTTTAAAGCATCCCAGAACTCTCCCTATCTTATCAGCATATACAGGGAGCCGGTATACTAACGAAGAGATAGAACAATTGCTGGTGTCAAAAAAAATACAATACAGAAAAATTGCTGATGAAGAGCTTTACAATGTGGTGGCTGACTGTTTGATTAATGCAGGAGTTGTAGGATGGTTTAGCGGAAGGGCTGAGTTTGGTCCGCGTGCTTTAGGGGGGCGATCTATCCTTGCCGACCCCAGACGTAACGATGCGAAAGAACTTTTAAATGCAAAGATCAAGAGAAGAGAAAGCTTTCGTCCTTTTGCACCATCCATTTTGAAGGAATATGTAAATGAATATTTCGAAGTGAATGATACAGTTCCTTTTATGGAAAAAGTATTTCCAATCAGGCCTGAAAAACATGCTTCTATTCCTGCAGTAACCCATGTTGATGGCACAGGAAGACTGCAGTCAGTTGATAAAGATATATCTCCAAGGTATTATACTTTGATTGAAACTTTCAGAAAAAAAACAGGAGTGCCAATTTTATTAAATACTTCCTTTAATGAAAATGAGCCTATTGTAAATACACCTCTGGAGGCTTTGGATTGTTTTTTAAGAACCAATATGGATATGCTGGTGATGGAGAATATTGTAGTGGAGAGGGGAGTGAGATAGTTGCTTGTAGGATACTGGGTACAAGTTGCAGGATATTGGTTTCTGGTACAGGATACAGGTTAGAGGGTTTCGGGATACCAGGTTTCGGGGATACGGGTTTCTGGTTACAGGTTCCAGGATGCATGGGAGGATATAGGATGCATGGTTAGGGATACAGATTGCGATTCAGGTTAGTTGCAGGATACAGGTTGCAAGATTCTTGTAATTTGCAACTATAAATTTCTAACCTGCAGCGAGAAACTTGTAACCTGCAATTTGTAAACTGTAACTCGTAATTTGCAAACATGAAAAGTTACAGAGATTTAGAAGTATTTAAGCAATCAAAACAACTTGCAATTGAAGTTCATAAAATGACACTAACACTCCCTAAGTTTGAAATGTTTGAAGAAGGCAGCCAGACAAGAAGGTCTGCAAAGGCAGTTGCTTCTTTGATTGTTGAAGGTTATGGAAGAAGGAGATACAAAGCTGATTTTATCAAGTACCTTGTGTATGCTCAATCTGAATGTGATGAAACTATTGTTCATCTCGATTTTTTATTTGAAACAGGTTCGTTGCAAGACAAAGTTTTTTACGAATTGCTAAAAGAAAGATATCTGTCTTTAAGCAGGCAAATAAATAAATTTATACAATGGGTAGAAAAAAACCTTAATATTTTTCTGACCGGGAATAGTAGTTACAGGATACAAGTTTCAGGATACGGGATACCAGTTTCAGGACACAGGATACAGGTTTCAGGATACAGGATACAGGATACAAGTTTCAGGATACAGAATACAGGATATAGGATACAGGATACAAGTTTCAGGATACAGGATTAACCCGTTTAATACGAAGAAATATCTAAAAAGCATCGAAACTAAAAAACGTAAAACAATGGCAATATTTACCATCAAAAAAGACACAGAAGTATCAAATCCAAATCAACTGAAACTCTTTAATTTGTTAATAAAAAAGTGTCAACCTGTTTCAGGCGTGCACAAACCTAAAACTTTCAACTTGTAACCAGCAACGTGAAATTTGTAACCAATAACCAGTAACCAGTAACCAGTAACCTGTGAAAAGTTCCCCTTACCTATTTTTCATAAAATTTCTATCGTGTTTTTTTATCTTATATAGCTTCTTTCCGTTTTACTGGGGGGTCACAGGTAAAGGTGGTAAAATGTATTCTCCTTTTCTTGACGATCATTTTAATATAATCAAGGGCCTTACCGGGTTTCTCACAGGTGCTGCCAGGTTTTTTCTTCAAGCGCTTCAGTATCATACTTATCAAAATAATTATCATACTTTAAGAATTGGGTATTCACGAGGTATCAGTGTAAATCCCTCGTGCCTTGGCTGGGGGATTATGAGTTTTTGGATTGCTTTTATATTTGCCAACAGCGGTGGCTGGAGATACAAAGCAAAATGGATGATAATAGGAACAAGTTCTATCTGCATATTAAATATTACCCGCATTGCCCTGATCGCCGTAGCCGCTCATCTTCACTGGAAAACAATCACTTCTTTAGATCATCACCAGACATTCAATATTTTTTCTTATGGCTGTATTTTTATTTTAATGTATTTATACATACGAGCTCAAAAAAAATATGAAGGAATTGAGATTAGACGAAAAGAACAAACCGGCAAAGTCAGCGAAGTATAATTACAGATGATATAACCGCAGTTCAATGGAAAGGATTGAATGATAACAAATATGATTTCTTATAAGAAGAGACCTGGCTGTTTAATAAACAAGCAGGTTGCTAAGAAAATTTGGAGCGAAAATTGGAATAAGAGTTGATGTAAAATCATTAGTCAGCAGAATCCATGAATTCCTTGCATCGGCAGAAATTATATAGATTGTTAAAAAATTTGGGCAGGACAACCTGAAGAAGGTTACAAGAATCGATAGACAAGTATGTTGATCAGTGTTTTGTTACTCTTACAAAAAGAAACTAAAAGCTTTTGCTTTAATATTGGTTCAATAATATTAAAAAACCGATTAAATCGATTTAATGCAAAAGTTTATCCTAATGACATGCAAATCGTATCTTTAAGTGCGACAACAACCTGGAAATATGACATTTAAAGAATAAAATCCAAATTATTCACTAAATTTAACTCCTTTAAAAATATTCTATTGAAATCTCCGTTCTTTATCCAGCCAATTATAGAAAAATCTCAACTTAAATTTTACTGGTTCCAATCGTTTACCAGGTAAATAAGATGATTGATCAGGATTTATTAAAATTAAAAGGCACCCTGGGGAAAAATGAAAATTTCTATAATAACAGCTACATACAACAGTGCAGCAACTATAAAAGATACTGTTCTATCTATCAAAAATCAAACCTACACTAATCTCGAGCATATTGTTATTGACGGAAAATCTGCTGATAACACCCTCAATCTTCTTAGTTATTTCGGGCATACAGGTCCTGTGCTTTCAGAACCCGACAGGGGTATTTATGATGCCATGAACAAAGGCGTTAAAATGGCTGCTGGGGATATAGTGGGCATATTAAATTCAGACGATTTTTACTCAAATGGTAACGTAATAGAAAAGGTAGTAAAAACCTTTGAGAACGGAGATTGTGACGCAGTATATGGTGACCTCGTATATGTAGACGCTCATCACACAAAAAGAGTGCTTAGAAAATGGATAGCCGGAGGCTACAACAAAAAACTTTTCTATAAAGGTTGGATGCCTCCTCATCCTACTTTTTTTGTAAGAAAAGAGGTGTATGAAAAGTATGGAGCTTTCAATCTTGATTTTAAGAATTCTTCAGATTATGAATTGTTGTTGCGGTTTATGTTTTTAAAAGATATTAAAGTTAAATATTTACCGGGGGTATTGGTACACATGCGGGCTGGCGGTCATAGTAACAGATCTCTAAAAAACAGGATTGCAGCTCATATAGAAGATCACCGTGCATGGAGTACAAACGGCATTTCTCCAAAATGGTACACAGTACCAATGAAGCCGTTGCGTAAGGTAAAGCAATATTTAGCGGCACAAAAACCACGCTACTCTAATAATTTTTTTTTCAAGATCTTTTTATCGGGCAGCCAGGCATCGAGCCAGGTTTAACTGACCTTATTCGCCGCCCTTCTCCAAAGAACCAGGAAGCTTGTTGACGTGCCATATTGAAGTTATTTAGTATTACTTCGCAATTACAATAAGTTATTACATTGTCTGAGACGCTAATTCAAACTTTTTCTCGCCTTTCTTTTAGTGAAAGGCGCTTAATTTTATCGTCATGTTGAAAAGATAAACTCATTAGGCGGTCGCGTGAGACAGGTTTTGATGAAGTACTTTAAATAATAACAAATTTTGCCATCTTATTTATTCAGCCAAAACAGTTCTTTTAATAGTAATATAAAATATAATCAAACGATTGATGAAACGAAGAACATTTGTAAAAAACGCAGGAATTGCAACTGCCGGACTAACTTTATCTGAAATAGCAGCGGTCGCTGCATGGCAACCGATTCAGAACGAACTTCCTAAATGGAAAGGTTTTAACCTGCTGGATTTCTTCTCACCCAACCCTGCACCTTCAAGCAAACCTACAACAGAAGACCATGTCAAATGGATGCGTGACTGGGGATTTGATTTTGTAAGAATACCCATCGCTTATCCTTACTATCTTACTTTTGACCGCAACAAGAACATTACGACTGAAGAAGTTTATAAAATAAATGAAGAGGCAGTTGACCGTATTGCAAGCCTTGTTGAAATGGCGCATAAATATAATATGCATGTCAGCCTTAATCTGCACCGTGCTCCAGGATATTGTATTAACGCAGGTTTCTATGAACCTTATAACCTCTGGGCTCATCAGGAAGCGCAGAATGCATTTTACTTTCACTGGGCTATGTGGGCTAAACGTTTTAAAAATGTTTCCTCAAAAAAAATAAGTTTTGATTTACTAAATGAGCCAAGTATGCGGGAAGATATGAATGACCAGCATTCTATACGAAGTGCTGTGCCCGGAGATATTTACCGCAAGGTAGCTAAAGCTGCTGCTGAGGTCATACGCAAAGAAAATCCCGGACATCTTGTTATTGCAGATGGTAATAATGTTGGTAATTCTGTCATCCCTGAAATTATTGACCTGCATATTGCCCAAAGTTGCCGCGGGTATTATCCTGGTGCTATTTCTCACTACAAAGCGCCTTGGGCAAATAAAGATACTGCACAGTTGCCCGAACCAAAATGGCCTGGCCAGGTAGGTGAGAAGTATCTGAGCCGAACCATGCTTGAAGAATATTATAAGCCCTGGATCGAAATAACAAAAAAGGGAGTTGGTGTTCATTGCGGAGAATGCGGCTGCTGGAATAAAACCCCTCATGATGTTTTTATTGCCTGGTTTACTGATGTAATAAGTATACTATCTGCAAATAACATAGGTTTCGCCGTTTGGAATTTTATAGGCGATTTCGGCGTGCTTGATTCTAAGCGCACAGATGTAGCTTATGAGGATTGGCATGGACATAAACTCGACAGGAAGTTTCTTGAATTGATGATGAAGCATTAATGTTAAATGGAATATAGATTTTTATATTGATTAATTATTTCATCTGCGTTGATCTTAATAATCATAAGAATTTGCGTTCCATCATCTTTAATACATTCTCCACGCTATACAACTTCTTTAACAACCTTGCGGGTAGTCGCTTCGTATATTTATAAAAAGATTTATATGAAGAATATATTTGGTTTGCTGTTTTCTCTGTTAACATTGATCACAATAACATCATGCGCTCAAAAAACCCGAAAGCAGACAATAGAACCACATTTAACTGCAAAGCAACTTTCAGGATATAGCCAGGCGACTTTTGCTGCAGGATGTTTCTGGCATGAAGAGGCGCTGTTTGAAAGTATAAAAGGCGTTAAGGAAGCAGTTTCAGGCTATGCAGGCGGAAAGACAAATAATCCAACTTATGAATCAATAGAAACAGGTATGACAGGTCATGCAGAAACAGTAAATGTTTACTATGATTCAAGTGTTATTACTTATCCTGCATTATTAAAAATATATTTTTCTGGCCAGGATCCTACACAGGTAAACGGGCAGGGACCAGATCATGGTATACAATATCGCTCAGTTGTTTTTTACAGAAATGACAAAGAAAAGCAGTTAGCACAGAATTTAATCAAAAGTATGCAGGCTTCCGGTAAATATGATGCTCCGATTGCTGCACAGCTAATGCCTTACACCAGGTTTTGGGAGGCAGAAGATTATCATCAAAATTATATAGACCAAAATCCAGGCAGCGGTTATGTACAAATGGTAAGTATACCGGAAATAAAAAAGCTTCAAAAACAATATCCTGAACTAATTAAGCCTGATTATATTTATTAGGAACAATTTATTCGGAATAAAGCAGCTATTAATTGTAACCGATTTTTCTAATGTTGCAGCAAAGGAAAATCAGAGTAATCACATATATATTTTGTAAAGTCCTGTCCTGAACATTCAATCATATTGTTATTTTCGAAATAGTCAAGCAGGTAATCCTGTCTGATTAATACAGGTTGCGTCCAGATATTGTCGTGTCTTACAATAAAAACATAGTGAACAGGAATAGTAGTTATGTTTTTTAATTGTTTTATTGGGATTTGAAATTGTCCACTAAAGGTTGATTGATGTACAGTTGACGTGGCAGTTTTAACTTGAACCCGACGTAGTGTTCCATTATTATCCTGTACAACAAAAATATCGTCTCCGACATCTACTTCAGGTATAGCAACATTCCAACCACGCATTAAAAATTCTGACATGATTGCGAAATGTCCAGCTTTACCTAAGTATTGATTAAGTATTGATTAAGTTTTGATTAAATTTCCTGGTCAAGAGAAGGAGTTACTTTATGGGTTTTGCCAGTTTGAGTATCAAAATATTCAATCTGCCTGATTTTTCCAATGTCATTTTTGTTGTCAATACCTAAAAGAACCGGAAATATATAATTTTCCAGGTTACCCACATATAATTCAAAATCACTTTTGGTGTCATAAGCAATAAAAATATTATTTGCAGGATGAGAATTTGGAAAAAGTTTTTTTATGAGCTCCCTTATAGAAGGGGTTGTACTGAAAGTATAACCATCTAACTGCTTATTAACATTTATTCTAATTGCATCCATTATCTTTCAATTTGTTTTTTAAAGATAGACGTTTTAAATTGTTTTATAACAGTTCTCTGTCTCTTAGTATTTGAGAACGTCCTGTTTACAGCTTTAGCTTCTAAGAGATAAATTTCCAGATCAAAGCAGTAAGACCGTAAATGCACGTTGAGATAAAAACTCCTTTTGCTGTACGGTCTTTTCGTTTGTTGACATACCACGTAAAAACCCCTGCATTGGCGACAAGCAAAACACTGACTATTGCTGTAAGCAACGCCTTTTCTTTTATCATATAATAAAAGAATCCAGGTAAGGATGTAACATTTCTAAATTGAACAAGATAATAGATTAACAGACCTGCAAAAGGAGCAATAAATCCTAACAGCAATCCAAATCTCAGATTGTCTTTGTTAAGCATTCGATTTAAAATTAAAAGTATTTTTAAGCTTATCCTTCAGCTTGTAATTAGTAAGGTCAAATTGAACCGGCACAATGCTTACAAAATTATGATTTAGCGCCCAGACATCGGTATCTTTACTTTTATCAAAATTTACAAATTCACCTGTAAGCCAGTAATATTTTTTCCCGGCTGGATCGGCACGCTCATCAAAGTCTTCTTCATACTTGGCATATGCCTGGTGGCAAACTTTTACACCCTTTAACTCATTTACGCTGACAGCAGGAAAATTTACGTTTAAACAAAGATGCTTGTCAATTGGATTTTCAAGTATTTGCTCCACAATTAAACGGGCATACTTTTTCGGTCCTGAAAAGTCTGCTTCAAGGCTGTAGTCAAGTAAAGAAAAACCAACACTGGGGATACTTTCAATGGCAGCCTCCAAAGCGGCAGACATAGTGCCTGAATAAATCACATTTATAGAATGGTTGGCTCCATGATTTACGCCGCTTAAACAAATATCGGGTTTGCGGTGCAGTATTTTATCCACTGCAAGCTTAACACAATCTACAGGTGTTCCGCTGCAGGAGTACGCTTCTATATTATCTCCGAAATAATTTACTTTTACCATTCGCAAAGGATAACCAATAGTGATGGCGTGCCCCATCCCGCTTTGTGCTTTATCGGGCGCTATAACCACTATTTTTCCTAAATCTTTTACTGCATCTACCAGGGCAATCAATCCGGGAGCAGTCACACCATCATCATTAGTGATTAATATAACACGTTCTTCTTTTGGAGATTTTGCAGGTTTTATTTCAGAAGTTGTTTCAGACTCTTTTGCTGCTTTTACTTTTGTATTTATCTGGGTTTCTTCAGGCCCCTGTCCGGGTTTAAGTTTTGTAGTAGTTTCTGCCGCTGTTATTTCTTCTTTTTCTAAAGTTTCTTTTTTCACTTTTGACATATATTGGATACTTAGCGTTACAAAAGTCATTATAAAAATATTGTTCCCAAAAAATTCTTTTGTACAAGCTAATATTATTAGTAATTTGCGGCTAAACGAATTAGCCTTCTTATGTCACAAGCCGGAAAAAACCTTAAGTATTTGCGCAAGCTGCGTGGATGGACGCAGGAAGAATTTTCAAGTAAGCTTAAAATCAAACGCTCACTTTTAGGAGCGTATGAAGAAGAACGCGCCGAACCCCGAATTGAAGTGCTGGAAGTTGTCAGTGGCATTTTTAAAATGTCGTTAGATGAACTGTTGCTGCAGGATGTGAGTAATGCTAAAGGGAGCACTTATTTGGAGAAGAGGCGGTTTTTAAAAATGTCTGCTGCAACGAGCGAGATACAGTTTGTACCTGTAAAGGCAGCAGCAGGTTATCTTGCAGGTTATGCTGATCCTGAGTTTATTGATGAACTGAATACTTTTACCTTACCTATGCTTGCAGCAGGAAACTACCGTGCATTTGAAATAGTGGGCGACAGTATGCTGCCAACACAAAGCGGATCTGTGATAGTCGGTGAGAAATTGGAAGAAATAGATAATGTAAAAAGCAGCAATACCTACATTGTTGTTTCAAGGAGTGAAGGGATTGTGTATAAAAGAGTTTTAAAAAGCAACCGCAGCAAGAATAAAGTAACGCTTGTAAGTGATAACCCTTTGTATGAACCTTACCAGGTAAATACAGACGAAATAGTCGAACTGTGGCAGGCGCAAATGATTATTTCAAAAGCAAATGTGCAGCAACGCTGGGATGTAAATCAATTGGCTAATCTAGTGAATAATCTGCAGGAGCAGGTAAGTACTTTGAAGAAGAAAATGAATTAGATTTTTTGCTTATTTGGTAAAGTAATCCTTTAAAGTCTCACTTAATGATTTAGAATTAGTATTCATAGAATTCCACAACATTAAGCCTGTCGGAGCAACTAATATTTCGCTGGGAATAGGCATTTTTGTATTGGAGTATTTATTATCTATTTCCTGATTCGTAATTATATTATGAAAACTATCTAATTCATATTTCTTTACCGCTTTTGTCCAGTTTTCTCTTTTTGTATCAATAGATATATTAATGATTTCGAAACCTTTAGAATGATAAAAACTTAAAAATTGTTTTAATTCTGGAATTTTTTTGATACAAGGAGCACACCAACTTGCCCAAAAATTGATTAATATATACTTGCCTTCAAATTCCTTTAATGATACTTCCTTATTATCTATGTCTTTTACATTAAAATCAGGAACCTTTGTATTGATTTTTCTTTTATTGATTTCTTTAAAGATAAGAGCACCATCAAAACTGTTTTTTATTCTATCCGAAAATTTAAGAAAAAGTGAGTCTACTATTTCCGTTTCAAGACGATTTGAAAATAAAATTCCATATAAAGATGTTGGACTTGCATATGAATCAGGATGATCAGAAATAAATGTTACCATTGCATGCAATCTTTCATTGTTTAGCATCTCAACTTTTTCATCAAATTGTGATAACTTACTTTTGATTTCAGATTTTGTTAATGTATCATTTGCCTTTTTCAATTCCCTGAGTAAACTATCTCTTTGCTTTAACCATTATCATTTTTTAATTCAATTGTTTTAATTAGCTTTTTTAAAGTATCATCTTGGTTTTGAGTAAAAGAGCCCGTCATTCTAATATCCTCAAACCTATTCTCCTCAAGAAAGACATATTGTTCTCCCGGTTCCAAATAAAAATATGTAATATTTCCCTCCCGGGCTGAACCCCTTAATGAAGAAGAAGTGGGTTGGAAAATCTTTCCTGAAAATTGGAACTTACCTTTTTGCAGATATGTTGTATCCCTAACAATTTTGTTATTAGTAACAGGATAGAGAAGAACTATCATTCCGGTATCCCTACCTTTTATTATTCCATTTAGCACAAAAAACTCTTTATCACTTTGAGCATAATTACCTTTAAAGAATAATAAAAGAATTATTAATACAACAAATCGTATCATGCTTAAGAATTATAAATCTAAATTTAGCCATAAATACTAAATGCAGTACGAAAAGTATTGCAATGAGCTTCCACTATATTTCTTATATCTGGTGAATATCCTCCGCCCATAGAGACAACACAGGGAATAGAATGCCTTTTAGTAAGAGAAAGTACCATTTCATCTCTTTGTTTACAACCTTGCAGGGTCACTTTCAGTTTTCCATATTTGTCTGTTTCCAAAATATCAACACCGGATTGAAAAAAGCAGAAATCAGGCTTTATCTTTTTTATGAGGTCTGGCAAAGTTTCTGATAAAATATGGAGATAAGTATTATCATTTATTCCATCAGCCAGCGGGACATCAAGGTCTGATTTTTCTTTGTGAAAAGGATAATTATGCTGTCCGTGCATACTGAATGTGAAAACTTTTTCGTCATTTTCAAAAAGCTTTGCAGTTCCATTTCCCTGGTGGACATCAAGATCAATTATCAAAATTTGTTTTGCCAGTTTTTTGTGTAACAAATAATTTGATGCAACTGCCTGGTCGTTTAGCAGGCAAAAGCCCTCGCCGCGATCTGCAAAAGCATGGTGAGTACCTCCTGCAACATTCAATGCTATTCCATCTTCAAATGCAGAATGACAGCAATCAATTGTTCCCTGTGTAATGATTAATTCGCGCTCTGTTAATTCAGGAGATTGAGGAAAGCCAATTTTTCTTTGTTCCGAAGGTGTAAGATTTTGATGAATTAATTTTTCTAAGTATTCTTTATCATGTGTCAATAATATAATTTCTTCATCACACGGTTGCGGAGCCATGAGATTTTGATGAGTAATTGTGCCTTCATGCAATAGCTGTCCGGGAATGAGTTCATACTTGAGCATAGGAAAGCGATGGCCTTTGGGTAGTGAATGGGCATAAATTTCGGAATAAGCTATTTTGATTGAGTTATTGATGTTGAATCGTTAGATAGTTAAACTGTTAAATTATCGACTTGTCATTACTGATCTTATATCTTACAGATATCAATCTCAATGGTTCAGTTTGAATTTTTTTTCTGCTCAATAGAATTTTTGTAAGTTGAAGAGTGCGACGCAACGGCAGCTTAATCTTTGATCAAATGTTTGCTGCCAAAATCTTTCTTCTGTCTTTTGTAAATTATTAATCTTGTAAATGGTCGATTTAAATTTTTACAACCGCAGCATGCTCTTTCTTAGAAGAATTCGCGGGTATAATTGCAAAAACATTATCAGAGGATTTGGGTTCGATGGAAGCGCCGCCTGTAAACTTAGAGAATGCGGGAAGAACCGCAAAGTTCTTACTAAAATAATAACAGGAAAGGGAAAGAGTTTGTTTGCCAGCACCCCTGAGCAAAATACATGGATGAATGTGGCCGCTGAAATAGTAAGTTATATGAGCAGAAGGCTGACATGCCTGCGAAATATCGTGAACAAAACAAAAATTTGCAATGTGTAAATGATCATCTGTCACAGCAATGTTTGCTTCTGAATACCACTCTTTTTTCAGAATGTCGTGATTGCCTTTTACCAGGTGAATATGAAGATGACTGAAGTCGTTTCGCCATTTTTTAAAAAAGTTGAGTTCTTTATTGGCGACACTATGAAACATATCTCCCACGATGATCAATTGCTGGGGTTTATAAAACTGTAACTGGTGCACAAGCCGCTGCAAATCTTCTTTGTAAACGCTTTGAGGAACAGCAATGCCTGATTTACGGAAATGCCCGGTTTTTCCAAAATGAAGATCTGTAACTATAAGTGATTGCTGTTCTTCCCAGTAAATGCAGCGGTCTGCAGAAAGCCACAATGTTTGCTGATGTAAAATAAATCTCTCAAATGCCTGCAATTCAATTAATTTAATAATGGCAAAGATAGGGCAGGAATTTTTTACCACATAGGTACAGAAGAAACATAGGAAACACTTAGAACTATGTGAGCTTTATTATCTATGTCTCTATGTGTTTGAAATAAGCAGCTTAATTTTGAATATGAATTGGGAAACAATTTTTACAACGGAAAGGGTAGGACAAGAGAAAGAATCATCAAGCCCACGTTCCGGTTTTCAGCGAGATTTTGACAGGTTAATATTTTCATCTTCCGGCACCCGTTCGTTTATCTTGTAGAGGCGGCAGATGATATTTGCTACAGCATAATAGATATGGAAGATGCTAACAGGCTTGGTATTCTTTCTCATCAAATCGTGAAGGATTCCCTTATGCTTGTTATAAAGAGTCTCTACCGCAATAAAAGAGAAGAAAACCGAACATTGGGAACTTATAATAAAATAGGCGATTTGAATGAGAAGATAAGTTATCTGCGGGCCAAAGCAATCAATCTATTAACAACGCGGGCAGCAGAAGTATTTTGTGATAACAAGCAACAAATATTAGCAGGAAATTTTAATGATACTTTGACCGATAACATCGAAAATAGTTGCGGTGCATTAAAAGAGTTATTGAAAATATCCAATGAAAAGATTTACAATCACGATACAGTACTTGAGATTGAAATTGCCGGTTATAATGTAATGGCAGAATTGCTAAATCTTTTTGTGCCAGCATTACTCAAGCAAAGGCCGGATCATAAAGACGAAAAAATTTTAAAGCTATTTCCATTGCAGTTCACCGAGTTTAAGGAAACAGAATCTGCTTATGAAAAAGTGCTGAATGCTTTCGACCTGATATCGGGGATGACTGATTTGTATGCAACGGAAATGTATAGAAAATTAAAAGGTGTTGAAATACCTCAACACCATTAATTTAGTTACCACATAAAGAAGTTATAAATTTATTGGTTTTTATTCTCCTCTTAGTTTGGCCGCTTCAGGATCAGGCAGGCTTCCGTTGTGGCTTTCTTTTGCTCTTGTGTGTACAAGATCATCCAGGTCCTGCTCTTCACTTTCTTTGTAGGCTGTGCTCATATTGATTTTAGATGACTCGTCTTCATCAGGTGTTTTCAGAGTACCTTCTGCTGCTGTGCTTTTATTTACATTTTCTTCGTTCTCAACGTTATTACTTTCTTCGTTTTTCTGCTGCATATCTTTTTCAAGATCAATATTGCTCATTTCTGCAGGATTGTTATTGTCCATCTTTATAGCTTTTAAATTATTTTAATAATGAAAAAGGCTAAATAATTGTGCCGCTAACTTATTTATTCAGGAATACTCAAAATAGTTTTAGCAAGTTGTATCATTTTTTCACTTCCTGTATTTTTTCCTTTTTCATCAGATAATTTTACTACCGGTATCCATTCATCACCTTCCGGAAACGCTTCTGTCATTTTTATTACAATATTCATAGGTTGTAAACCCACATCGTTCGTAAGATTGGTACCAATGCCAAAAGACATACCTATCTTACCACGACAGAAATTAGCAATGCGGGCTACTCTATCATAGTTTAAGGCATCTGAAAAAATAATTGTTTTTGACAATGGATCAATACTAAGTTTTTGGTAGTGTTTTATCGTTTGCTCCGCAAATTCAATGGCATCTCCGCTATCATGCCTAATACCATCAAACAACTTGGCAAACTTTTTATCAAACTGCTTATAAAATGCTTTTGTGGTATAAGTGTCTGACAAAGCAATACCGAGGTCGCCCCGGTATACATCTATCCAGTGCTCAAGACCAAGGGAATTAGCCATTTTAAAACCATATTGTGCTGCATGAAACATAAACCATTCGTGCGCATGTGTGCCTATAGGTTTCACACCATTCACCATTGCCAGATGTACATTGCTCGAACCTACAAATGAATTTCCTCCGTGTTCTTTCAAGGCTTTTACCACCAATTGGTGCACTTTATAAGAATGTCTTCTTCGTGTTCCAAACTCTGCTACGGTTACACCCAGTTCAGCATATTTCTTTATTTTTTCTTTTGTAACATGCAGGACCTCTTCATCACTGTTTCGTGGCAGGTTATTAAGCCAGTAGAATAATTCAGAAACAAGCGATAAAAGTGGTATCTCCCACAAAATGGTTCTATACCAGTAACCTTCTATCGAGATGGTTAATTCTTCACCATGTTGCTCAATACTTACTTCATTAGGATTGTAGGAATACCCTTGTAAAAAATCAAGGTACGTAGGGTCAAGATAAGGGCATGTAATGTGTAAATATTTTTTTTCATCACTGGTCAATTTCAGTTGTGCCATGGATTGTGCAGATTGCGTTAGTGCCTCTGCAAAACCAGGTGGAAAAGGATGTTTTCCGCGGTTGATAAACTGATACCGGGCCTTTGCTTTAGGAAATAAATTTATTACCGCATGCTGCATTGTAAACTTGTAGAAATCATTATCAAGCAGCGACGAAAATTTTACAAAGCCGTTATCCATATTGTTATTTCAATGTTGCCATGCAATTTATATGCAACGACTTAAATAATGTGATAAAAAATCGGTATCAAAGCATTATTCTTCTGGAGATATAAATATTTGTTTAAAATATTAATGTTCGTATTTTTTATTGTAAGAAAATCAACATTTATAGTTGGCAATGATTTAAGAATAATATTTTTTTGCATTTAAAATTGCCTTCCTAAACGTCAAAATAAATCATGAGCAGAAACGAAAATATATCAGAAAACGACCCAGATGTAGTTTTAATAGGTGCAGGTATAATGAGCGCCACTCTTGGCGTGTTACTAAAGCAACTTGAACCAAGTCTGACAATTGAAATTTTTGAAGCGCTCGACGTTGCAGCAGCAGAAAGTTCAGATGCATGGAATAATGCAGGAACGGGACATTCGGCCTTTTGTGAATTAAATTATACTCCTGAGCTTGAAGATGGTTCCATAGAAACTATAAAAGCATTTAAAATTGCTGAGTCTTTTGAGGTTTCTAAACAGTTTTGGTCTTATCTCATTCAGCAAAACTATATTACTTTACCGCGGACCTTTATAAGAGCTATTCCGCATATGAGTTTTGTATGGGGAGAAAAAAATGTTGAATTTTTAAGGAAACGCTACGAGGCGCTTACCTCATGTCATCTTTTCAAAGGAATGAAATATACTGAGAACAAAGCCCTGTTGGCAGAATGGATACCGCTGGTAATGGAAGGACGTGATCCGGAAGAAAAGGTAGCTGCGACAAGAATGGACATCGGTACTGATGTAAATTTTGGGTCTCTCACAAAATGTATGTTCAATCATTTAAAAAAACAGGAAGGCGTTGCAATTAATTTCAGTCACCTGGTACGTGATTTGGAGAAAGATGAAGATGATGCCACATGGAAGCTGAATGTAAAAAATACAATAACCGGTGAAAGACGAAAACTAAAAGCGAATTTTGTCTTTATAGGTGCAGGCGGTGGTTCATTGCCTTTGCTGATTAAGTCTGAAATACCTGAAGGCAAAGGTTTTGGCGGCTTCCCGGTAAGTGGTCAATGGCTAAGATGTATAAATCGTGAAGTTATAGAAAAGCATGATGCCAAAGTGTATGGTAAGGCCTCTGTAGGAGCCCCTCCAATGTCTGTGCCTCACCTCGATACCCGGTTTATTGAAGGAAGAAAAGAACTGCTCTTTGGACCGTATGCAGGTTTTTCGACCAAATTTTTAAAGCATGGATCCTTCATGGATTTGCCATTATCAATAAAGCCTAACAACATTCTGCCTATGCTGACGGCAGGCGTAAAAAATATTCCGCTAACTAAATATCTTATTGACCAGGTTAGGCAGTCTCCTGAAAATCGTCTCGAAGCGCTTCACGAATATCTTCCGGCTGCAAAACTTGAAGATTGGGAATTAGAAATAGCAGAGCGCGTGCAGGTTATTAAAAAAGACGAAAAGGAGGGCAGCGTTCTTGAATTTGGAACAGAAGTGGTAAGTGCAGCAGATGGAAGTATTGCAGCGCTTCTTGACGCATCACCCGGCGCATCTACGGCAGTTTCTATTATGCTCGACCTTCTTAATCGTTGCTTCAAAAGTAAAGTTGATACAAGTCAATGGCAAACAAAATTGAAGCAAATGATACCTTCTTATGGACAATCTTTGGCAAGTAATGCCGAACTCTGTTTAAAAATAAGAGCCAAAACAAGTGAAGTGCTTGGATTGAAATTTAAACATCAATTCAGCTTAAAGGGAAAGGAAGCAGAGTCATTAACGTGAGAAAATGAGGTTGTTAATGTCATGTACGGTGTTAAAAAGAATGTATAATCAATGTCATTAACTTAAGAAGAAACGTTCAATTCTCAACTTTCAATTTTCAATGAAAGCAATCCTTTGCCGCAGTTAATTGAATATTTGAAAATTGTACTTGTTTATTGAATATTAAAAGACATGTATTGACTTAAGTTGATGACATTGAGGTAATGATTTATAAATTACTTTTAAAAATTTGAATTTCTTCTCTTTTTAGCTTTACCTTTGCCGACCTCAAAAAGAAAATTATGGCAAACCATAAAGCTACAAAGAAAGATGTGCGTCAGGCGTCGAAGCGCAGAGACCGTAATCGTTACTATGGTAAAACAACACGTAATGCAATACGTGATTTAAAAGAAATTACTGAACCCGGAGCTTATACTGATAAATTACCTTCGGTTGCTTCTATGATTGATAAGTTAGCGAAGCGTGGAGTTATTCATAAAAATAAAGCTGCTAACTTAAAAAGTAAATTGGCTAAGAAAGTTCCTGCTGCTGCAACAGTATAAGTTGTGGTTGATATATTTGAATGATTTGAACCTGCTTCTTAGCAGGTTTTTTTATTGTACCCTGTGCATGCCATAGTTCCAAAAGGTGCAAGAAGCGAACAGGCCAGCTAGAGGAACTGATAGTCCAAAGCCAGGGTGTGCAGGCGGCTGCCCTTCATTGCTTTCATCACACGGATCGGATATGCTTTATGAGACTGATCAAGTAGATAACTTGCTTTCAAATTATTTAGAATAGTTAAGTAAAAGAGCCATCTTTCATAGCGTTGGCTCTTTATCTTTTTAAGAAAGAATAACGGCATTAGCTATATTGAGTTTTAAAGCAAATAGTAACTGAGAGCAGGATTATTATGCATAGAACACAGACCTTGTTTTATTAAGATATTCCAAGCAAGACTTCACTAATATACCCTCAGAATTTATACTATCCTTATAAAACTATATAGATTTATAACAGTTACTACACGTTAAAACTTTGTCTAAAGTATCATTAAAAAACCTGGCTTTACCCCTTTTTTTGGATTTGCCATTGTTTACAGTTTACGTCTGCATGATATGTATGTTTAGTTATTATCGCTTGTGTTCAGTTATTATCGCTTAAAATCTTTTTGTCTTTGTGCAACCTTTTCATCATAAAATTGAACTTACTATTTGAATAACAAATCTAAATTTTAAACAACAAATCCAAGTGAATAACAATTACTACTCTTATCTTAGGCAACAAGCATTACCATTTATCATAAAATCTTGTTTAACAGGATTTTTTTTGAGTTTTGCGTATGCATCGGTTTTAGCTCAAGCCTCAGTTTCTCTGCCCCCTGTGGCTGATGCTTTTGTACGGAATGGAAGTTATGCCGGAATTAACTATGGCAATGATACAACTCTAATTGTAAAAGGTTCTACCTCAAGCGGATTTACCCGTTCTTCTTACTTTAAATTCTCTCTTGGCACTCTTACCAACATAAGTTCGGCCAAGCTGCGCATTTACGGCAGCAATACGGAAAGTACAGCAAACATTAGTATTTCATGTTACGGTGTTAACAATGACACCTGGACAGAAAGTGGAATTACTTATAGTAATGCTCCTGCAGCCTTAACAACTCCATCGGGTTCAGCAGGCGTTACCAATATGGCGCAATACTATGAGTTAGATGTAACAGATTATGTTAAGACACAGTTTGACGCTGATAAAGTTGTAAGTTTTTTAGTAAAAGATCCCGCAAATCAAAATAAAAATCTGGTTTTTAACAGTAAAGAAAATAATACAAACCGTCCACAACTCGTCATTGACACAACCCGAAGTGCAGTAGGTCAGAGTAATGCTCTATTATTTGTGGAAAATTTAGATAAATTCCCTTCTAATGATCATTTTGTATTTTCCAGAGTGCAAATCCCTTGGACGAGAGACAGTGTTTACTATAATGCCAATCATGACTCATTAACGGTAAGAATTCATAATAAAGGAATTAATTCCCTTATTATCAAGAACCTTAGTTTGTCTAATGATACTACATGGAAATTTGCTAAGCTAAAAGGATATACTTATGTTCCGGCTACTTCATTACCGCTTACTATAAGTTCAGGATCTTATGCTGATTTAACTGTAAAGTTTGTAGCAGCAGATGCAGGTACAAGAGTGAAGATTTTACATGATACTCTTACTATAGTTTCAAATGATGATAAATTTCCTTCAAAATCTGTTTTTTTTGATGGAATATGGCAGAAAAAAGGTGAAGACAGCAATGAGCCCTGGGTACAGGAGATAATAACTGCATTCGGCTTTAAAACTAGAACTGGTTTTGGGCATACTGATGGTAATTACGGTGATAGCACTAAACTAAAAGGAGATGAAATACGCCCTTCTTATTTTTTACGCGCAGACACCTCAAGGCCTGTTGCAATCACGCAAATGAGCGCCTATCATGGATGTTGTACTGCAACCGAAAAAATCATGTGGTACGCTAAGGGATCAGATATTTTGACAACTGTTTTTACCCATATTGGACGGGACGGCCAAACTGTTTTGCCTCGCAAAGGTTCTGCCACTCCTGCCGCCGGAGTTATCTCTCCAACAAAAGCTTTTGGATTTAAGGTTGGATCAAAAGACTATACAGATGCAAGTAAAAATCCCGGAGGTAAAATAGGTATTCGTGTTTGGAAGGCTTTTGATGCTGCAGGTAAGATTATCCCTAATGCTTATATTATTTCCAATGATTATTTAGGCTCTGAGTACACTAATTTTGACTATAATGATAATACCTTTTTTGTTACAAATGTAAAACCTGAAAAAGGAACTGCTTATTTCTCAGCATTAACTTCTGCTCCTTCAGCTTTAGATTTCGGCGAAAAGCTTTTGCAAAGTGCTAATTCTCTTACGTTAAATCTGTCAAGCCTTGGTCAAAACTATGCTGATGGTTCTAAAGACCCGGCAATAACTGTCTCTTCTGTTGCGATAGTTGGAGAAAATAAATCAGAATTTTCTGCTGTTATGCCCTTGAAAACCACTTTATACCCACAAGAAAATTCTACTCTCACCTTACAGTTCAATCCAGCTTCAGAGGGATTAAAAATCGCTGATCTATTAGTATATTATAATAATTCTCAATCACCTCTCCGTGTGCCCCTTTATGGGATTGCAAAAGCCACGAGCACTGCAGTAACAGCCAATTATCGTATTAATAGCGGCTCTGTAGCTCCCATAACTATTAACGGAAAAACATGGAGTGCTGATAATCAATTTTCTTTTGATAATCTTGAACCCTATACAAATAGCAAGCTGACAGAGATTGCCGGCACAGATGAAGATTCTTTATACTTAAAAGAACAATCTTCAAACGGAGACAAAAAGCCTTTCAGGTATGAATTTCCTGTTGCAAATGGTAATTATGTGGTTCGATTACATTTTGCTGAGATTTATTGGGGAGCACCGGGCAGTGGAATAGAAGGGGGAGCAGGTTCAAGAGTAATGAGCGTTTCTCTGGAAGGGCAGTTACGATTAGTAAATTTTGATGTGACACAGGAAGCAGGCGGAGCAACAGCGATTATTAAAAATATACCGGTAACCGTGACTGATGGTAAACTCAATATTGACTTTTCTGCGACTGTAAACAGGCCAATGGTTGTAGCTGTAGAAGTATATAGTTTTCGTGCTTCTGCTGCCGCCAGACAAATGGTAAATAATATTGCCCCTGTTGAAGATAACCATAAAAAAGCAAGAATTTATCCCAACCCGGTTCATAAAATGCTTAGGGTACAATTTCCAGCTAACTATTCAGGAAGTTCTATCCTGCAAATTGCAGATGCAGCAGGCAGAATATACGAAATAGGTAAAACACAATTACAACCGGGAGGATCAAATATTGCGGTAAATATTTCGAACTTATCCTTAAAACCCGGATTTTATTACTTGAAAATACTTTCCGCGACAAAAACTGATATAATTAAATTGATTGTCGAATAGGAAATTGTTTGACAATTTAGAATAAACGCCATTTACAAATTAAAAGTAAATGGCTTTTATTATTTTATGGGCGTAAAATTTAGTAGTATTTTATCGTTAGAATGCTTAATCACCTTCATTCCAATTCTAAACATTCTTATTTTTTATATACTTCTTTGTAATATGGAAGGTTTAAACTATAGTAAATCCTATCCGTCTGATTATATAACTAATAATAATACCCAGAATTGTTTTTTAGCAGAAATAATATAAAAAGCCTTAATAATTAATGAGATTAAAGAGTCTTTAATTATCATTTAACAATTCTGAAAAAATCTTTTCTATAAATTTCATGTCTTAAAAGCATGTCTTACTATAATTATTATAAATAATGCCACTCAGTTAGTGGTTCACCTGCTTCAGCTTAATTTAGTTTGTATTATCAAATTAAATTGCGTACTTAGAGTTTTAATTATGGTATGTATTTCAATATTCCAATATTTTGGTTCAGGTCTGATAAATTATTAAAAAAAAAATATGGATAAAAATTACTATTTCTTGAGACAGCAACTATTAAGATTTGTTCTGAAAGTTGGTTTTGCCAGTTTTCTTTTATTTTCTGCTTATTCTCGGGTTTCAGCTCAATCTACTGTTACCGTTCTTCCCCTAGCCGATGCTTTTGTCAGGAACGGAAGTTATGCAGCGAATAATTATGGCTCAGATACTGCTTTAATTGTAAAAAGTTCTACTGCGAGTGGGTATTCACGCTCATCTTACCTTAAATTTTCCCTCAGCGGTATAAGTAATGTAAGTTCTGCCAAGTTAAGGATCTACGGTCGCAATGTAGAGAATACTTCAGGCATTAATATTTCAACGTACGGGGTAGATAATGATTCCTGGACGGAAAGCGGAATTACTTTTAATAATGCACCGCCCGCCTCCACCTCTGCTTTGGCTTCTGTAAGTGTTACTGACAGGGCGATGTATTATGAGTTTGATGTTACTGATAATGTCAAAACTCAGGTTGCAGGTGATAAAGTTGTAAGCTATTTAGTAAAGGATCCAGCTACTCAAAATAACAACCTACCTTTTAATAGTAAAGAAAATAGTCAAAATAAGCCGCAATTGATCGTTGAAACATCATCGGGTACGGTAACTCAAAGTAATGTTAAACTATTTATTGAAAACCTGAATAAATTTCCTTCAAACGATCTTTTTGTATTCTCAAAAGTTCAGGTTCCCTGGAGCAGAGATGGTAAGTATTATAATGCTAATCATGACTCTTTGACTGTAAGAATTCATAATAAGGGAATGAATACTTTAATAATAAAAAATCTTGTTTTATCTAATAATACCACCTGGAATTTTGTTAAGCTTAAAGGAGTTGATTATGTTCCATCCTCATCATTACCTCTAAGTATAGGTTCGGGAACTTATGCAGATCTGACAGTAAAGTTTGTAGCAGTTGACCAGGCTACCAGAGTTAAGATTTTACGTGATACACTCACTATAGTTTCAAATGACGATAAGTTTCCTTCAAAACAAGTCTTTTTTAGCGGGATATGGCAGAGAAAAGGTGAATCGAATAATGAGCCTTATTCACAGGAGATAATAACTACTTTTGGATTTAAAACTTTAACAGGTTTTAGTCACACAGATCCTAATTACGGTGACACTAACAAGTTAAAAGGAGATGAAATACGCCCTTCATATTTTGTACGGGCAGATAATGCCAGACCGGTGTCAATAATACAAATGGGTGCTTATCATGGATGCTGCACTTTCACGGAAAGGATTATGTGGTATGCTAAAGGGTCTGAAACTGTAAATACTGTTTTTACACATATTGCAAAAGATGCTCAATCTCTTCTGCCTCGTAAGGGCACACCCGCTACTCCTGCTGAAGGAACTTTCACTCCCGCAACGTCTTTCGGTTTTAAGGTAGGAGGCAAGGACTATACAGATGCCAGGAAAAATCCGGGAGGTAAAATTGGTATTCGTGTCTGGAAAGCTTTGGATGCAGCAGGTAAAATTATTCCTAATTCTTACATCATTTCAAATGATTATCTAGGCAGTCAGTATACCAATTATGACTACAATGATAATATGTATTTTGTCAGAAATGTGAAACCCGAGAAAGGATCTGCATTTTATTCAGCCTTAAAGGCTGCTCCTTCAGCTTTAGATTTCGGGGAAAAGCTTTTGCAGAGTGCTAATTCCCTTACGCTAAATCTTTCAAGCCTGGGGCAAAACTATACTGATGGTTCTCAAGACCCTGCAATAACTATATCTTCTGTTGCAATTGTTGGAGAAAATAAATCTGAGTTTTCTGCAACTATGCCTGTAAAAACCATCCTAAATCCGCAGGAAGGTACTACACTAACGGTAAAATTCAATCCTGTTTCACAGGGATTAAAAATTGCTGATTTGCTGATCAATTACAATAACTCCCAACCCCTTCGTGTGCCATTATATGGTATTGCAAAATCTTCCGGTACTACCGTTACTGCAAATTACCGGATTAACAGCGGTTCTGCAACTTCTATAACGATAAATGGTAAAATATGGAGTGCTGATAATCAATATTCCTTTGATAACCTTGAACCTTATACGAACAGTCAGTTAACTCAAATTGCCGGAACCGATGAAGATCCCTTATATTTGAAAGAGCAGTCTTCAAATGGAGACAAGAAGCCATTTAGGTATGAATTTCCTGTTAGCAATGGTGATTATGCAGTCCGACTCCATTTTGCCGAAATTTATTGGGGAGCACCCGGCAGTGGTTTTGCCGGAGGAGCAGGTTCAAGAGTGATGAGTGTTTCGCTGGAAAACCAGCTACGTTTAATAAATTTGGATGTGTCACAGGAAGTAGGCGGAGCAACGACACTTGTTAAGAATATACCTGTAACAGTTACCGACGGTAAGCTCAGCATTAACTTTTCCGCCTCTGTGAACAGACCAATGGTTGTTGCTGTAGAAGTATATAGCTTCCGTTCTTCTGTGGCAAGACCAGCTGATTTTGTTGAAAACAGTTTTAAAAAGGTAAGAATTTATCCTAATCCTGTACAAAATACGCTTAATATTCAATTTCCCACTAACTATCATGGAAATTGTAATTTGCAGATCGTAGATGCTGTAGGAAGAATATATAGTATTGGTAATACTAAATTATTATCTGGAGGATCAAATATGCAGGTAAATCTCTCCAACTTATCTTTAAAGCCCGGATTTTATTATTTAAAAATAGTTTCTGATACAAGACCAGTTGAAGTACTTAAATTAATTGTTCCTTAATGATCTAAAAGAAATAACTTCACATTTTATAGTGTGTAACTACAAAATTGATAAAGGGTGGTCATTTGACCACCCTTTATCAATTTATCCTGGACAACCATGCTTCGTAGTCCTGATTTGTAAGTAGTTTGTATATAATTATAATTTCTTTTACTGTTTCAGCTGGTATGGCTTTGCTGAAGAGCGATAGGTTGAATATTTATAATTTCTTTTATTTTCACTCTCGAAAAAAATGCTGACTGCTTTTGATTCTTTCTCAAAATCCTAAACTGTGCAATGCTTTACCAAATCATCAAAATGAATTTTTTTATCAGAAGTTCGTAACAAAATTTTTTGCAGCAGCTTCTCAAATTTCCTCATTCCTCAATTTATAACAAACTCTTTACTTTTTCAATTACCTGTGGCAAATTGCTTGCATCCTGCCCGCCTGCTGTTGCAAGTGTCTTTTGTCCGCCTCCACCACCTTTTATCAATGGAGCGATATGTTCTTTAATGATTTTGGTTGCATCAAGATTTTTTTCTGCAGCCACTTGTTCATCTATCATAATTGCTACATTCGCTTTACGTTCGACATTTGCAGCCAATACAACTAAATAATTTTGCATCAATTGCTGCTTTAGGTGCATGCATAGTTTTTTTAAACTGTCTCCACTATTTGCATCAACTATTCGCCCAAGAAATTTAATCTGGTTTACTTGTTCAACCTGGTTTAATAAATCAGCTTTTATAACTAAAAGTTGCTTAGTCTCAAGGCTTTCCATTTTTTTCTTTAAATCTGTATTTTCTGATTGCAGGTTTTCAATTGCTTTTTTTACCTCTTTTGGATTTTTGAGTGTTTCTTTTATTTCCTGCAAAGCAGTAAATAGTTCCGATACCCAATCTTCTGCGACTTTACCGCTAACCGCTTCTATTCTTCTTACACCTGCAGCAACAGCGCTTTCATGTTTTATTTTAAAGAAGCCAATTTCACCTGTATTACCAACGTGTGTTCCTCCGCAAAGTTCTATTGAATAACGCGGATCCATAATTACAACTCTTACGATGTCGCCGTATTTTTCTCCAAACAAAGCCATAGCGCCCATTTCAACCGCTTCTTCTTTGCTCATTTCTTTAATTACAACCGGCACATTCTCTCTTATCTTCTCATTTACAATTGCTTCAATTCTGGCAATTTCTTCGTCTGTAACTTTTGCAAAATGTGAAAAATCAAATCTTAAATGTTCAAAATTCACCAGACTTCCCTTTTGAGCAACGTGCGTTCCCAATACTTGTCGTAAGGCTGCATGCAGTAAGTGAGTTGCACTATGATGAACTTCTGTATTTCGTCGTAATGTTTTATTTACCCTGGCAATAACATTTCCATCAATTTCCTTTGGTAATTCTTCAGTGAAATGGATAGTAAGATTGTTTTCTTTTTTGGTATCGATTACATCAATGATTTGTTCTCCAAACATTAACTCGCCTTTGTCTCCAACCTGCCCGCCACTTTCGGCATAAAAAGGTGTAGCATTTAAAACCAGTTGATAAGCTTCTTTGCCTTTTGCTATAACCTTTCGGTATTTTATAACCTTGCTTTTTACCTGCAGCATATCGTAGCCGATAAATTCCCTTGCAGACTCTTCATTCAATACAATCCAATCTGCAGTATCTATTGCGGTTGCTGCACGACTTCTTGTCTTTTGTTGTTGTAAAGCAGCTTCAAATTCTTCCCTGTCAACAACCCAACCAATCTCTCTTGCCATCAAGCTTGTTAAATCAATAGGAAATCCATAAGTATCACTTAGTTCGAAAGCAATTTCTCCAGAAATAATCTTTTTATTTACTTTATCCTTATACTTTTCTTTTAGTTCAAGAGTTTCTCGTATGTCAGCTTCAGGATCATCAATTTTGATTACAACTCTTCCTATGGGTGACACTTCAGTTGTATATGCATTAAACTTTTTTATACCTACTCCCAATGTTCTCAAAAAACCTTCTTCTTCTTCCTTAACCACCTTTGTTACAAAACTTATCTGAGAATCTAATTCAGGAAAAACATTTTCGAACTGTCCTCCTAATATCGTCATTAACTGATATAGCAGTGGCTGTTTATAATCAAGATAAGAATAATAATATCTTACCGCCCTTCGAAGAATTCTTCTAATAACATATCCTGCGCCTGTATTTGAAGGCAATTGTCCATCAGCAATTGTAAATGCTATTGCACGAATATGGTCGGCAATTACCCTGAAGGCTATGTCTTGTTTATTATCTGTATTTGTGTATCTCTTACCGGTTATTTTTTCAACTTCTCTAATGGTGCCTGAAAAAAGATCTGTATCATAATTACTGTTCTTTTGTTGCAAAACACGAACTAATCTTTCAAGCCCCATTCCTGTATCTACATGTCTTGCAGGTAAAGCTTCAAGACTCCCGTTTTTCAACCGGTTAAATTGAATAAACACATTATTCCATATTTCTATCACTTGCGGATGATCATTGTTTATCAGTGTTTTTCCATCTACGACTTTCCTTTCTTCATCACTCCGGCAGTCAACATGTATTTCTGTACATGGTCCGCAAGGGCCGGTATCACCCATTTCCCAAAAATTATCTTTTTTATTTCCAAATAAAATTCTGTCTTTATTAATTACTTTTCTCCATTCATTATAAGCTTCTTCATCTTTGGGTAGATTTTCTATTTCACTTCCTTCAAAAACCGTAACATACAGACGGTCTTTATCCATCTTGTAAACCTCTGTCAGTAATTCCCAGCTCCATCCAATAGCTTCTGCTTTAAAATAATTACCAAAGCTCCAGTTACCCAGCATTTCAAACATGGTGTGATGATAGGTATCAACACCAACCTCTTCAAGGTCGTTATGCTTACCACTTACACGCAAACATTTTTGCGTGTCTGCTACACGAGGATTTTCTGGTTTTCTGTTTCCTAAAAAGTAATCTTTAAACTGGTTCATACCGGCATTGGTAAAAAGCAGGGTAGGATCGTTTTTTACTACAATAGGCGCGGAAGGAACAATAAGATGTTTCTTTTCAGCAAAAAAGTTTAAAAAGGCGTTTCTAATTTCAACACTTGTCATCATAATAACCAGGAATGTTTATCTATCTCAATTTATATTTGTAACCTTTCGAAGCAAGGGGCGTAAAGGTAGGAAATGAAAAGAGTTCTGCTGGTTACTGGCATTATAAGTTTCAGTATCAGACTGGTTAATTGCAGTTATTATTAACTAAACTGTCGAATTAAGAAGAAGCTGATTTGCAGAAAACAAGAAAATACGACAACTTGAAGAAGATAAAATATTTCTATAACACCCATACATTGCGGTACGAAAAGCTTACCATTCCTTTACGGGTTAAGCTATTACGGGTGTTTGGATTTATTGCTGCAGCTCTTGTTTCTGCAGCTGTAATTGTCTGGTTTGGCTTTCGCTATATTGGTTCTCCCAGCGAGCGTATTCTTCGTCTCCAAATAGAAGACTATGAAGCTAATTATACGCTGATAAATCAACGTATTCAGCAACTGTAGCAGCAAATGGCTGAACTGGAGAAGAGAGACAATAAGGTTTACCGCGCAATCTTTGAGGCTAACCCTATACCTGATAATGCACGGGCAACACAAATTAAAAAGTCGCAGGAAATATCAGTGATACAGCGGCTAAGTGAAGGACAGCTTATAAAAAGCATATCTGAACAATTGAATAATCTTACTTCCAGAGTCAATTTTCAAAGCAAAAGCTACAGTGAAATAGATGAAATGGTGCGAGGTAAACAGAAGCTATTATCATCTATTCCGGCTATTCAGCCTGTGAGTAATAAAGAACTTACCCGTATTGCATCAGGCTTTGGTTCCCGGATAGATCCTGTTTATAAAGTTACTAAATTTCACGCAGGCCTTGATTTTGCCGCTCCCCAGGGTACACCTATTTATGCCACAGCTAATGGACGCGTAAAAAGTGCAGGACTTGATGAGGGAGGTTATGGTAAGCATGTGATTATTGATCATGGTTATGGTTATGAAACTTTATACGGGCATATGATACGGGTAAAAGCCAGGAGAGGTCAACCTGTAAAACGGGGAGATTTAATAGGGTGGGTGGGAAGCACAGGCAAAAGCACCGGTCCGCATTGTCATTACGAAGTGCATAAAAATGGTACATCTGTAGATCCTGTTTATTTCTTTTATAATGATTTAACCCGAGCAGTTTGACATGCTTGTGAAACTTGCAGCGACCAGTAATCAAAGCCTCGATTAAGAAGCAGTTTAAGTATTTTTGTTTAGTCATAGAAACAAGCATTAAACCTTAGTTTTGTTTATTCGAATAAAAGATTAATTGCTTTACTTGATTGCTTTATCTGATGATTAATAAAAGAGAGGCTTAACCTCGCTCTCATATTACACCCCGCTTCTGTTAAGTCATTATCTTTATAAAATTATTCAATAGAAGTATCTATGAAAAGAACATTTTCGACCAATGTAAATAGCAATGCTGTAAACTTTTGGTTGTTTTATATTGAGGGTAGCAATAGGATTATTTATGCTTACTCATGGCCTACCAAAACTGCAAATGCTGATGTCTGGAAATATTAAGTTTGCTGATCCGTTTGGTATCGGGACAACTCCTTCCCTCATACTATCTGTTTTTGCTTAGTTCGTCTGTTCAGTTTTATTAATTCTAGGAGTGGCTACAAGACTCGCAACTATTCCTCTAATGATAAATATGCTTGTTGCAATACTTTATGCTCACTCAACACAACCTTTTGCAAAAAAAGAATTGGCCGTAGTTTACTTTCTCATTTTTTTTGGCTTTCTTATTTTAGGTGCAGGTAAGTATTCGGTTGATCATTTGATTGGAGGAAAGAGTAAAAGAAGATAAGAACAACAGACAGAATATAGCTCTGGTGTTGATGATACTGCTATGATTTTTTATTTTTTATTCTAATAATTTTCTTATAGCTTCATAATATTTCTCAAAGCCAAAAGCTTTAATTGCTTCCTGCATTGCTTCAGCTATTTGCTTTGTACATAAGTTACCAATGCTTCCCTCATGCCTATGATTAACCGAAGCAGAATATTCAAACCTGCCTTCTTCAATAGATAGTCCAACTTTTTTGTAAGC
>JAABUS010001868.1_pt1 | contig 43007 bp, 36 predicted proteins | sample 5560161 | NCBI WGS metagenome assembly JAABUS01 (sample SAMN10711885, study PRJNA513376) | rock metagenome | isolation source: Antarctica rocks | place: Antarctica: Victoria Land, Trio Nunatak nord | collected 2016-01-04
AAGAATACTTAAGAATTAAAGAAAAATTTTATAAATTGTTAAAATCTTTTATAATAATTTTAAATATAAAACTTAATAATTAATTAAAGTTAAAAGAAACTTTAAGTTGTTTAAAATTAACGTTTAAAAAAAAATTATTTATAAATAATTAAGTAACTTATTTATGTTTATTCTTCTTAAGTTCTTTAATATCTTTAAACTCTTAATATATTATATTCTTTTAATAAAACTTAATTAATTTTTGTTATTATTGCAATTAAGTTACTTTAATTAAGATTTTGCTTAACTTAAAACAAAAATAAGTATATTCTTTGCAAACTTATTCTTATTTAATTTCTAAAATAGTTAAATTATATTTATAATCTAAACGTATATATTTAATATAACAATTAAAGTTATTTTCGATATAACATTTTATAAAGCGATTAAAACAATGCTTGCAAAAACGTATAATTAAACTATTATTATTTCTTAGTTTCTTTAATTGATAACAATACTTTAAAATAAAACTTAATAATTTAAATATACAATTCGAATGCATAGGAATAATAATTTCTAAGAATAAAAATTGTAAAGAGAATCTAATGTTAGACTACAATTAGTCTTAATAAGAGCTAGATTAAGCATAATATAATTAATAGAATATAATAGATTCTAATCTACAAGATTACAATTATATATATTAGAATTATGCTAAAGCAAGTTATAGAAATCAAGTAAACCAAGATAGTAAATTAGATAAACGAGAAATTCAAAGTTAAAGAGCGAGGTTTACGAAGATACAAAGATTATATATATAGAGAAAAGAGAAACGCTAAGCTCGATAGAGTCTTAAACTCGCTTTAGAGCGTGCGAGCTAAGTACGCTTGTAACATTATTCCCTTCTCTTAGCCAAGCAATGATCTCATTGCTTCAATTAGCTTCTTTCTTTCTTGTTCGTTTTATCGAACGTTTCAAGCTTATTCCATCGAGCGTCTTAAGCTCATTTCATTAGGCGTTCCAAGCCTATTCCTTCTTGTCATATCGAAGAGCGTTTCAAGCTTATTTCATTAGGCGTTCCAAGCCTATTCCTTCTTGTTGAATGTCATTGAAGCAGGCTCACTTCTGGTTCAGGCCTACTACATAGTAGGGCTTGTTCTTTTCATGTCATTGTAGCAGGCTCACTTCGGTTGCCGTTCAAGCAGGCTAACTATCGGGTGACGAGCTTAGTCGATGAGGTCAATCGTTGTCTTTTGGTTCGTGTCTACTACACGCATGTAGCAGGGCTTGTTCCGTTCGTGCCTACTACACGCATGTAGTAGGGCTTGTTCCGTTCGTGCCTATCGCATTCGGTAGGGCTTGTTCTTTCGAATGACGGGCTCGACGACGAGGTCAATCGTTATCTGCCCTTGTAGCAGGCTCACTATTGGGTGACTGGCTCGACGACGAGATCAATCATTATCTGCCTTTGTAGTAGGCTCACTTTCTTGTCATTTAAGCAGGCTCTTTCTATCTAGCTTCAAATATTCAATTGTGGACGAGTTCCAGCTCATATCTTCGTGTTTCCAGGCATATAGTATATGTTCTGTCCCCTCGAGGCATATAGTATACGTTCTACCCTGTCTGCAGTACATATCATCTTTGCTGTTGTCGTCAATGTCGTGAATAGAGGTAAATCGTAGAAGGTACGAATAAGAGAAGGTTCGTTGTTGAATCGGGTGGGTTGCCATTGAAGCAGGCTCACTGTCGATCCGTTCCTACTACACGCATGTAGCAGAGCTTGTCTTCGATTCGTGCCATTCAAGCAGGCTCACTTCTGATCAATCGGATCTGATCGACTTAGGGTCGGTTCTTGCCTTTCAAGCGAGCTAGCTATCGGGTGACTTGCTTGGTGACGAGGTCAATCGTTTATCTGCCTTTGTAGCAGGCTCACTTTGGATGACGAGCTCAATTAAGAGGTCACTTCGTGTCGTTCTATGCCATTGTAGCAGGCTCACTTCTGGTTCAGGCTTACCGCATTTGGTAGCGCTCGTTTCGTTCATGCCATTGTAGCAGGCTCACTTCGAGTGCCGTTCAAGCAGGCTCACTATCGGGTGACGGGCTCGATGACGAGGTCAATCGTTCTCTTGCCATTGTAGTAGGCTCACTATCCTTGTCATTCAAGCAGACTCTTTCTATCTAGCTTCAAATATTCAGCGGTGGACGGGTTTCAGCTCATATCTTCGTGGTTTCAGGCATATAGTATATGTTCCATCCCCTGTCTTGAGGCATATAGTATACGTTCCATCCTGTCCCCAGTACATATCATCTTGCTGTCGTCGTCAATGTTGTGAATAGAGATAAATCGTAGAAGGTACGGATAAAAGATGGTCCGTTGCTGAATCTGGTTTCGGATGCCGTTCAAGCAGGCTCACTATCGAGTGACTGGCTTAGTCGGCGAGGTCAATCGTTCTCTTGCCATTGTAGCAGGCTCACTTCTGGTTCAGGCTCACCGCATTCGATGACGCTTGTTCCGTTCGTGCCATTGAAGCAGGCTCACTGTTCCGGTTCCTACCTACTACACGCGTCGCATTGCTTGTTCTGTTCATTGATCGTCTCAATGACGAGGTCAATATCGGACGCGCCTTTGTAGCAGGCTCACTGTTTGATCAATCGGGTTTGATTAATCCAGGGTCGGTTCGTGCCTGCAACGCTCGCACTCGCAGGGCTTGTTCTGTTCATACTGTCGAAATTTCTGGGTCCGACTTCTGGTTTCCGCCTACTACATGCCTGTAGCAGGGCTTGTTCCGATCGCGTCTACCGCATTCGATAGCGCTCTCTGTTCATGCCTACCGCGTTCGGTAGGACTTGGTCAGTTCGATGGCGAGCTCAGTCAAGAGCTCAGTCGAGGGGTCGATTCGGTTCGATGGCTAGCTCAGTCAAGAGCTCAGTTCGAAGGGTCAATTCAACTCTGCAACGCGTCGCTGGCAGAGCTTTGCTTCCGTTCCTTTCAAGCGTAGGTAAAGCGAACCACTATCGTGTGGTATGTACGGAGCTTTGAATAATGTTAGGACCATGCCAGAGCGAGTCATAGAGATCAGGTAAACCAAGATAGTGAACCAGGTAAACGAGGGATTCAAAGCTAAAGAGCGAGGTCTACGAAGGTGCGAAGGCTATATGTACAGAGGGAAGGGGAGCGCTAAGCTCGATAGGGCCTTAGGCTCGCTCCAGAGCGCGCGGGCTAAGCACGCTCGTAACAACATGCTAATGATTCGCTATATAGAATCATTAGAATCATGGAGCGATTCTCATGATTCAGGGTCTGGGTCGACGGGTTCGACCAGCGACTCAGGCGATCGCACGAATCTTCTATGTCTATATAATGAACAGTGTTTCCTTAGATAGAAGCTTCGTGCTCAACTCATGTAAGTAGATGAATATATATTATATTGTCTCAGCTATCTACAGACCTCAGTCTAGTAATAGTGATTGCTATTTGATCTCTGTATATATCTTGTGTTGTTATAGGGACAATCGTTACACATGAGATGAACGATTTGAACTCATGACTCACCCCTTATAACTATTATGCAGCTGAGAATATTCCTGATGATGAGTATGAAGCGTACTTGACCATCTTGCCATCACGCTATGACGATGTTACGAAGCGTGCCGGCATTCCATCTATTCGAGCCCTTCCGGTACTAGCCTACTTCGTCCCTTTGTTTCGCCCTACTATAGATACAGCTCGGAACCCTTTGCTTCCTTCTGTATTCTTAATATTCTAGTTATAGCTACCTCTATTGATCAAACATTCTACCCAGCTACGCACTACCTCGCTGCAGTGTGGTTAGATTCTAGGCACGGTCCCAACAGACGACATCATCAGCTGGTGGCGAGATCATCAAACAACTTATTCAAAGCTAACTCAAATGACATTCGACCTCATCGTCGTGCCTGCTATGTTGGCTGAATGCAAACGTGTATTCAGCCAAGCAAAGTTAACGACGAGTCATCAAAGAAACAGATTGCTTGAGACCATGGTTGATGCAATTTAGTGCTTGAAGAATTGACTGTGAAACAGAGTGCATTCGCTGATGAGAGAGAAAACAAAGTGATGAGTCTTATTGTGCGCTTCTCAGAGCACTGAGGCTTCATTCAGACGAGTGAAGGTTATTCAATTTGGTCAGTTCAGTCAACTCAATTCAACTCAACTCAATTCTACTGTTCATCTCTTAACTCACTCAATTTTGAGCCAGAATTAAGTTGAGTTGAGTTGTTAGAATCACTGAATGTCGGTAGTTTGCTTCGAAATTAATGTATCTAGACATTGAACATACAAGGTACTTCGTAGTAGGTACACAATTGAAATTGAACTATGAATCAATTGAACTGACTGCTATTCAGGAAGTTCCAGTCTATACCTCTGATATGAAGCACTAACAAGCTCCTTCAAAGCCTTAACAAGTCATCTATTGAAGCGAAGCGTGCAACTGATCACTTATATCTACTTGGCCCCCGCAGCTCTGAAACATCGTCTAGTCCACGTTGGATAATTAATATCGTACTATCAAGTCGACTTCGCCGCTTTTTACCGTAGCAGTCGAAACGGTTCGTAAGCACTAAGGTCCATAGCCCGAGAAGTGCACTCATGTAAATGGCATGCCCTGGTCTTTCCCGGCAAGCATCCTTCAAGGCCCATTCGCTGACCTCTTTTGTCTTAATTACCCGACGCTTACAAGATTATTCACCGACACGGTAATAGCAAGCAACAACTCTCGTCGCCTTGCAAGCACATAGGTATTGCCATAAATGCGACAAAGGAGCTTGGTATCACCATAAGTATCAGGCACTCCACACAAGCCGGGATAATTGTTAACCTTCCATCCAATGCACCTTTTCAGTTACGGATCGTTACTGGTATTGGCGGCCGGGACATGGTCCGCAGGCCCAGCCCTGGGCTATTCCGAATGCAAATGCGCAAGTTACCTCGAACCTAATTTGATCACAGCTTTAGTAACCATCTCTTTTAAAGACCAAAAGACGCATGTTGGCCTTCGAGTGCAGATTTCGACGCCCTTAATCACACAGTTTCCGGCCGCCTTATCCGTGCCGTACCTCCCGGATCCGTTTGCTATCCTGATCAACAAGACTATAACGAGGAACAATGCAAATTTGTTCTGCAGAAGTGGCTGAGTTCCAGCTTTCACGCCAACGACCCGATTAGTATCGCTTTCCCCAAGTGGGCAGGGAGTCCATGCCCGCCCATTTTCCCGAACGGGACCAGCGTCAACGGTTACGCAAATGGAGGCCAAAAAGGTTTCCCGTCATGCTCATTAGGTGGGTATCCGGTGTATTCCTTGAATGCTACGAATATCGAGGATATCCAGGCAGTTGTCCGATTTGCCAAAGAAAAGAATATCCGCCTGAACATCAAGTCGACGGGGCATTCAGTAGAAGGTCGGAGCACAGCCCCAGACAGCATATCGTAAGAGTCTTCGAATAATACGACATATGATTCTCTCTCTGACTTATTGCAGGATCTGGACTCACCACTACCGATCGAGCGAATACCATGACAGCTTCCGGCCTGAATCTTGTCCGTCCTCCTACCCAGAGCATATGGCCATCTCACTAGGAGCCGGTGCCCGTCTACGTGAGATATATGAATTTGCACATGAGCACAACGTGGTCGTAGTTGGAGGGTCCACCGAGGATGTCGGCATTATGGGCTGGTTCACAGCAGGTGGTCACGGCCCGCTTACCAGTCTGTTCGGACCTGTTCGGACAAGGTTCAGACAATGTCTTGCAAGTCACTCTCGTGACACCAGACGGAAAAGTTGTTACTACGAACGAATGCCAGAACTCTGATCTATTCTGGGCGATCAGGGGAGGCGGAGGTGGGACTTTCGGCGTCCTCACGCATGTCACAATGAGAGCTTACCCGTCTCCAAGCGCCGTAGCCCATCAGATCATCGTGGTTGCCAACGATAACGACGATGGGGTCGGCTTCTGGGATACACTTGCCGGGATATACAGTCTCCTTCCGGATCTAAAAAGACAAGGGTTCGCAGGAAACATTTTCATGGACCGTCCCCCACTCGTTCCCCGACGGACTCTATCCTGGAACCTCAACCTTATAATTCCCGAATCTACCGATGATCACTCGCTTGAGGCACGGCGTGCTCTGGCGCCTCTGCTCTCATATTTGGATTTGCAAGCCGCCTACGTGTCGTACAATTCCACGCTGACCTTCTACCCATCCTGGTTCCAGTCTTGGAATCACACGGTCCGCACAGAGCCTGGCGTTGTAGCTGCGAGTGGCATTGCAATGGCTTCACGTCTTATTCCAGGATCCGCTCTCACCAACTCCTCCTCTTTCCTGGTGAGCACTATCCAGTCGGCATGGGAGGTTGCCACAAGCGTTCGAAGTCCCACCTCTTTCCTGGCAACCACTCTGCAGTTGGTATCGGAGAGTGTCACCGGGTTTCAAGCTCATCTGGCCATCCACCAGCCATCGCCTTTCTCGCCGCATTTGTCAATATCACCCACTGCTGCGGAGCTCAACAGAACGTCACTCCCCTCCTTTTGGCGCACTGCGCCCCTGCAGCTCTTCACCGTGACGACTTTTCCAGACGATACCACGGAAGGTGATGAAAGAGCAGTGTTTGAAGATGTGACCAACCGACCGGGAAGGTTGCTAAAGGAGTTTGCACCTAACAGCGGGTCGTATTTCAATGAAGGTGACGCGTTTGATCCGGACTGGCAAGAGACGTATTTCGGTAGTCGTGAGAATTATGACGCATTGAGACGGGTAAAGAATTCGGTGGACCCGGATGGGCAACTGTGGTGTGTGAGCTGTGTGGGGAGTGAGTCGTGGAGGGTACAGGACGGCAGACTATGCCGGGTGTAAGCTCTAGAGTGTAAAGACTAGGTTCTTGGATTCCTCGCTTTCAGTTGTACGAGTTTGAAATGAATCTAGTTTAGGGTAGGACCTTTATTGTCTTTCATCCGGTCTACTTCGCATTCCATCGCTTAAACATATGGGAGAGGAACTGACTGTAACACACCTGAGTGGTCGAAGGAGTAGACCACTTTTGTTAACCACAAGCTATTGTCCTCAGATCTGTTTCCCAGTGCTCCTGTACTCTTACAAGGCATCCCATCTCCTCCAGACTAAACCACAAGTTGGCTTTCAAGTACACCACTTCATTGATTTCAAGCCATTCGACTACCTTCACTATTCGAGTACTGCCGCCCGGTGTCTACGCGTTGCCAGCATCTCTTCCCTGTACAGCCAGGCCATTCCGAGCATGACACCATTTCCCCCGACCAAAGTTAGGACGACCGCGAAGAAGCCAAGCTTCAGCCAGCCGTGGTGAATATATCCGGCCGCGCGCATATCGCTGAATAGTAGTCCAATCCAAAGAACATTTGGCAATGCAAAAAAAACCTGATCCCACTTCAACGTCTCGGCAAAGAGCTGCTCAAAGCCGAGGTGCTGCACGCCCTGGAGTACAGGGATGAAGATGTCCACTGGCGATGAAGCGCCGTACCAAAGTGCATATTGCCAGACGGCTGCGGAGAAGGCACAAAGAGGGATTATTGTTCTTCGGATTGTTGGCAGGTCCCGAGTGACGTTGTCGAGTCGGTCGTGGAGAGTCGTGCTGGGGAAGACGTTTCCAGACAGGCCGGCTTGTAAGATACAAATCCAGAGCGGGAATAGTTCCCACAAGTATGCCGCGGCGTGGCGGTATTCGGGTGTTGGGGCAAAATATGCTATGATAAAGGTTGCATAATGTGTGACCCCAAGGACTGGCAAGACGCTTTTCGTATAACTCAGGTCTGTCAGGCGCATGTCCCGTGCGTCAAATTTCGCCATTGAACCCGCGATATAATGCGCGAAATAGTACACTGGGACGAAAATGGCGATACCCTTCATGTTGAGGAGACCCCAGAGAACGGCACTTTGTATGCACGGTGTGTCAGTAGATATCAAGCTCATGCTAGATTAGAAAGCAAAACTCACCATTGCAAAAGAGTAAGTTGAAGGGAACGTCGAGAGGATTCGATAAGCATTATGGCGTACCATACGCCGTAGTCTGCAAAAAGACAAACATTCTGGAGGCGGAAAAACGCACGGCTGACGATGAAGCGCATTACCCCCGGACGTGAAAACTCGTTCACAATGGGGATTTTGTAGAATCGCTTCGGGATGTAGACCTCATGCTCGGTCCCATCTTCTTTCCAGCGGTATAGCCCTGTGGCGAGGATCTGAGCGGCCCCTTCAAGAGGGGCTACCGAAGCAATGGAAATAAAGCCAGCCAACCCCAGTATCAGGAGCGGAGATGCCCACAAGGCCCTTTTCAATAAGCTTTCGTGCCATCCAATCCCATGCTCAGGGTTGAACGGCATGGTACCTATCAGTGAACGCTTGGGTAGTGGGAGATACTCAATCCGCTCAGCACCCACTGCATCACCGCATAACTGGTCAGCTCGGGCGTCGCCGGCACGAGGAAAGAGAAGATAGACAAGTAGCCGGTCTGCGATGGTTCGAAACGCCTGCAAGCGAGTTAGAGATCCCGCTTCTTGAATAGTTGCAGTGGTGCGGACATGTCGGCTTTTTGTATCGAAATGACTTAGGGCAGTCTCTACTTGGCTGGTGGTAATGGGCTCTTTATCCAGGCGAATACTGTCCAAATTGTGTAAAAGATTCGCTAAGGCTGCAGCATGTTGAATTGCCAGCATACCACCGGACCCTGTTTGCGGTGTCATCTTGTGCGCTCCGTCCCCTATGACCACGAAGCGGCCGGCTGACCAATGGGCATAGTCAGCTTCCTCCAAAGGTACCAAAGTCACATTCTGCCGTCGACTCCAGAGGTCTCCCATCGTGATACCCCCTCGGACAGGGAGTTTGGAGTGTTGCTGGGCAAATTCAGCAGCCTCTACCTGACCGTACCGTGGGATCTCATCGTGTTTGTAGACTTTTGATAGCCGGCCGAACAGAAACCAGAAGATTTTCCCCTTGGAAGTGGCCACCGTGGTGGACACGTCTTTGGCAACTGTGTCGTCGCTGCATCCTGGGTTGTAGCCAGGGATAGAGGAGGATATACCGTACAGACACCGATACTCCGCCGTCATAGCTATTGAACTCTTAGTTGTCATATGTAGCATGAGAGCATATGTGAATAAATTCACCTTGTCGTTCACGCTGAACATCGAAATTCCCACATATTCCTTGCTCAACGGCCGCCCACATCTCGGAGCGTACCTTGCTTCTAACTCCGTCGGCGCCCACAACCAAGTCCCCCTGGTACATTGTCCCGTCGGTACAGATGACCATGATCTGCTTTGACTCTTGGCGTGAGTGCTCAATACGCACAACTGTTTTGCCTGTTTTGACGCAGTTCTTCCGGCACAGCTTGTTAAATAGAGCTCGAACCACATTCCGCCGCTCAACCAAACCAAAGGGGTAACCCATGCGAGATCCTACGAGCACTGCGGTATTGCTCCTGGCTGGGAGAAGAATCCGTCCCTGTCCATCGTGAACAGCGCTGCTGGAAACTGGGACTAATTGTTCCTCCAACTCATCGTACACGCCAAGTTGGTCAAGAATCCGGCTGCCGCCCGGCGCAAGAGCGATTCCCGCCCCCTGCCGAGGTGCGAGCTCGTCTCGAGCTTCAAGGACGGTGTACTGTATAGAAGACGGCGCGCTTTCGAGAGCCTTTGCGAGGCTGAGCCCCGCGATACCCGCACCGACAATGATAACCTTGAGGGGCGTCCGCTCGCTCGAATCAGATGGAGGCGCCGACTTGATCATGGTTGCACTGATCTACAGGTGAAACTTTACGAGCTTGACAAGTGGCCACCAGAGAGCATGATGAAGGTTTGCGATGGTCAGCCTCAACGTTGGGGCCATGACGGGTATACGGTGAGGACGACTGCTGATTGTTTCGCAAGCCATTTCCCAGTCTCACGGTCGATCCTGACACCACTGTTGGCCGTCCGTGAACGCTATGTTCATGAGGCACAATTCGGGAATTACTCGGTGATGTAGCACGGGAAATTCGGGGTTTGCGCCGGAAATGGTAATTGCTAACGAGCGACACAATTTGCTTTGCCGATCGGTCGGGGACTCGGGAATGGGATTGCCGGATCTTTGAGACGCAGATCACAGATGTGGATGACACGAGTCATGGGAAGAGAGACATAGGATCTCATGAATGAATCTGAGTGAGTTGCGATACTTTGGAAGAATCATCTACCTCACGAGAGAGGTGGGCGATGATATATCGGCTTTCTTCTTAGGCCACTGAAAGGCCAACCCACATCCACAAAACATGCTTGTAAAGTTTATAGGAGATCAAAGCTGTGAGAGATATATCTTGATATTTATTTGCCAAACAGTAAAGAAGCGTGAGTTGTTGAAAACAATTCAGACTGACAATGAAAGAAAGATTTAAGTAAAAAGAAAAAGTTAAAAATAGAAAATATTTTGAATGCCGGTCTATTTTAATAAAGAGTGAGAAACAATTTTGAGCCAGTCACAAAAGTTATAAATAACTATGTGACTAACAATTGCAGTATTGGAAGGTGTACGGAGAATGACACCAAATGTTCTCGGATTACGCTAACATCCCTAGTACAAATTTATAGGTAATATATTATATAGCGTCGGGAAAGATTACAGTCTCTCGGGAATTTTCTATTCTTTGACTCCATTCAGCAGCTTCCTAAGCTGCTTTCTCACTGTCATCGTCCATAATCATGCCTAATAAAGGAGGAATACGACGTCGGCTCAGAGATTTCAAGTTCTAGCCTTGGCAGAAGCCGGAATTGCGAAGAAAATGATAGCTGCAGCTGCTGGAATGACTGTATCCTCCATTTATCAAGTCATTGAAAAGGGTAAAGACCGTGGATATGATCAAGGATGAGTCTTCTGTTATGAAAATGGAGTACGTCGTCGATACGATGAGGTGGAAGTCAATGAGGAGGAAGTCGATGAGGTGGAAGCGGATGAGGTAGGAGGTTGATAAGGAGGGCTGGTAAACCTGGGGCGGGGACTGTATCTTTCTCGACGCTAAATAATATATTACCCATAAATTTGTACTAGGGATGTTAGCGTAATCCGAGAACATTTGGTGTCATTCTCCGTAAAGGATACTCGTGCTAAGCTGCCTATCTAGTGGAACATACACCGTAGCCCTTGACCGTGGTCAGCGTAGAGGATGTAGGATTAATAGTCCATATAGTCTGCATGGCAGACTATATGGGTCTCTCGGCAACCCCTGACGCTAGACCTAGGTGAGACAATGCAAGCAGCTAGACATCGCTTTCCAACACTCCCACTCGGTGGCGCTGCCTCCATTGGCTCCCACTGACAGCAAGTCCCAATTGACCAACAAAGCGCTCAAAGTTCTGTTGAGACAATGGCTTGGTCAATCCATCGGCCACCATGTCTTGGCTGGGCACATAGTCCGTCAGGTTCCTACAATAATACAATCAAGATCTAAGATACAACAGTGGCTGAATATTAACAAATAGTTGAGGACCACGGTGATAAAGTCAGCTCGTTAGCCTTTTCGGCAACAGGTGAGCAACTCGCATCAGGCTCAAACAATCGCACTAGGCTCAAACAATCGCACTATCAAAATCTGAGATACCGCGACAGGCGAGTGCGTACAGACACTTCAGGGTCATGATGGTTTAATCAAGTCAGTAGCCTTCTCAGCAACTGATGAGCGACTTGCATCAGACTCAGCCGATCAGACTGTCAAGATCTAGGATACAACCACAGGTGAATGCATTCAGACGCTTCACCCCAGCACAATATATTGTGATCCATCATTCGATCCTATTGACTTGTCGCTATGCTCTCATGGTTTGCGCATCAAGGTGAATGCCTCATATCGCTCCCTCATAGTGAAATTGGATGCTTCACCCGTTGCCACCACCGCTACTACTGCGACGGCCGAAAGTCCAATCGTCAAAAACCGAGATATCAAGTACGGCTACGGGTTCAGCACGGATAATTCTTGGATCACCCGTAATGGTCAGAATATTCTTTGGCTACCGCCGGAATTCCGTCCTGCCTGTTTTGTTATACGCGGCCAGACGGTGAGCATCGGTTGTTGATCAGGTCGGGTTCTTATTTTCGGTTTCTCGTCAGATGGATGATTTGGTGACTGTATATGCCGGAACCAGTTCCAAACGCCTACACGATGCTCTAAATATTGTCGTAGAACTAGTCAAAGACCACAATTCAGGTTTTGGCCCTCCTGCAGCATCTACCCTATAAGACAAAATGTCCAGACTGTTAAAAAATGTATTGGCAGCTCAGCAGCTATCGCTCCGCCGGCGCGTACCTCTCCTCCGGCGTGGCACCCGCCGCGAAGGGTCCACTGCTTCGGCCCCGAGATACGAGGTAATATCCAATTCCCCATCTTTCTTGATCAGAGCACTAATGTAAATGTGGGCACCTTTGCCGTCTTCAAGTCTACGATGCTGGTTCAGATGCTCTAGCACCTTGGGATACTCCCGTGCGTAATTACCACGGCCGCGTGCCTCCATCCAGTCTATCAGGTTCTCTGCCAACTCGCGGTCATTGGGACCATAGCCGCGAACGGGGGTGTAGAATTTGATATCTGGGATGGACTTGCCGGGGGCGATATCAAAATAGTAGATGTAGCTATGGAGAATCTCCGGCAGCTCGCCAAAGTTGTCTTTAGTCGCGGAGGTGTAGTGACTACTGGTGAACGGCGTTTCCTGGTCTTCCAGGAAGTCTGGGTCAAGACCCGAGACGGTGCAGATGAGGGAGCGCAGCTCCTGGAGATGCTCCTCGAGAACTGGCTTTCGGCCACCCACAGTCATGATGCGGCGCACACTAGCGAAGCTGCTCTGCGATGCAATGAAGTAGAGCTTGAGACGCGACTGGGACGGCTTCACGTTATCAACTGCAAGCATGCTGTATTGAGACAATGCGCTCAGTAATCATTTCGCTGCTGATTGTACAGTGCTATAAACTTACTAAGGAGTGAGAGACTGCCCCACCGGGTCATTGGCCAGGAAATCGGACATGAGTTGACGGGCCTCGTTGGTAGGGTCTAACTGGCTGAAGGATTCCTCCCATTGTGCGAGAGTAAGGCCCTTTGCGTTGACAGTCCCGCCCAGGAGACGAGGTAGGAAATACGTTTTGATATTGAAACCGGTTTCGAGCCACTCGGGCGCAATAAAAATGGTACTGGTGAACTGGGCACCACTTTCAGCTTCTGCTGCATATTTACCGCGGTTGTGGTCGAAAAGGGTCGCAATAAAATGGTTGGTCCAGGTCAGATCAACTGTCGGCACGACTTCCTCGAGTCGGTGGAGTAATTCGAGGGAACCGTCCTGGTTCAGGGGATCCAAAGCGCGGCCCGCGTATGGACCGATGGCTTCAATGCAGTAGCGGACATCTGGCTTGCCCTTGGCCGTGTTCCATTTCCACGAGTACTCGATCGGAGAACCCTCGTTGCCGAGTAGAGACTTCCATTTGGGCCGGCTAGAGTCTCCGGGCGCTGGACCCAAGTAGGGAGCCTTGATGGTCAGTCAAACAAAGCCACCGGGACTCCCTACAGGGATTGAAGCTTACAATCCAATGATAATGAAAGATCAGTGCGTTATACTGTGCCTCGAGTGGGTAGCCGGCCGCCACCATCATATGGGAGATGTGTGGACCGGTGAGCTGCCACCAGTACTCCCAGTCCGGATTTGTGACTGAAGTCCATTGCGAGACAGCGTCCCACACCGGGGTTGGGGTGGTGTTGGTGGTGGGCTTGGTCAGTTCGTGATCAATCATCCTCAAAGTTTGTGTGTGCGGGGCCCCCTGCTTGGAGCTGGAAAGTTCCATATGTATATGTATCAAGGGATCGGGGATTATGGGGATCATTGCGTAAAGCTCAGGTAGAGTTGGAATCGGGAATGCGTCCTAGCCGGGAACTGTTGAGCACCTTCATCTTTTACGCGTAGGCTCAGGATCCTCTCGTACTGGGCAGTCATCACTCATAAGTGCAGGGGTCAATGACAACACCCATGCTATCGGCGCGGGGCAGAGTTCAAAAAGTCCGGGCATTGAACAACCTTAGCGGCAAATTGAGGTTCGCGAGTAACCGTCGGTCCCCCACCAAAAAACGGCAGGCGCTTTTAGGTGGGTCACATCTTATCCGCCTCCACTTCTTACTTGCCTAAATTAGGACGTCTTTCTAATATCTAGTATAACTTTATTGTTACATGTCCAAATTATGTAAACAAAGCGTCAAATGAAAGTCTTGAGAGTGCTCTATAAATCATCTATAGTAGGTTAATCAATTAGAAGAGAAATGGTGGAATTTTGGATGGCGAGGGAGGCAGTTCTCCGAGGTCAAAAAACACCCTTTTGAGAAAATAATTACCACGAATTGGAAAAATAAGCAAACGCGCATTTAGACGATTGATTCTAAGTATCTATAAGAATAATTAAATGTATGCAAAAGACTCTAGAGAACGATCTACAAATTAGATCTAAAAACAAGGTATTTCTAGATTCTTCTCTTAGGCGCATTTAGTTATTTATCTTTTTCTTCTTTTTCTTATTATTTACATCGAATAATAGTTGTTCTAAAACATTGCGTTGTTCTATATAGCGATATCTTTGAAGTCTATACGTCGAGGCGAAGTCGTACTCGTTTAAAGAGTAATATAAATTAATATAGTTGTCGTTGTTGCCTTCTATAGAGAATTCTTGATTCTATATGGCATTTAAAGCTTTGCTTGTCTCTTGTAAAATCTTTGTATTAATATTGTTTGCGACGATAACGTTCTCTACATCTACAATTTCTTGATTAGCCTTTACTTGTATTCTAATATTGTAAGCTAGTTGACGTAGACAAGTAGTCTTTGTCTTTGTAAGCGATGCAGCACTTTGTACTTCTATAAGCTTCGTCGACTCTATAACTTGTTTAACTTGCGCATTAAAAGCAATCTCTTTAATAACTTTATTAGTTTTATGTTTAGCTTTGCGATTAATTTTTGCGAGCTTCTTATTAAGTCTTTGTAAATATAAAATACGTAGATCTTCTACAATTATTAATTCGCTTGTAGTATTAATAGTTTAAAAATATCTTTTACAATTCTTTTACTTTGCGAAGGCCTTAATGCATCGATCGAACTTCTCGATATAAATAGATAGAGTATAGATTTGTTTGTCAACAATCTTAAGAAACTTAAGCAATTGTCAATGTTTGTAGTTAACTTTGCAATATTCATTAATGCGAAAATCATCACGAAAGACTTAAATATGCTTGTAAGTTAATTGCGAACCTTGCGATATACGCAATAAACAATTATTTGCCTGTTTTGAAAACAAAGTAGTAAATCGTCTTGCTATTTCTGCTGCATAAGCCTCGTTCTTAATAGTCTTTCGCTTCTTCATTGGATCTAGAACTACATCAAGCACGTATAACACTATTTTACACTTTCTTCAAACGTATTTAATAGTTGCTTGTTTAAACGTTTCGTTCCAAAAGCTTTGAAAGACATCTAGAAAGTCAAGTTTGTCAAATTTGACATTGCTAATGCGAACGACTCAATAAACGACGTTTGCATAATGCTATTTGTAGACTTGAAAGACATCTACATCTAACGATTGAAGCAAATGCGTAGAATAAAATAAAAGCTTAAACAATATAATTTTATACTCGATTGCAAAACTTCAAAATCGAAAGATTCGATATAATTCGTAATTATCTAATAGCAATAGCATCTTTTTCTCTATACGCTTTCTAGCAATGTTTTTAATAAAATATCGCATTTAATTCTCAAATATATCATTGTTAATGTAGACAAAGTTGCTAAAGTCTAGTGTTATATAAAGATGTAAATTGTTGACAATAAAATATCTATACAAAAGAGAGCTTCTCTTGAAGATTATTAGAGACGCAATCGTTTCGTCGTTAACACTTATAGTCTTTATCGACGTAATATATTCGCGATTGTCTAGATCTACTATTGTAAATAATAGCTTTATAAATAAGATTGCCTTCACCATAATAATTATGCGTGATTTTTCGCAATCGATGCGAAATTTTGTTTCATCTATGTTTTATATGTTCGTCGATAAAATGTCAAATTCCTCGCAAATATGCTTCAATTTCTTAAAATAAATCTTTAGCTCTTTAATATAAAAGGCGTTCTTGCGCATTGCAAGTATAGAGCGTTGTCGTCGCTTTTAAAGCTTTAAATATCGCTTTAAAAAGCAAATAATTTAGTTTTTGCTTATTGGCAACTCTTCTAAATTAAGCACGAAATTTGCAACGACAATAATAAACTTCGAGATCAAATAAAGATTTATTTTGTTGTTTCGTTTGATATAGATGATAATTGCTTGCTCTTGTGCCTTCGTAAGTCGTTTATTAGATGCAAAACGAATGAATTTCGAAAGTCGTTTTTTTTATCGATCGATCAGAGTCCTTCGCTTGACACCATGTTTCCTTGCGCATTTTGCGACATTGATATATTCCCTTTTGTTTAAGGTATCGATAGTTTGTTTGATATGTTCTTCGCGTACTAGATAGGCGACGGATGGCATAATTGATAATCTATTAAAATAGTTAGGTGGATAATAATATTTTGATAATTTAGGCGGGTGAGAGGTGAAGGCGAGTGAGATGTGACCCACCTAAAAGCGTCTATCGTTTTTTGGTGAAGAACCAACAATTACGATCTCAACACGTCTAGAATACGACGTTTAGCCTAAGAAGTAATGTTATATAAAAATTAGTTAAAATGACATTAAATTATTAATATATTACACATAAGATGCTTTTGATTGACTAAAATGCTAATCTAACATGTATCATATGTGTAATTTATAAAATCTTGACGTTTTTTTGTTTAGTAATCAGGTTGCAGATAGTCTCTTTGCAGAAAAGTTAGATAATAGCAACAACAGTGATAACAATGATAGTAACAGTAATAATGGCAATGAATCTCTTCTTTAGCAAATTTTGCTGCATTAATTGAATATGTTATTTAATTTATAATTGTGTGAATACTTATTTTATATAAAATCTCCCCAGTGAATAAGCTATCTAAAAGTCAAATGAATATGCATATAATATAATGTTTGTGTTACATCCCGATCAGAGATTCCTCTGATATAGGGCTAAGGGTTTGAGCTTATTGATATAAAGGTATCACGGCACAGTGTATGGGTAAACTCTTAGTATAGATTGCTATTGAGTAACTAAGTTGAACACGATCATCTTCTTAAGGGAGATGGCCCTTCTATATAGTGAAGTAGCTCACGCCCTCAGGGCTCGCAGTGAGCTGCTTGCTCGTGAGCTGCCTATGGTGAGCTTGCCTCACCATCTATCACCTCACGGCGCCCTACTCCATTAGGACCTCTAGGTATGGTCGTAACAGTTTGATGTTATAGAGAATTAAATTAAAAACTATATTTTGCAAGCAAAATGTGTTTATTATAATATTATATTTCAATTATGTTTCTTATAGCTTTGTATTCAAAAATGAAGAATATTATACAAATTTGTATGTTTTTCTCAAACACATTTAAAAATTCAAGCAACATAATAAGATGATCTGATCATGGCAATATGTTTTGTATTGGTTTGGTATTGTGTTAACATCATACTTCGCTACCTCAATTTGCCGGTAAGGAAAGAAAACCGGGCCTCGCTAAATCCCGTACATTATGTCCGAGCCGCTCAGCCTATATCAAGGGCCGATGGAACAACTTCACCGACATCGACAGTGACATCGACAGCCAGCATTCACAAACACCCATCATGGCTTCCGATTCCAAACCCGTGATCCTCGTTACTGGCGGCAACCAGGGCCTCGGCCACGAAACTCTCAAAATCCTCGCTCGAACCAACGAATACAACATTGTCGTCGCCGCCCGCTCCCAGTCAAAGGCCGAGGAGGCTATCAAGGCCATCGCTGCTGAGACGGGCAACTCAGACTTGACGCCGGTGGTGATTGATCTGGATAGTGATGACACCATCTTTGATGCTGCTAAAATTGTCGAGGAGAAATTCGGTCACCTGGATGTTCTCGTCAACAATGCTGGGATCAACCGCTCACCGAAACCCAATGCCACTCTTCGTGAGGACTTCCGCGCTGTCTTTGAGACCAACGTGTTTGGCGTGGCTGTCATGAATCACACCTTTCTCCCCCTGATCCGTAAATCAACCTATCCTCAGCGCCGAATTGTGACGGTTACCAGTGGCCTGGGGATGTTTGGTGTTGCCCTGACAGAAAGCTCTCCCTACAACGTCTGGAACTACAAGTTCCCCGTCTACCGCAGCAGCAAATCAGCCGTCAATATGATCTCCGCCGTCGACATGATTGCGCTCCGGGAGGAAAATATCGCAACTGTTCTTGTCGAGCCTGGATACTGCCGGACAGCCTTTGGAGGGTTCCAGGGTCACAAGGATGCCGACGAGGGTGGAAGGGTCATTGCCCGTGCCGCTGTTGAGGGGGATAACAAAGATCTGTTCCTGAAAATTATCGATGATGAGGGCAAACATGCCCAGTTTGGCTGGTAATGAAGGAGTAGTGAGGCATGGCGACACACTGTCGTTGTTTACGAAGGAGTTTCCATCCATTAATGTGTTTTCGAATCTCATTGATATGCCCGCAAATTGAGTGTGTCTAAGTAGGCGTTTTACACAATGATTCAATCCACCATTATTTTGCTACCTACGCTCGGCTCGTAGTCTCTGTAGTGGGTAGCTTCAAGTCAAAGACGTGAACGAGGAGGTCTGGGAAGCGGGAAGCACGCAGCAAGTTAACGCTTAGGTGCACACCTGGATTTGGAAGCAACGAATAGCCGATGATCCATCGAATCATAGAGAAAACTATCATAATATCCTCATTCCCGACGAGGCTGGATAGCCTCAGCTTGGATACCCGAGTGCCCGAATCAACCCTCTTCGCAAACTCTGAATTATGAATTCAAATTGTGTCCCCCGCACAGATAAAACACAGTCGGCTATGACATTCAGGTATGCATTGTTCGTGCATTCACCATGATGGGTCGTCTCGCAACTCGGATTGCCATTATCACGGGCGCATCATCTGGTCTCGGGCGATGTATCTCCCTCACTCTTGCGGCTGAAGGGGCTGCCGTCATTTGTGCGGACTTAGTGCCTACAGCGCGGCCTGAGGTTGCCGAAGAAACCTCTATGGAAACCCATGAACTCATCAGACAGCGTGGCGGAAAGGCCCTATTCGTAAAAGCAGATGTCGGCGTGGCAAGCGACATGCAAGGATTGGTGAGGACAGCAGTGGAATGGGGTGGGCGACTTGACATGTTTGTTGCCTTTCTTCTTCCCTACAAAGTGTTCGACTGACCAGGCCCAATACTTCAGATTAATCAACAACGCCGGCATCGCCATTGAATCGAAGAACCCGAATCCGATCCACCTTCTCGACGAGTCCGACTGGGACCTCACTATGCACGTAAATGCCCGCTCCGTATTTCTCGGCTGCAAGTACGCAATTGCGCAGATGCTACAGCAGCAGCCGAACAGCAGTGGAGACCGTGGGTGGATAGTGAACATGAGCAGTGTCTTTGGTTTGGTGGGCGGGCCGACGAGTCGTAAGTATAATATCACCCTGTATGAGGAATTATACAAAGCATCAGACAGGCTGATATCATGGATTTTCCCATCTAGCTTCGTACTCTGCGAGCAAGGGGGCCATCGCTAACCTGACACGCCAAGTCGCTTGCGATTATGGGAAGCACAAGATTCATTGCAACGCCATTTGCCCTGGATGTAGGCCGTTCAGTGCCCTCGATATTATTTATGACTGACCCTGACGCGTGGCAGTTATTCAAACGGCAATTTTCCATAATTCTAGCAAGCAACCGGGAGTGACGCAAGAATGGGTGGATAGTTTACATCCGCTGGGGGGGCCAGGGCGGCCTGATGATATTGCGGGAGCAGTGCTTTATCTCACGAGTGACGCAGCCAGATGGGTTACAGGGATCTGTTTGCCTATTGACGGGGGTTACAGCGCACAATAGAATGCAAAGTTCACTCGGTTAGTGCTGTTAGAAATTGTTATGAGAAGTACATAGTTAATTATAGCAACTTACTGTACAAGGTCCCCGCTTTCAATTCCCCGGCCGGTCACGCATCGCCGATGTTTGCTAGAAAGCATAAATCATGCTGATGGTTATATATGTAGAAAATGATATCATACCCATAGACTCCCACCATTCCTTTCCAACGATGATACAATAAACCTTCAAGTAATATCGGTTTCCACGCTTGCGATTCTGCTTCTGGGGGCATCCGTGTTTATTCCAAAGTGGCTTTCGAGGAGGTCTTTATCCAACGTTCCTCTGTGGGGCGACAGGCTGAAAGCGAAGGCACGACGAGATGCTTTACTCAAAAAGTCCAAGGCGATATACTTAGAGAGCTTCCAGAAGGCAAGGATATTAATTCTGACGTTCGTTCGTGATCTGCGCTAACACAAATCTTTCGCAGTTCAAGGATTCCCTCGGCTTTCGCGTCAGTACAACAGAAGACAGTAGGGAGATTTCTCATCCATAGCTTGGGAGAAAACCCCGTAGTGACCATTGTACAGGCGGCGAGAAACTTGTTGTTTCCGCGAAATACCTTGACGAGCTGAAGAAATTCCCTCCCAGTGTTCTAAGCTTCGAGGAAGCTCACAATGAGGTTTGACGCAACTAGGGAATCAAACATGTCAAGATAACTGCTGATTATTGCTAGTCTTTTGAGCAAAAGTATACGAATTCTTCGCCTCTCAACTTCTTTCGCATCACATCTCAAATCATCAAGGCCGATCTGACTTCTGCTCTTGCTCGTCTAAACCCTATCATGATCGCTGAAGCAGATTCGACTGTCCTTCAAGAGATTGACGACTGCAATGACTGGACTTTTATCAATATTTATGAGAAGATGCTGCGTATTATTGCTGTGGTATCTGAGCGTGTTTTCATCGAACCCGAGCTTTGTCACAACGAGCGATACTTGAACGCAGCCGTAAACTACACGGGTGATCTTGGAAAGGCCGTGCAGGATATCAAGAGCGTTAACTACTGGCTCAAACCGTTCCTGACAAACAGGTTGAAATCGATAGCAGCTGTTCGCAGGCGTGAGGACGAGTTCCTGAAGTTTCTGACCCCCGTCGTCGAGGCTCGCCTCAAGGCCGCCGCTGAGGGACATAGCCCACCCGACGATATGCTGACTTGGATGATGAAGAAGGCCGCTAAAGATGGAAAATACGGGATTCAAGACATCGCTTTAATTCAACTCGGCCTCTCCTATCAAGCCTCTGAACCGAGATAGCACGAAAGCATCATCGTTTGACGACGTCAAATCAGCCATACCAGCAAGATCGAGCCTTGCAGTCTGGCTCAGGACGATACGTGCAGAATCGGCCGCCACAACGCGGTGGGTATCAGCCTTTCAAATCAGTTCAACCTCAGTTTTCAGCTCCATTTCCTACCCAGTTTCATGATTATGATTATCAATCTAATGTGCCGCAATTTTCTAACCTCAATTATCCCCGACCATACTACCAACCGTACCAACCCACTAATCAACCTAACCCTCAGTACCCAAATCAACCGCCAGACCCACGCAACCAACCTTACCCGCGAACCGGCCAGTCATACGGGCAACACCAGCAGTCTCCACCCTATCGAAGACCACTGGCAATAGCCGCACCACCGAACGCCCAGCCAAACGTGTCCGGTGAACGGACAATTAATAATTGAAAGGGTCGGTATGATGGAAACAAGCCTAGAGCTTATGTTGCGAAGGAACAAGACGAAAACAATGGTAGCCATAACGAGGGAGTAGAGGACTCTTTTGATGTGGAGAATCGTGAATCTGATTATCACGCCGCAGATCCAAATGTGGATTATTACGACATCGAGGCTTACAACCGAGATGAGGGTAACGAGGAACCAGAAGTCAACTTTGTGACTGCCTCGTTGGTTGAATGCCGTGACTGTTGTAAACCTTTTCCTACCAGGAATGCACTATTCCGGCACTTACGCTCGAAAACCGAAGCTGCCCGTTGCCCAACTGAGAGAAAAGCCAAGACAAACGAAGCAGTCAAGGCAGATGTGAAGCCCGCCGTCCCTGAAGAATTGACCAAAATCCTGAAGATCACGCCAACGAGGACCTCAACGGCGAACGTAGGAACTGGTTATGGGTTCCAAAACTGACACTACGTTACCGCCAAAGCTCACCTTTCGAACAAGGCTACCGCAGAACCCATCTGCCTTGATACTGAATGTTCTGTTACCCTTCTGGACAGAGCCTTCTTCCAAGGGCAATGCCACAACGATGTGGAGATACGCACGATGGCCACCCCCATACCAGTACGAGGAATCGGCTCCGACAAGCATATGACAAGCAAATATGTCATCGTACCCATCCACCTTTCAGGCACGTCGGTAGCCGGAAAAGACGTGAAGGCCGTGATCACACGGGAGGCGCATCTGGTAGATGGGTTAAAAGCAAAGATGCTTGTTGGAATGAATATAATGAGTTCAGAACAAATCGACATTATCACCTCCTTGAAGCAAGCAATTATCGATACTTGCCAAGGCACCATCATACCGATTGAGATCCGTCCAAAGGGTAGTCCCACACGTCAGACTATCCACGCAAAATCAAATCTGATGATTTAACCACATACCAAGCAGCCTATTCCGATGCTCCATGTTAGGCACCTACCTGAACGCGACTTTCTATTCGAGCCCGGCGACGGTATGCCAGATGTAGCATTATTCTCGCAATCCCAGTCAAACATCGTCAGAACAGATGCTTGGGTGAAGATCTTCTTCAGCTTGTAGAATGCCTCCTTGCAGAACATGTGTGATCAGGAGCCTCCTATACACAGAAGGCTAATGATAAAGGTATGTGACAATGTGAAGTACTATGTAATGATGGCTATTAGAATGAAGTTCCAACGTTAGAGTCTTGTATTGATAAAGACTAACGACTAAGAATCTTGAGGGTTTGTGTGCGAGAACCTTTCTATATAGTACCTCGCTTAACCCATGCTTAGATAAGGGATTTTGGTGGTGTGACTGTTCATATTATGACAACTGCCCCCCCTCTTATGCGTTGATTAGGATCAGCTTGACTGAAGGCTATCGGCTAACGAAGGTGCCAGTAGGAGTCCTGGAAGGACCCCTACCAGCCACGTCAGCCCCGCCTATAGGGGGTGTAGCGGTGAGCAGCTAGCGCTCTGGGAATCTTAGCAGCTAGGCGGGAAGAAGGGAATAAATAGGTGGCCCTTCCTCCTGTTTCTTCCTTCATCCCTTGAGATTTATAGAAATCTCGCTTTTGCCGCTGTCACTTGCTATTCAAATTGCTACTTTCATTGCTACTTCATTTGCTACTTCATTTGCTACTCTCATTGCTACTTCCATTGCTACTTCATTTGCTACTTCAATTGCTACTTCAATTGCTACCCCATTTGCCACTTCAGTTGTCGCTCTGCTCGCTACTCTCTACTACTACTCACATCGCAACCCACTGCGACTCACGATTATCGTACCTTCGATCTTGTCGTCGTCATCATAATGCTCTTAGTTACTCGCGAACGAGTTAATCTCTTAATCAAAGCTCGTGTCAATGCACTCAACAACGTTAGCAGAAGACGTACTGTCAACTCACTTTCATCTCTGTCACATCACTTCTTTAATTACTTTTGTCGAGATACTTCAAAGTCTCGCTCTCGTCGATTCAAAATTAATCTTTAGTTAAAGATCGATTTTTAGAAAGACGCTAACATAAAGAACTTTCTCGATATTTATTAAAATATCAAATTAGAAGTTGATAACAATAACGACATTAATTTCAAGCAGAACTTCAATCAATTAGCAACAATTCTCGTCGTATAATAAAAACTAATTGTTGCGAAAGAAGTTTTTAAATTAAAAAAGTTAAAAGCGAAGTTTTTAAAAATCAATAACAAGAATGCGACATTAAATAATCAAGATTTTAAACAAGAAGATAACATGATTTTAAATGACGTAATTAGTTAAACATTAAATATTATTCTTAATCTTAACTTTCTCAATTTTAATTCTCTTAGCTTTAATTTTCATGTTCAAGCATTAATAACTCGCTATTTATATATTGATATCATTTAATTAACTTTTATTTTAAGAAATAAATTTCATGTTGTTAATCTTTTCAAGCTAGTTAACAATTATTCAATCAATTTAGTTAATAAGTAAGATCTTTAACTAATTAACGATAACAAGATTCGAGCTTATGACGACGACGTTAGTTAGTAAAATGTGAAGAGTTTAAATTATCTTATATGTAATATACTAATATACATGCTATTACGAACGTGCTAGGATTGAATCTATAGAGTTGTCAAGATTTAACCCTAATAAATTCACAACTAGTTTTAGCGCGTTGGTTGCGTAATGATTAGGGCTAGCTAGATCTAACCAAGCTATCTATCAATCCTGAAGCATCTTCTAGACCGGCTTCTATTATCTACTAGGCAAACACCCTTCTTTGTGTTACGAATGATCAACATATCTCTAGGGTAAACACATTACTTTGTGTCGCAGTGTTTCGAATCGACATCTTTCTTATAATTCAACACGTTCCTTTTAGCACTAGCGTCGTTCCTGAGTAACTACTATATAGAGCGTATTTTTCTTGCCTTTTGTATCTTCTTTCTTCTATATTCTTAAAGTCTTAGTTATAGCTATCTCTATTAAAATATTCTATTTACAACAAACGCAACTAGTTAGATTCTAGACACGATCTCAACATTACTTTAAGAATTCGTTAATTACACGATATTGATTCTATACTTATTTAAGATACTCGTTAGACAAAACAAGTCTAAAGAAATTCGTTTATCTAATGATCGACGCAATCGAAAGACAAAACAACATTAGAGAATTTATAGAATTAACGACGAGACTATTTAAATTGCTAAAAGACTTATCGCTTATTAAGTACGCAAAGTTTAACCCAATTAATAGAATCTACAATAAAGAATCTTCGTGAATTGCTAAAGAATCACAAAATCTTCTTATTAAGCAACTCTCTTTCTTGAAGACTAAACGACTATAATAACAACCTTCTTATTCAATCGTCAAACATCGTTATTCGCTTAGCTCGTTCAATTCACTCTTATTTTTCGCATTCGAAAAACTTCATTATGTTTAATCGTATCTCAACTAAAGAGCGCTTAAAGAGATTTCGAAAACGCTTCTCTTAAGCTTTTAAAGCAAGTTCATCAAAACTACTTAATGCTATATCTTCTCTTTATAAAGACGACAACAAATCCTTTGTTAAAACGACTATGTTTTATAAAATTTAAAAGGTTCGAAGTTTAATCCTTGATTAAGAAACAAATCGACTAGTCGAAGTAAATAAATAACAAAAAAACGAAATAAAAGAATTAAAAGTTAAACTACAAGCTAAGAAGAATACGTCTTCGAATTTTATCTATTTTGAACGTTTTAAATTTTAGAAAATATCGAACTCTTTGTTATTTACTAATAAAAAAAATTCTATTTGAAACACTTAATACAAAAAGATTCAAAATTAATTAAAAATCAATGTTGATCTCTTTTTAAACAAACGAGTTAAATTAAGTTACATTTATTTTAAATTATTTGATAACGCAATAAAAGTTACTTAAGCTAAACGTTAACAAAATTATAAGAATTCTTATAAAATAGTCGACGATCTTTTAAAAGAACTAGTTAAGCTATTCGATAATTTAAATAAAGAAATTAATTTTCGTAGAAAATATTATAATCTAATTTATAGACAAAAGAAATTTAGCGAATTTTTTACTTAATTTTAACGACTATTTTTTTTCTTAAAATATTACGAAAAACAACTAATAGCTAATTTGAAAAACAAGATTAATTCTCGTCTTCGATTTGTGTAAATAAATTAATTAGTTCAACTTAATTCTCTTAAAGAAATTTGCTTTTATCTAATTTGATTAAATAATAATTAGCGAATTATTTAAGAAATAAAGAATAAAATTAATTTAATTAAACGTATTAAGAAGTTTGTCAAGTTTATCTTTTATCGAAAAATCGAAGTTACTATGTTAATAAATTAGTCAAAATCGCGCGAAGCGATTTAGACTAACGTCAAGAATTCGAATATATAAGCTAAAATTTGTTTCGTTTGTTATAAATTAAATTATATTTTTAAAGAGTGTTTTGATCGATTCTCTAGAGTTAATGCATTAGAAGACGACGATAAATTCGATCGTTTTATCTTTGAGTCGAATTTTGATTCAAAAAACTAGTTGTCTCTTCAAAAGTTATTAAAGAAATAGAGATCATATTTTTGTGCAATCAAGTTAAGATTCTATTAGAAGAAAACTACTTTAAGAAGTCGTTTTTGATCAATATATTTCTTAATTTTTAAAATAGATCTTTCAATCTTCGATCTTTGATAAATAGTAAATTAGTTATTTGCACGCTAATACATGTTAGGCTAGTTGATAAAATATGCAAGAAACTCGAATTACAATCTATATTTTTGACAAAAGAAAAGTTAATACAAGGCTATAATAAAAAGCTATTCAAGAAGACAATTATTTATAAAATTCTATTTAATCTAATTATCGAAAGTTATAAGAAATTAATTGTGTTAATGCTAATAGCAAATATCGAATATCATGAGATTATATTGAGCAAATTATAAATGAACAAAAATAAAATATTACTAAATATGCGTCATGATACTATTGTATTTTCTAATCAATTAGATGTTTTTATTTCGATTTTTTCAATTTTATCAATTACGAAGCACTTTAGTTGATCTCGATTAACTTCGATCTCTTCGACATTCAAAGTTTTAAAGCGCTCAACTTCAATTGTTTTAAAGAAATTTTTCTTAATTCGAAGCATAGTTGTTGTTTCATTTTAAACGCTAACAAATTAATTAAAAAGAAATTACATCAAGGTTTTTGTTATGTTTATCAAAGATATCGATAGAAAAATTATTTATAACACTCAATGTAATTTAGACTTTATAAGTATATTTTCGATTAACGAAACAATTTAAAGTCTAGAAAATATTAAAGTTAAATTATCTTTAAAATATCAAGAGTTTCTAGACGTCTTTGATCGAACTCAAGCAAACAAGTTATCGCTTTATTGCTTTTATAATTATAAAATAAAGTTTATTAATAACGTGTCGTTATTTTGATGTTAAGTATATTAAATGTCTTTTTACAAACTTCAAAAAATTAAGAAATATTTAAACAAGAATCTTTTCAAGAAATTTATAATTTCTAGCAAAGTTTCGTTTTTTTTATTAGTTTTGTTTACTCTAAAAGCAAATGAAAATCTACGATTTTGCGTTAATTATTAAAAACTCAATGTTATTATTAAAAGAAATTGCTACTTTCTATTGCTTATAAATGAGATAATTAACAAAATTGTTAATTGCAAGCATTTGATCAAATTAGATATTATTTTAGCTTTTAACAAATTGCGCATGCATCTTAATAACAAAAACTATATTATCTTTATTATTAATTTAAAAGCATACAAATTCAAGATGTTATTTTTTGAATTTATCAATGATTTTGCTTTGTTTCAACAATATATAAATGATATTTTATAAAAAATTTTAAACAACTTTTGTCAAATATATCTAAATAATATTTTGATTTACAACAAAACTCAAAGCGAACATAAAAAATATGTCAAAATAATATTAGCTTATTTGCAAGAAGCTAGTTTATAAATAAATATTTAAAAGTGCAAGTTCAATGTAAAAAAAACTATTTTCTTAGAAGTTATAGTATTAGAACAAGATCTTCGCATAAATTTTATCAAAGTAAAAGTTATAATCAATTAAGTTACGTCAATCAATTTAAAAAAGATTTAAAGTTTCGTGAAATTTATTAATTTTTATTGTTGTTTTATTAAAAATTTCTCGAAGTTAGTTAAATTATTTATTTAGTTAACTAAAAAAGATACGTTTTTTGTTTGAAACAAAATTTGTATTTAAGCTTTCAATAATTTAAAGAAACAAGTTAACTTAATCTTAGTTCTACAACATTTCAATTTTAAATAACAAGTTATTCTAAAAATCAATGCATTTAACTACGTCAAAGATAATATTCTATTATAGTACAATAATAAGAAAGTTTTTCATTCAATAACTTTCTATAGCAAAAGCATAATTTTAACTAAATACAATTATTATATCTATAACAAGAAATTGTTAGTTATTATTTAATATTTTGAACACTAAAGACTTAAGCTAAAATGCATTGAGCTATTTATTTAGATATTTATTGATTATTAGACTTTAAAAATCTTTATAAAAAATAAATAATTAACTTAACATTAAATTAATTATTTAAACATTTTATTTAAGTTCAACTTTTAAATTATTTTTTAATTAGATAAAACAAACATTAAAGTTAATACTCTAATTAGAATGTCTATATTTAATAATACTAAGTTAGCTTAACATATTGAAGATTGCTATTAAACTATTTTAACATTTGATAAAATAAATATTCTAACAACTAATTCTAAGATTAGTCTTTATTAATAAATTAAAGATGTCAACAAAATTAATAAGCATTGCAACAAATATAAAAAAGTTATAAGCAAAAATAAGCTTAAGTTATATAACATAAAATTAAAGCATTGCAAGATTATTAACAACTTTTTATATTAGAAGAGCTCACTATAAATTCTTGAGAATATGTATATAAAACTACTAAAAGAAGTGCATGATTAATTTTTAATCTTTTATTCTAACAATTAAAGAACAATAAATTTAGTTTAACGTTTCTACTATTAATTGAGTTATTAAGTAACAATTAAATGATACATTTAAAATTGTTATGCTTGTTAGCAAAGTAAAGCATTTAGAAATAATACTAATAAACTTTATCATTCTTTTTCAATTTTATAGAAACACTAAAAAGATATAGTTATAAACTTTATTACTAAGCTATCTTTATTAGAGAGTTACAACGTTATTTGCATTATTATATGTTGTCTCTTTAAGAAGCATTACTATGTACTTTGTTATTAAGATAATAAAAACATCTTAATTAAAGAAATAATTTGAATTATGCTTTAAAACGTTTATTGACTACATAATTTATTTAGTTCTATTGTTTCAAATAGAGACTCTTAGTTTATATTAATTATATGACAAAGTCTTTGCAAGTAACTAAAGATTATAATTAGTTTATCAATAGTTTATTATTCTAAGATTAATAATCAATTAGAACGAACTAATCAAAATGTTGAATACAAACTTAAAATTTATTGCAATTACATGTAAAATAATTGAGCTAAATAATTATTAATGGTAGAATTCAATAAAAATTTCAATACATTCTTAATGATCTCAATGTTTCTCTTTTACTTCAATAAAGATTTTTACTCTTAAATGAGTTTCAATTTAGATACAATTAATTATAAAACTACTAAAGAGCATTTAAAAGTTAAAAAGATAGATAACATTACAATTCAAATAAAAGAACTTTTAATCTTTAATTATTAGTAACTAAAAAAGACGAAGCAAATTATTGAAGCTTAGATTAATAAATATAAACGAAACATTATTTATAAAGTAAATAACTAAGTTTAATTATTCTTTGAAAACATTAAGACAATAAAACTTTGCAAAGATTTAAAAAACAAGTAGCTAAAGTTTTATCAAATTACTATTAATATTGAAGTTTTTTATCGTTTTCGTTTATCAATTAACATAAAATAACTACATTTAATGTTTAGCTCAAAGTTACTACGTTTTTATTCTAAAGATTTATTACTTAAACAGCATTTAAAATCTTCTAAATCATTGATTATCAAAAATAAAAAGCACTAAGAAGTAAACAATATTTTGAACTTTAGATATTATTGAGATCAAATGCAATACAAAGTCAAATGATTAGATCTAGATAAAAACAACGAGTAATGCTATGTTAATGAAGAAGAATTCAACGATTTCAAAGAGATTTTGAACAAATATCATAAATAATATTCTAACAAATTACGTTAAGCATTAGCTTTCTCTCAAGCAATTAATTAGAATTTCACAGATCTAAGTCTGCAAAATTATAACTAATTAATTAATTAAATTAATCATGAAACTACATTTATATAAACATGAATTTTCAAAGAAAGAAATAATGTTATAAACGTGTCAAAATTAAATCTACAGAATTGTTAAGATTTAACTTTAATAAATTTACAATTAGTTTTAGCACATTAATTGCATAATAATTAGAACTAGTTAGATTTGACCAAGCTATCTATTAATTCTAAAGCATTTTCTAGATTGACTTTTATTATTTATTAGATAAACACTCTTCTTTATGTTATAAATGATCAACATATCTCTAGAATAAACACATTACTTTGTGTTGCAAACATCTTTTGAATTAACATTTTTCTTGTGGTTTAACATATCTCTTTTAGAACTAATGTTGTTTCTAAGTAACTATTATATAAAGTATATTCTTCTTGTCTTTTGTATCTTCTTTCTTCTATATTCTTAAAGTCTTAGTCATAGCTATCTCTATTAAAATATTCTATTTACTACAAACGCAACTAATTAGATTCTAGACATAATCTCAACACATGCAATGTTTAATCAAGTTAGTCAATAAGTTAATAAGATTCAATTTACAAGTAAACATACTTTAATACATAAATTATTTACTAATACTTTATTTATATTACATTTTTAACTTTATATAAAATTTTTACTTTCACTTTTATGAAACTTGTATTATCATAAGATCTTATAATCTTAAAAACTAATATAATGTTAAAAGTAAACTTATTAATTAAGTTTTAATAAAAAAAATTATCGACATTAAACTTTTGATTGAAAGTTTAGATCAGAAAGTTAAAAAAAAAATATATAATGTTAAACTTGATGTAACGAGCGCAGAAAAATTGATATGTTAAAAATTTAACAATAATAATTGCATTTATCTTAACTGTTAATTTTAACATATATGCAACAAGTGTAATAAAACTTATTTAATAATTAACTGCAAGTTAGTTAATTTAAACAATTAATTAATTACAAGAAAATAACGTCAAATCTTAATCTCGCTATTAATAATCTTAGAATTCTTCTTATATTAACTTATAAATGTTAATAAGATCTTTTTAACTCGCAAAGAATCTTTACATGTAAAAATATAATAGAATCATTTAATAAAACATTTAAATCATATTTATGTTCACACATTACTATTTATTATTAAACATAACGCAAAAATCAAATATTAAAACTTTGATCAACAAATTTTAAATAAGAATCTCTCTTTAGTAAATAAAACTTTAAAAATGCTTCAAGTCAATTTAAAGTAACAACTTAATTACGATTAATTAATTAAAATGCATTAAATATCTTATTGCTTTATATTCTTATTGCTAAGATTAACATTCAAGAAAGATAATTGTTGACGTCAAATACATTATTTATTATTTTTAAAAGATAAATTGATTAATAATTACATTTTTGAGAACTAAGAAGCGATAAAATACTTTACATTTAATTAGATAATAATAATGTTATACAATATTAATAGAAACACAGTTTTTATTAAAAGAGATTTAATTAGTATCTTTCATCATATATTAATAATTATATTAGATTATTAATTGCTAAGATTTAGATAAAAGAATAAATATTAAATTAATTGATTTCTACTCTTTGATTTATGCATATTATTATATTTGTTTAATTTCTTTTTTGAAGATTTATGTTAGATACTTATAAGCAAACTATTATAACACTTAGTTATATATTATTTAAATAATTTTCTAATTATGTAATTAAGCTTAATCAAATCTTATAAGTATAAAAATAATTTTAATAATTTATGCGCTCGTTTAAAACTTAACATAAATTTTAAAAAAAATCTTATTAACATTACATGCACATTCTTAAAAATTGAGCTAAATTTAGTTAAAATAATAACTCATTTATTAATTAATAAGCATTCAAAAATAATTTAACTAATAAATTAAATCTTGTTAAGAAAATTACTAACATATAAAAAGTTGCAAACGTTGCTCGACTTTTTATTATTTGCGACAAAGATTATAATCTCTAAAAGAATTTTTCTCAAATAACTGTTCAACGATTTAATTATCTTAAAATTACATAAACAAAGCATTAATTATGCAATGAAATAAGATATTCTTTAATGAAAAACGTTTCTTTTTAAATAAAACAATGTACATCTGCTTTACATATACAAAACGTAATAATTATTATATCTTTGAATAGATGTAGTTAATTTATTAAGTATAAAAGAATATTATCTGCGTAATTTTTATACATTATCGTTGATAAAGAAAATATTTATAAAACAATTTAACACTTAACTTTAAAACAAGCATATTAATATTAAAGAAATAACAACAGTTTTTCATGCACTTATTTTATAATTTTCTTATTTCACGAGATGCAATTCCATTATAAATAATAACAATAAAGTCGTTGTTATCGACATTAATAAAATCTTTATACATGAAAATACAATAATGTTATTATAATAAATAGTTTTACTAATAATTAGACATAACATATATTTACATACTTAATGAATTTTTATTATTGAAAATCGTTTAATTGATTTACTTTCTTAAGTAAAATTTAAAATTATAGTTAACGAATTCTCTCAATTAATTACACTGCAATAATTATTATTTAACGCAAGTTATTAATCTTTTGATTTAATAAAATTCTTCTTAATCGCTTAGTAGTTAAATATCTTTAATAAGAATTAATTAAATCTACAAGAGAAATTTATAACATTATTAGAAGAAGTTATAATTTATTTTGTTTTAGAAACATTAGAATTAGATATTTAGCTTCGATTTTAACATTAATTAGTTAATTAGTTAATTTAAATAATAGAATAATTAAAGTTAAAATTATCAAAGTTTATTTCATTGATTTACAATTATATTATATTAATATTAATTATGTTAAGATAAATATTAACGTCTTTTATCATTTTACTCTGCAATAAATTATAATTAAAATTAGAAGATTATAAAATAATAATTAGATTTATAAGTAATAATTTATAATATATAATCTATTATTGCAATTGTTACGTTAATTTGATTATTTAATTATTAAAGATATTATATAACATGTTTTATTTTGTTTAACATTTGTAGAATTTTTATAAATAGACAAGTTTATATAAACTTAATTAAATAAAATATTAAACTTTAAATAGTAACATTTAATTTAAAACTTAATAATTTTACTAAAAGATTTATTAAAACTTACTTTACTTAACTTCAAAATTAATCTTTTTAAATAAAAAATAATAATTATTATTATTATTATTAACAACGAAGTTTGCATTATATTATAAAGCATGTTGACATTTTATTTATTTAAGTTCTTTTAATACTAGTTTACTTCGCTTCTTTGTTTCGCTTTACTATAAATATAGCTTGAAACTCTTTGCTTTTTTCTATATTCTTAATATTCTAGTTATAACTATCTCTATTAATTAAACATTCTACTTAGCTACACACTATCTTGCTACAATATAATTAGATTCTAGATATAGTTTTAACACGTTATAATCTTGTTAACACATTTAATTATTAAATTTTTAACGTTGTTGTTAATGTTATTGTTTGATTCAGAATATTTATATATATAAACACACATTATTAGAGTTTTACAAAACGAGTTAATTACATTAAACATAAAAGATTATTATTTAGATTATTTCTTTCGTTAAGATGCTATTATCTTAACTCGTTAAGCAGAACTTTCAGAAAATAAAATTCAATTATTAAAAAAATAAAAGTTTAATAGTTATTATTTATGTATTAAGATTTACTTGAATTACATATTAAACACTTTCAGAAGATATCAAAGATAATTCACTCAATTAATTAAAATTAATTCTTATTAAGTTTAACGCTTCACATTAACGTTTCTAAGATTTAAAAGTATTTAATATCTTAAAGCAACTTTTGAGACAAATTTTTATTTTAAAAATTATTAGAAAGTGTTGAGCTTGCTTAAATAAAATATAGAATATATTATTTTTAATCATATTGAAGTGATTGCTTAATAGTAGAATCAATTTAACTAAAGATTATTAATTAATAAAGATGTCAATAAAGATTCTAAAAGAATCTCTATCAATCACGTCAATCTTGTTTATAAAAATTGTAATAATAAGTAGTTAACGCTTTGAGAATCTTAACAGTTAGACGAAAAGAAGAGAATAAATAGATGATTCTTTCTTCTGTTTCTTTCTTCATTTCTTGAGATTTCTAGAAATCTCGCTTTTATTTCATTCACTCACTTCATAGACTTCGTCGCTTAGATAGAGAAAGTGCTTAACATCTCGAGACGACTTTCGAGACAAATTTTTGCTCTAGAAGTCGTCAGAGACTGTCGAGCTTGCTCAAACAAAATATAGAATATATTTTATTTGATCATACCGAAGTGATTGCCCGATAGCCTCCAGCGCATTCATGTTGTGATGACTGCAAACGTCACTATTGTTGCTGGGTTTCAGTTTGTGAATCCCGTCGTCATCCAGATTTGGTTTGCCGGCCTTAGCGCTTTGTTGATGCCCATTTCCGACAATGAGAACAAGGCAGATGTTCGCATGTTTCCCTGCGAAACAACGGCTAGTACTGACAACCTTATAGGACGAAGATGAATTTTCCAGTGCATCCCATCTTCAGCGTTGATACGCAAGCCGAAATCCTCTGCGACGAAGGTACGGCCCTTCGATGATAAACCGGCGTTGATGAGGCTGAGAGCGCGATGTGAGAAGGAGGCCAAAGATAAGAAGGCGAAGGAAGATGCCGCTATAGCTCTTAAGGCTAAGAAAGTTGCTGCTGCCACAAAGTGTGCCTCCTGTTCAGCCGCCCAAAAGAAAGGTCTTCCTCAGCGTCCTTACACTCCAACGCCAGCGTCGAGCCCTGCCAAGTCTACCACAAGCTCCCAGCCGACGACGACGATCAAATCGCGCGCTGTAGACGCCGGCTCCTAAGGCGGCAGAAACTATACACCCGCCGGGTTCAGGCCCACTTAGTACGCGCCCGACGTCATGACGGTCACAGCAAGCCGAAGACGGTTGAAGAGATCATGTTGCTACAAGTTCAGGAACTAAAGAGGATCGCGGTGGCTCAAGAAGAACTCCTGGACATCACACGCTACATGGTCTGTTTCCTATCTCTGGCCATAGGAAGCGCCCCCTGCTAACCAGGTTCCAGCATGGTCTGCCGGCCGTCGGCCTCGGAGATGCGCCGCTCAACGCCCTTCTCGACCTGGCATCCTTTGGTAGAGGCGAGGGAGTGATGAGGGGGAGCCTGGGGAGGCCCTGGTCGAAGACGACTTTGAGGTTTTTTCAGAGGACTTGGCAGAGCCGGTAGAATAGGGATTGGCGTTTGTTTAGGGGTCTTCCCGCTTTCTTTCATGATGTGCGAACAATATTTTTCGATAGGTTAGATTGTAATAATTGGAGACTCTATTTGCGCTTGCGCTTCCTTGTGCACTTCCTGTCGTACTCATTGATCAATGCTTGCGCATCGCCCATATCATCTTCTGAGATCCATTGGTTATATTCCGCCGGGTAGTCTTTCCATTTGACTTCATATTGCAAGTGTCCCTTTCTTCTTCTACGGTTCAAGATTTCCTCAATCTCATACTCTTCCTCATCATCGATTAGCTCTGAGAGAGGTAGGGCTGAAGAGGTATCATCGTCTCTTCGACGTCTGTGAGGTTCAAGGTAGAAGACATGAAAGACATTATGAATCTGGTAGTGGGCTGGTAATGCCAGGCGATATGCTTGCTTGCCAACCAGATCGGTTATACGAAACGGTCCTATGAACTTGTGGGATAGCTTCCTGCTAGGACGTCGTTGTCTTAGATTCTTTGTGGACAACAGTACTAAGTCCCCCACGTTGTACGTCTTAGGTTGGTGTTTCTTGTTGGAGTATTTTGATTGTGCCTCAGAAGCGTCTTGCCAGTGTCTGACCATCTTGACCCTTGTTCCCTGCATGGTTTTGATGCGCTCCTTGGCATCGGGGACCTCCCTCCCCGTGATGTTGTCCTCGACATTGTGGCCAAGTCTGGGGTGATAACCCATAAGGGCCTCGAATGGGGTTTCGCCTGTTGAGACCTGTTTCCCATTTGCATATGCAAATTCCGCAGCTGGCAGCAGTGTCGCTCAGTCATCCTGCTCTTCACAGCAGTAGCATCGCAAGTAATGCTCCAAAGTCTGATTCTGCCGCTCTGTCTGCCCGTCAGTTCGGGGATGGAACGCTGTGCTAAGCCTGCGTTTCGTCTTGAGCTGAAAGCAGAACTCTGACCAATAGACGCTGGTGAAGACTGATCCACGGTCTGAGACAATGCATCTAGGCTCTCCATACCGGTAGATGATCTGTTCAATGTAGATGTCAGCTAGTTCAATAGCGTCAAGCTTCTTTGTAACAGAGATATATCGAGTCATCTTTGTTAGACGGTCAACAACCACAAGGATGGAATCATAGACCTCAGCCCCTCGCTTGCTTGGCGGTAAGCCTGTGATCATGTTCATTGTCACCTCCTCCCACGCCTGGGTAGGTAAGGGTAATGACTGTAACTCGCCATAGGGACGATGCCGAGGTACTTTGACCCTTTGACATATAGCACATGAAGCAACATATTCTCGAACTTCCTCAGCCATCTTGGCCCAGTAGTACTTTCTGATTAGAGAATCAAGCGTTCGGTCAACTTCAAAGTGTCCCGCTAGAACATCATCATGATGTAGCTTCATAAGCTCATCCTTGATGACTTCATCAGATGGGATATATATTCTCCCTTTATGACAAAGTAGTCCCGAGAAATCAAACATTCACGGACTATCACCGGCGTCTTGACGGCTACGTTTCCTCTGTTGTTTCAAGTCTTTTCGCATCTTTGCAGTTTGAACATCAGTGTCCTGCAGAAGGCGGATCAGATCAAGGAAGAGTGATTGTTCATTGTCATATGCCGTTTCGTCACTGATCATCTGCTGAACCAGTGCGCGTGGAACGAGCTGTTTGCAACCAGCAGTTCCAGCAACAGGGTTAAGCAGTTCTTCTGCTACGTTGCAAGTGAGTAGACTATGCGTGTAGCAATACTCGTCTTCCGGTTCATTTCCGGATGGAGGTTCCCTAGGTCTCCCCTTGACATGTCCCAGACAGTCGTGGCCTATGGCCATGATGCTTGGCTTGTTCACCTTTTGTCGAACAACCAGCGGCATGCTCAGGTCTGCGTACCTAGCTTTTACCTGGCTTATTGCAGCTGTGACGGATGATTCCCGCTCGATGAGCATCGCGGCCAGTTTCCGCTGTAGCGTAGGCAATAGCCGGTTCATGCTTTCCTCGACCTTATAGTCAGGGCGCCTTGATGGTGCATCGCCGGGATTTGTCTTCCCTGGACGATGATTGATAATAAAGTCATAAGCAGTTAGTTTTATGACTCAGCGTGCTTGCCGATCATTCAACTGTTTCACATTCATGAAATCCCGAAGATTGTTGTGATCAGTGAGCACCTCAATGAGGTACTGGCTGCTCTCTAAGTAGTGGCGCCAGTGTTTAAATGCCTCCACAATGGCTAATAGCTCTTGGTCGTGGGTTTCATAGCGAGTCTCTGTTGGAGTCAACTTCCTTGACCAGAAAGCAACAGGGTGCCACAACTGGTCCTTTTGCAGCTGAGAGTAGATACCAGCCAGTCTCACGATAGAAGCATCGGTTTCTACTCTAGGCTTTAGGTTTGAATTGAAGTGTGTCAGAATCGATGCTTGTGTAAAGACTGCACAAAGATTGTTAAACGCTTCCTCTGCTGCATCTGGCCACTCAAAGGGATCAGACTTCTTCCCGTCTTTGCTGCCTTCTAAGAGGCCAGTCAACGGAGCAGCTACCTTAGAGTATCCTTCAATAAACCGACGGTAGAAGTTCGCGAATCCTAGAAAGATTTGAACTTCCCGATAGCTCTTGAATACAGGCCACTCCTTGATGGTTTCTACCCTGCGTGGATCCATTGAAACCCTCTTTGTGGAAACAATGAATTCAAGGAACTCAACTTGATCCGTATGAAAGGCACACTTCTTCAGATTCGCATAAAGCTTATATCTTCGAAGCATTTTCAGAATCTGTTTCACATGATGCTGATGTTCCTTCAAGAAACTGGAATAGATCAGGATATCATCGAGATACACCACACAAAAGACGTCTACCAGCCCGACCAATGCCTTGTTGATATAGGCTTGAAACGTTGCAGGTGCATTAGTGAGTCCGAATGACATAACCATGTACTCAAAGTGTTCATATCGTGTGCGAAATGCAGTCTTCCACTCGTCGCTCTTCTTGATTCAGATGCGATGATAGGCATCCTTGAGATCTAGTTTGATGAAGACCTTTGCCCCACTTAGGCAGTCCAAGGTCTCACCAATCAGAGGTAGTGAGTGACGGTTCTTGACGGTTATCTTATTTAACCCCCGGTAGTCAACACATAGGCGCAAGCCACCTCCATTTTTGGGAACAAACAAGACGAGTGCCCCGGCAGGACTAACGGAATGTTTTATCCAACCTTTAGCTAAGGCATCGTCAAGGTATTCCCTCAAAACCCTAAGCTCTGTTTCTGAGAGATTATATAGTGGGCCATAGGGAGGTTCATGCCCTTCCGTGTCAATGACGTGGTCGTGACCATGATGGTCAGGTAATTTCCCGGCGTTCTCCTCTGAGAAGACGTCTGCGTAGCTGGCATACTCGTATTTACGGCTCAGTCGCGCAAACGGCTCAGTCGCGCACCCTAACTAGAGCTAACTGAACGCTAACTATAATACTATCTAGAGCTAATTATTCTTGGTTAGCTACGAGTAGTATTATAGTTAGCGTTCAGTTCGACTGAGCCGTAAATACGAGTAACGCTCTGGTATAAGTAAGTAAGTAAGTAAGTAATTTATTACGCCCGGAGGCACTATGCCTAAAGGGCTCTAGCGCTATCATCCTGTCAAAACTATTGCTATGTTCATGTCTCACGGAAAGCCCTTGCTGAAACGTCTTTTCCTTGCTATCTTCCATGCTCATTTACTCTTGATATGCTCGAATAGTCGTAGATGTGATTGTAGACGTATTTTGAAGATGATTCTACAAATGTTTGACGTCCTATGGTCAGCGGCCAAAGCAGGCGCCATGTGGCTACGGGGTGCATGTTAGTGGGAGGGGAGGTGATTAGTGAGGGGTGATGGGCTCTATCATTGACTTAGTTGATAGTCAAGTCTACCAGTATCCAAGGCAAACTGAATGGTGGCTCTGACAGCTGTCATGTCTGATGACCAGTCTTCCGGATCTGATGGCGCTTTATTCTCTAGACATCGCGAGAGGGCGTTGTCCCTTGCCGTAAAATACTGCCGCAGGGGCGCTCTTTCCCTGATCCATCTGATGCAGCGGAACAGAAAGTGCTTCACATCTTCTTTCTCTACGTCACAGGCACAGTTCGATGATTCGATGACATCTATGCTGTGCAGATATTTGTTGATTCTGCTCATGATCGTGCGTAGTTGAATGAGTATCTTCGCTTCTGTCTTCTTTAGACTGTCGTAAAGCTTCTTGATGTGTTTATCTGACAGTGCTCTGTTCAGCTTCGTGATGAAGTCTTCTACTTTTCTTGATAGGGTGTGCGACTTTTTCATGACCTCTATGATCCTCCTCGTGGTGGTGAATCGCGATTGATAGAGAAAGAGCTTCAAGGGAGCTTTCTGTCTTGTAGGGTTCCGCGCTGTCTTCTTTGCCGCTGTCTGTTGTTGTAAGGTTACTTTTGTTGACGGTCAAATACACTGTATTTGATTCTCTCGTTGCAGAAGCTTTTCCGCAGCTTGATATATAGCTTTTATGTTCGTTTGCCTCGACTGTTGCTTGAGTTGCATCAGTCTCTGGACCGCTGAAAGATTCTGAGTGATGATGTATATATTTTGTCCCTGAATATGATCAGGAAGGCACCTTAGAGCCTGACTGATCGCTGACAATTCAGCTGTGTAGGATTTTGCTCCTTCCTTGATCCTAGCATTCTTGAGTATGTTACATATTGACGTGTTGTGGCCGTCATTTTTATATCTATAATGGCTTCTCCTAGACTGGCCGCGACGGTCCGGGTACCCGGCCGGTTTCGGGTACCCGGACCGCCAAGACCCGGTCCGGTTCCTGTTTTTTGAAATCGAGTCTCCGGGCCGGTTCCTAAAGTTGGAACCGAGTATTCGGTCCGGTTCCAAAGATTGAAACCGAGTATCGACCCGAAGTACCGGCTCGGACCGTCAAGACATAAAGATATCTTAGATGACTTGTTGCAAGATAAAGCAACGGGGTAATGCAACAGAGTAATGCGACAGAATAATGCAATTAATTGAAGGAAGCTTATGCTATTGCCTGTCAAATCTCAACTACTAATTCGAGATCATAATGATCTTGTTATTCTCACTATTCTCACTATTCTTCTCATCGTACTCATTGTTGCTCATCTCTCTCATGTCTGCATCATTCTTTTTCTTGTTGTACTTGATCTCATTTTCATAATTATCGATTTCGATTAGATCATCCGGTTCATTATCTTTTGATGTCGATGATGAAACTATAATTCGATTAATTGCATTTCTATCATTTTCAAATGTGTTTATGAATCTGTCAAACTCTTCTACTGCGTTTGAATCGTTCGCTATCTTTAATTCTTCTAATTCTTTGTAGTGTATAATGTCTTGCTAAATTTATTCAATGATTAATATTATGTATTTTAATACGTTGTCATCAAGTTCATCTTTTGATGCAATTATTTAATAAATATGTTAGTAATATGTGAACTTTGACATCAAAGAAAGTACATACTTCGACAGTAGAAGAAGTAGTATCGAGTGTAGTTCTTGCAACTATGACTTCAACATTGACTCGCTCTACAATCTTCTTCTCTCTTATTCTCTTTATCATATTTATCTCAAAACATTGAGCTATTATATCATTAGCTTTTGAAGCACATATGCATTACTCGAATGCATTATTATGTAGATTCTTTTGTACTCGATTATCTATCATCATATTGCGCGTATTGCTCTTTATGTTTATCTTAATTATTTCGAATGCTTTCACATAGATGCTGATGAATTTAAGCTTAACAAGTTGCTTAAAAATCGCTACTCTATCGACATTTTGTTTCGCGTAGAGAGTTTTTCGCTCTTCATCTCATTTTATAGCGCAATTTCTACTCGCAATCGATTGCAACTTGATTGATAGATTAGACATTCTACGATTTTAATTAGTATCAATAATAATGTACAAAGATAATGCATAACAGTCTTCTTACATAATGAAATAGTCTGCTTGAAGTGCTTTACTACTGTCGCAATAGACTACTATAATGAATAGATATAAAGTGAAGATAAAGTTAGATTTGAAACTAAAAGATAAAGTTAGATGTAAAACTAAAAGATAAAGTTAGATGTAAAACTAAATTTTGAAGTTTATTAGAACAATAATAAACATCTTTAGTTCAATTATGCAATCAACATCTTTAATTAACACTAATTATTTCATTATTGCGATTAACATTAATTATTTTATTATTGCAATCAACACTAATTATTTAATTACTACGATCAACACTAATTATTTTATTATTGCGATCGACATTAATATATAAGATCTTAATTTTCTTCATTTACATTGCAATCATCTTGATATCTACATCGTAGCAAAATTCGAAATCGCTCTAATTAACATTATGACGCATATTAAGTAGATAGATAATGCATTTAAATAATGCATCGCTTGATACGCATTGCTAATAGACTAAATATAGTACGAAAGTTAGTTGAAGATACTTCGCGTAATAAGTTGAAAGACTCTACTCATGATAATAAAGTTATTGAATCACGAGTAGACTTAAAAACAATCTCTAAAAGCAAGATAAACAAATTATCTTCAAAGATAATGTAAATAGATAATGTGTCAAGCATATAGTAATTAATCGATTGCGATAGTTAAAGCGAAGATTTAAGCAAGAGATTGTTACTTTGCAATAGATACATTATTATTAAAGAACATTTAAAATGTTAATATCAAAGCTTTCATTTAAAAGAGTTGTTCGCGAAATCTTTTAGAATATGAGATTGAATTTCAGAATTTAGACTTCAACAATGTCTACATTTTAAGAAGTTACTAAAGCGTTTATATGCAAATTTCTAATTAGTAAGTGCATTATTTATTTGCATTACTCTTGATATACTACTACTTTTACTAATATACATATATAGATAGCAATCTTCTCGTTATTCATGCTCGATGAATAATCATTTAATAGAGAGATATGTTGTTGATGAAAATCTTGATGCAAAACCTAAGAATTGAATAAGATAATAAGAGTGAACTTACTATTAGTGTGATTACTCGACATGCTACTACTACTAATGCTGCAATTATTAGCAGCACTATTAATGCTACAATTATTAGCAACACTATTGCTTCTACTAATGATAACGTTGAAATTATTGCATGAAAGTAGCGCAATATTAAAGATTAGTTAAAATAGCTAAATTATAAGCTACATTACTCTTTTGTATTATCTCGCAAATGTGTTAACACGTTACATATATTAATAATGCAAAAGAAAGTTTAAATACAATAATATTCAACATTTAAACAATAATAAATTATAACACATTTAGCAAATCTGCTTTAAAACATTGGCAATTCCGGAAAAGATGCTTTATATAAGCTATTCCTGCTATCTATTCTCTATAGAGACGACATCGGCATTTCTGCTTGTTTCTGCTCGCGCTAACCTAATTAGGAAATTAAAATTATTTATATAAATTAGTATTGTTTTATACTTAGTTCGAATTTTTTTTGCCCAATTAGGCTAGTACTAGGGACGTAATAAATTATCAAAATTAGGATTTTTCGATTCTATAAATAAATTCGCGTCTATAAGCGCCAATCTATTAATAAA